>Ga0326727_10016682_pt1 | contig 15435 bp, 10 predicted proteins | sample MB2enrmetagenome_FD_207643 | JGI IMG/M metagenome (GOLD analysis project Ga0326727, IMG submission 207643) | Lab enriched peat soil microbial communities from McLean, Ithaca, NY, United States - MB29MY | ecosystem: Environmental > Terrestrial > Soil > Wetlands > Peat | place: USA: New York... | reverse complement strand
TGCAACGAGCAGGGATGTGGTTTGGATCCCACGGTCATAACCACATCGTCCATTCACGTTTGTCGCCGGCCGCCGGCCTCGAGCAGTTGCGCATCTCGCGCAACTTGCTGGAACAGAATCTCGGCCAAACCGTCGATTGCTTCTCCGCGCCCTATGGTTTGCTGGACCGCAACCTTATCCGCGCGGCCGGGCAGTGTGGGTTCCGTACTGTGTGTAACTCGCACAACTGGATGGCGCGGCCGGGACAGCACGTTATCGGGCGTCTTGCAATCTACAACGACACCCGGTTCAGCCAGTTCCAGTCATTGATTGCCGGAGCGATGTTGCCCTTATTGCGGCGCTCGGCTCGCGCAATCGCGTTGGCTGTTCCCCGGCGCATTCTACTGCGCTTGTGCCCCCAGCGGCTTGGTGCCCTATCCGTGGAGGAAGTCGCATGAGCCGGCCGCTCACGGTGGTCGCATTGATCGATGCTCTGGGCTGGACCTATGTCCGCGACGCAGATTTTCTGCAAGATCTCTTGCCCTATCGGCAGCCGCTGCGCACGGTACTCGGTTTCAGCTCCGGCGCCATCCCGACCATGCTGACGGGATTGCCGCCGGCCGGGACAGGCCATTGGAACCTGTTCTATTACGATCCCGCTCATTCGCCTTTTGCCTGGCTTCGTCCCTTGCGCGTGCTGCCGCGCCGTGTGCTGGACAGCCGGTATTCCCGGGCCCTCATTAAGCGGCTCGGCCGGCACGTGCTCGGTCTTGGACCGCTGTTCGAGTGCAGCGTAAGCCCGAGCCTCCTCCCCTGGTTCAACTGGATCGAAAAGAAGAATATTTTCGCCCCCCAAGGGATCGGCGCCTGCTCTATCTTTGACTGGCTCGGCGAACGATCCATTCCTTACCGTGTCTATTCCTACCGCGACGGCAACGATGCCGAGCTTTTTTCCGCGGCCGGGCGGGACATTCGCCACACTGAGGCGCAGCTTTTCTTTATTTATTTGAGCGAGATGGATGCCTTTCTCCACCGTCATTGCGCTGAACCGGACAGCCTTCGGAAACGGTTGCGCTGGTACGAAGAAGAATTAGGCAAGGTGTTCCGTGCCGCCCGGCAAGCCGACCCCGAAGCCATCATGACCGTGGTCTCCGATCACGGCATGACCCCCGTAACCAAACATTACGATCTGCTTGCCGATCTGGAGTCCCTGAATCTGCGTACGCCGGACGACTACTTGGCGGTGTACGACTCCACCATGGCGCGCTTCTGGTTCTTCAACCCCGGCGCGCGGACTGCGATCGTCGATGCACTGCGGCGAGTGCCCTGTGGCCGGCTGCTCTCCGACGACGAACTGCAAGCACTCGGGATTTTCTTTCCCGACCGGCGCTACGGGGAGGCGGTTTTTCTGCTCGAACCGGGCTGCATCATGGCGCGCAGCGACTTCAACGGCGCGTCCTGGATGCCGGCCGGCATGCACGGCTTTCATCCGGACGATCCTAATTCTGACGCCATCTTCCTGACGAATAAGCCTCCGACCTCGCCTCTCCGTACCATCGCTGACGTGTATCCGTGGCTGGTAAACAGCGTTCTCCGCTCTTCGTTTCCCGTTTCCGGCGATGCGCCAACCGTCGACCGCGGGCAGCAGGAGATTTCGTCCAGCCGGCGCAAGCAGATCAGGCCGTGTGTGGAGAAGGCGGAAAGAGCGGTGCTGTAGTGCCGGCGGACCAACCGGAAGTGCGAAACGGGAAACGGGAGACGGAAAACGGAAAACGGATTCCCCTTGCCTTTTTCACCAATGAACTGGCGCGCGGTGGCGCCGAAGAGCACATGTTGACGCTGTTGCGGGGGCTGGACCGGGCTCGTTTTCGTCTTTCCCTGGTTTGCCCTGACCGGCTGGCGCCCCTTCTGGCGATGGATCTGCCGGCCGATGTAACCCTGTGTGAAATCGATCTGCATAGCCCGAAGCAGTTACGAGAGGCGGGACGCTTGCGCGCCTTCCTGCGCCGGGAGCAGATCGCGATCCTGCACTCGCACGGCTTTTACAGCAGTTTGTACGCCTCGCCGATCGGACGTATTTGCCGGCTGCCGGTAATTATCGAGACGTCCCATGCCACCGAAGTGTGGCGCAAGGGATGGAAATCATATTTCTTTATCGATCGTCTGGTAGGCCGCTGTGTCGATTACTACATCGCGGTCTCGCATGCCATTGCGCAGTATCTGGTGGAGGTCAAGGGCCTGCCCTGGCGCAAGGTACGGGTAATCCAGAACGGCTGTGATCTGGGCCGCTTTGACGCCACCCCGCAGGACCATACTGGGCCTGAAAGTCAAAGGGATTTCCGCAGCGAGCTGGGGTTTGGCCGCAACGACCCGATTCTGCTGGTAATCGGCAGATTGGAGCCGCAGAAAGGGCATAGCGTGATGTTGCAAGCGCTAGCGTCGTTACGCCCCGGATTTCCCAACGTCCGCCTGGTGTGTGTGGGCGAAGGCGCGTTGCGCACGCAACTGGAACGGCAGACCGAAGCCTTGCAACTGCGGGAAGCGGTGCGCTTTGTCGGCTACCAGACGAATATTCCGGATTGGCTTGGGCTCGCCGAGGTGGTGGTGTTGCCGTCTCTGTTCGAAGGATTGCCTCTCACCACGATTGAAGCTCTGGCCGCGCGCCGCCCTCTGGTGGCAACCGCGGTGGACGGCACACCCGAAGTGGTGGTGGATGGCCATACCGGACTGACTGTACCTCCGGCTGATCCCCAGGCGCTGGCTGATGCCATTGCGCGCCTTTTGCGTGATCCCGCCCTGGCATCGTCCTTGGCCAATAAAGGTCACGCCTGGGTCTCGCAACACTTCAGCCAGGAACGGCAGATTCGCCAAACCGAACAGCTTTATCTTGAGGCGTTTAGCGGGCGTGAGCGGAGCGGGAGCCCGCTGCCGAAATCCCGAGCGTTAGCGAGGGATCTGCAATCGGGTAGCAACTTTTGATTTGTAGATTGCAAAGTAGAGCGTGTTTCAAAAATAGGTTTCGAAGGGGCACGGCTTCAGCCGTGCCGTTTCGACCGGCCATTTATGCGGCTTTAGCCGCTGAGGGAATGTCTTAGCAAGCTAGTCCGCGGCATTTATGAAACACGCTCTAGCAACTTTTGATTTCTAGATTGCAAGACTAACGGCGTCTGGCCCTTGCAAGGTAGAAACACAACTTGGGAAGTGAAGGTTGGCAACAATAACGGCAGAACGGGAGAAGACAGGGCTTGCGGAACAAGCAGCCGTCCGCGACCGCGTTTGCGGCTGCGTGCTGCGCCGCTGCCGGGAGTCTTTCGCCAGCCACCTGCGCAGCCTGGTGTTAACCGGGAGCATGGCGCGCAACGAAGCGACCATCCGCATCGCCAGCAACAGGCAGGGGGCTACTGAGAACCGGGAACTGAGAACTGAGAACTCTCTGGAAGTGCTGGGCGACGTTGATTTCATCCTCGTGTTTCACGACCGCCATGCCCTGCCGAACAGCCGTTTGGTCGCTGCTGTCATTGCCGGATGCGAGGCGGATTTGCGCGATACCGGTATCGATGCCCACCTCAGCATGGCCGCAGTTCATGGAAACTACTTTCGGGAACTGCCACCCCAAATTTTTTCCTACGAGCTCCGCGCCGGCGGCCGTGCGATCTGGGGGGATGCCGATATTCTGCGATTAATTCCGGAATTCGCTCCCCAGGCCCTTTCGCTCGAAGATGCCTGGCGAATGCTATCAAACCGCATGACAGAGTGGCTGAAAGAGGCAGCGGACAATATCAGCAACAAGCGACAAGCAACAAGCCATAAGCAGGAAAACGCAAAACGGTCCACTGAGAACCGGGAACTGAGAACTGAGAACTCTCTGAAAATAGGAAGTGGGAAACAGGATGCCGGCGTAGATGGACTTGCCTACGCAACGATCAAGCTCTATCTGGATATGGCCACCTCGCTGCTGGTCTTCCTGCGGGCCTACGAACCGAGCTATCGCGCCCGCGCAGAGAAATTGCAGGCCTTAGCCCAAAGCCAATCCGGCAACTTTAACCCACCTTTTCCGCTGCACGATTTTGTGCAACGGGTATCAGAGTGTACGCAATGGAAAATTGGTTCTAAGTCTTCCAGTGCCAGTCTGGAGTTTTCTTCCCGGATGGCTGCCGGCTGGCAACAGGCGGCGGAATGGGCCTGCCGTCTATGGGTTTGGGAGTTGGCCCAACTAACAGCGGTTTCCAGTTTGGCGTTTTCAGTTTCCAGAGCCGGGGACGAATGCGCAGACCCTCTGGAAACCGGAAACTGGAAACTGGAAACTCTCTTTAAGACTCTAGCCAATCAACAAACGTTTGCCCAAAAGCTTCGCGGATGGCTGTATGTCGTCCGGCGCGAAGGATGGCTGCGCAGCGCACCGCATTGGCCACGCTGGCTGCGCATGATGTGCCGGTGCACGCCACGGTACGGCGTCTATTACGCCGCGTTTCAATTGATATCGCGCCTGCCGGCCGTGCTGGGCGAAGACCTACCGGAAATCATGTCTATAAGGCAGCGGGTTAACCACTTGCTTCCGGTTTGCGCTAGCCACTCGGATGTTACCGGCACAAGCTGGCAGTCTCTAGCTGCACAGATAGTCTGGAATTATCGGAATTTCGTGGTGGAGACACGGGCGTGAACACCATGGTTCAACCCAGCGGTGTCGACGAGAAGAGCCTAGTGATGGCGCCGGGGCCGTACGAGTTGGTGTCACTGCGCGGCGCGGAAGCGGCGCAATGGGATGAACTGGTAACGGGTTACCCGGATTATGAGGTGTTCCATCGTCAAGCTTGGCTTGACTATCTTGCCGAAAGCCGCGGAGTTGACATCCGCAAGTGGGCCGTCTATGGCCAAGGCCGAAGGTTGGGACTTTTCTGTGCGGGCGATTTGCGCAAAGGCCCTTTCCGTATCTGGGGAAGCCCATTGAGAGGTTGGGGGACCAACAGTATGGGCGCCGTGCTCGCGGCCGATGCGGATCCGGCCGAATTCCTGCGCGCACTGGACGTTGCTGCCCGAAATGAAGGGATAGCGATGGTGGAGCTTGAGCCGCGCAGTTTTCACCAGGATTTGCTGGTGCGCGCCGGCTTCCAACCGGTGGAAGGGCTCACCTATTGGGTCGAACTCGGCGACGAAGCGCAAATGTTGAAGCGGCTGCATAAGGGCCGGCGTTCCGGAGTAAAGAAAGCAATCCATTCCGGCTTGACGGCGGAGGTTTGCGAAACCCCGGAAGTAGCGGAGGAGTTCTACGACCGCTTCCGCGGGATCATGCAAAACAAAGGACTGGCGCCGGGTTATCCCCGCGAGTATCCCCGACTGCTATTTGAACACCTGCATCGGATTGGCCGTATTTGGGGCCTGCGCATTCGCGACCCGTTGGGGCGGGTGCTGGCGGCTGGGTTGTTCCCGTTTGACAATCGTACTTTGTATTTCTGGGGTGGGGCGGACAGCCTGGAGGGCCGCTCCTTCTGCCCTAACGATTTTCTGCATTGGAGCGCCATGTGTCTCGGTGCGCGACAAGGTCTTCGGCGCTACGACACGAGCGGTCATGGGCGCTTCAAGCGCGAGTTTGGCGGCAAATTGGTGACCATCCGCCGTTGGCACAAGTGCTATTGGCGGTCGGCGCAGTGGGCGCGGAAAGCCTATGAGATCTACTCGCGGCAGCGCCTGCGTCTTGCCGGCCGTTTCGCGAAAAAGCAGTCCGTGGAGAACGATTCTCCGTTCCCAGTTGAGGAACCGAGCACCGGCAACTGAGAACTGATCCCGCTTGGCGGGAAGGAACTGAGAACTGATTTAATGATGATTGACCGAGCGAATGCGAAGGTAATCCTGCGTGGGGTTTCCGGTGCGACCCTTGCCGCCGCGGTTTCCGAATGCATGGAATTCTGCGGCTGGCGCGATCTGGTTGCGCCGAATGCGAAGGTAATCGTCAAGCCGAATCTGTGCACGGCGGTGCCGGAAAAATCGGAGATGTCCAACACCGATCCCCGCATCACCCACGCCGTCTGCGAGTTGCTGCTGACCCGAACTCCTCATGTCTCCATCGCGGAATCCGATGGATTGCGCCAGACCGCATGGGAGGCGTTCGAGGTCTCGGGTCACAGTGAGGTAGCACGCCGGTTGGGCATTCCCCTGATTAATCTCACTGAATCTCAGTGGGCTCCGGTTGCGGTTGCGCCCGCAGGGAAGGTCCCGCTTCCGGTAGCGCTTCTGGAATGCGATGCGCTCATCACCCTGCCCGTGCTGAAGACCCATGCCCTTACTTACTTTACTGGCGCGATCAAGAACCAGTGGGGCTGCGTCCCGCAGTACGACCGTATCCTGCTGCACCAATATCTCGATCCCATGTTGGCGGCGCTCCACGCGATTTTTCGCCCCAAGCTGGCAGTCATGGACGGCATGGTCGGCATGGAAGGGCGCGGACCGGCCAATGGCAAGCCACGCCGTCTGGATCTGCTGCTGGCCTCGAGCGATTCGGTCGCTCTGGATGCCACCGCCATGCGCTTGGTAGGACTGGATCCGGCCCGCTGCCGGCACCTGCTGTTGACCGGGCAGAAAGGGCTGGGCGAGTGGGAGGCTTCCCGCATTGCGGTGGACGGCGATTGGCAGCGGCATGCGACGCAGTTCCAGCCGGCAGTCCTGGACAAAGCCATAGCCGCCATGGACTACATGACCCGCTATCCGTGGTTTGTCCGTTACATGCTGGAGAAGGACGTGGTGTTCTTTCCTATTCGCGCCTGCGTGCAGGTGTTGCGCAAGGTCGGCCTGGTAGAAGGGGGGTAGCCGCAAGGAGGTTAGCCGCAGATTTTACGCTGGTCTGCGCTGATAAGAGGTCTAGGAGGCTGCGGAAAAAGTCAGTCCTGTATCAGGGCACGACTTCTAGTCGTGCCGGTGGAAGCACCGGTCCCGCCAAGCGGGACCGGTGAATTGAGGCGTACCAAGAGAGCGGCTTCAGCCGCGGTGGCCGGGGCTTTAGAGCGTGTGTGAGAACTCCAGGTCGTACATGCAAAGTGGGAGCTACAGGTCAAAAGCCGCGTAGCGGCGACGTATGTTAGCCCAGCGTTTCATCGCTGGGGAGGTAATAGGTTTTTCCGATCTGCGTTTTCAGCGTAGATCAGCGGCAAGAGATTTTTGATGAAGCTTTTATTTGTCATGTTCGCGCCACCGGCGCCCAGCAACGCCGGGCATCGGGTACGGAACCGGACCCTGTTGCAGGCCTTGCAGGCGGAAGGCCATCAGGTTTCGCTGCTCTGCTACGCCGATGCCGAAGAGATGGAGTCGCCGTCGCCGGAGCTTGCCGGTCTTTGCCGGGATTTCCGGCTGGTGCAGATGCCCGCGCAAAACCAGATCTGGGGAAGATTGGCAACGCTGTTCGCCCGGCGTCCTTATGGCGCCATCCGCCTGGAATCGGAGGCAATGCAGGCCGCGGTCGCCGAGACGCTGGCCCGCGAGTCTTACGACGCGATCGTTTGCGACGACGTTTACCTGCTGGCGAACCTGCCAGCGGATACGCCCTTGCCGGTGCTGTTGAACAAGCATGACCTTACACACCGTATTGTCGGCCAATTTGTCCGCGCCGAAAAAAATGTCCTCAAGAAACTCTACGGCCAGCTCGAAGCCCGCAAGATCCGGCGTCTGGAAATCGAGGCCTGTATGGAGGCGGACGCCGTGCTCGCATGCTCTGAGTGGGACGCGGAGCTTATCCGCCGCGATTGTCCGGCGGCGAAGGTCTTTGTGTTACCCAATGTAGTGGACGTTGAGAGCTACGTACCCTCGCGCGGCGATGATGGGCACACGGTGCTTTTCGTGGGCGCCATGGAGTGGTTGCCCAACCGCGATGGAGTGGCATATTTCATCGGCGACATTCTGCCCAAATTGCGCGCGTTGGTCCCGGGCGTGCGTTTCCTAGTCGCCGGCAGAAACCCTTCGGCGGAATTTCGCGCTCAATACGCCGGCCTTGCCGATGTCGAATTTACCGGCACCGTGGGCGAAATCCAGGATGTGATTGCTCCGGCTGCGGTATGTGTGGCGCCGCTGCGCATGGGCAGCGGCACCCGATTGAAGATTCTCGAAGCGGCCGCGATGGGTAAGCCTGTGGTTTCAACCAGTTTAGGCGCGGAAGGTCTCGAGTTCCGGCACGGCGAAGAGATTTTGCTGGCAGAAGATTCTTGCGGTTTCGCCGAGTCGACGGCTTTACTTTTAAACCGTCCCGACCTGCGTCGCACCCTGGGAGAAGCAGCCCGAAAGCGAGTGGAGCGGAACTATAGTCTGATCTCCCTCAGAGCCACGATTGCCGAGGTCCTGCCCAGCGTTTCGGCGGCAAGTAAGGATTGCCGGCAACTGGAACATAACTCCTTGGTGACCTGAACTATGCAGTTGAGTGACACATCCGCGCGAAACCCGGCGGCACGGGGGATTGGCTGGTACCTGGACCGGTACCTGGGCCGTGGCTCGTACGCCTGGCTGTCCCGAGTCATTGGCTCGAACCAGGACTGGACGCAGCGCATTTATGCCAAGCTGCTCAAGGAACTGGTTGGGTCTAATACTTGCTGGCTCGACGCCGGCTGTGGCCACCAGATTTCCCCCGGCTGGACCGTGGCCGATGAGAAAAGCATTGTGCAGAAGGCGCAACGGGTTGTCGGGTGCGATGTGGACTGCCCGTCATTACGCAAGCACCGCTCCATCCGCAATATCGTTGTTTCCCACCTGGAGCAATTACCATTTGCCGACCACGCCTTCGATCTCATCACCCTGAATATGGTGGCGGAACATCTGGAGACTCCGCAGCGCACCTTTACCGAATTGGCTCGCGTATTGGCGGCGGGGGGACGGCTGGTTATTCATACGCCCAATACCGCTGGTTACTACCTCGCCCTCATGCGCCTGGTAAAGCTCCTGGTGCCCAAGCGTATGGTCCTGTGGCTGACTCGAATGTTGGAGTATCGTGAGCCTGATGATGTCTTCCCGACCTATTACCGCGCTAATACGCGCCAGCAATTGCGCGACTTGGCGCTGGCTGCCGGCCTGGCGGAAGAGCGGGTTCTTTTCGTTACCGACATGCCGTTGTTCTATTTCTTCGCCCCTTTCTGTCTTCCGGAAATGTTGTTCACCCGGATTCTGATCCGGCTGGGGTTTGAACAGTTCACCGCCTCCGCCATCTTGGGCGTGTATCGAAGGACGGAAAATGGGGGAATGGCGCAACCAGGATGGGGAGGGCGCCAATGATCCTGTATTACATCCTGGTCCTTTCCTTCCCGCTGATGGCCCACCCTTATTTCACCTACCAGATAGGCGAGTTTACGGTGACGCAGTGCTTGGGAATGCTCTGCCTCGCTTATGCTCTGTACTACAATACGCGTCGCCGCTATGCCGTCAGCTTTCTTAGTCATTGGCAAGTACGCTTGTTTCTGCTGTTTTATGTTCTGGCACTATTGTCGGTCGTCTCTTCTCCCTCCAGTGAGCCCCAAAGCCAGTTGATCCGCGTGTATACCGCCCACCTGGCGTTCATGTTTGTTGTCCTGATTGTATTGGACTCCGAAAACCGGCTGCGCTGGAGCCTTCTGACTTGTGCCGCCGGCATAGGTCTGGGCTCTCTGTACTGCCTTCGCGAATGGCAGCGCGGCGTGGTGCTATATGGCGCCAGCTTCCGCCCGGGTTGGGTCACCGGCGATTCGAACTATTTCACTGCCTCCGCGATCGTCGGCTTACAGTTTGGTTTTATGTTCCTGGGCAAGCAACATGCCCGGTGGGAGCGCGTATTCGCGGCCGGCTGTATCACCGTTTCCTTATTGGCCATTACTCTGGGAGCGTCACGCGGTGGATTCATTGGGCTGGCGGTTTCCATCCTGTTTCAAATATGGCGTTCGCCACATCGGGTGCGAAACCTGGTTGCGGTTGTGCTATTGGCAGCTCTTCTTTTCGCCTTGCTGCCCCAGTCGCCTTTAGAGCGGCTCCTGTATCCCAGTTCCAGCGACGTTTCCGCCGCCAATGCGCGTCTGGTTGCCTGGGGCGCGGCGTGGAAGATGATCTGTGCCCACCCCATCCTGGGTATTGGATTGGGCAACTTCAAGCCTCTGATGGCCACTTATTCCCGCGCCGACGAAAGCTCTATCGCCCACAATACGTACTTGGAAATTGCGGCAGAAATGGGGATTCCGAGTTTCCTGGTTTTCGTTGCCTTATTGATAGCTTCATGGATGGGATTGCAGCGGGTGCGGCGCGGCGCACTGAGTATTGGCGCTCCGTTCATTGCCGAAACTGCCCACGCCTTGCAGGCGGGAATGCTGGGATTTTGGGTGGCCATTGCCATGGTATCGGCGGAATTTGTCAAACTTCTCTGGTTTGCCATTTTTCTTTCGGCAGCGTTGCCACAATTGCTGCAAGGATATTTTCTGGAAGCGAAGGCCCGGCATAAAACGCAGACGACCAACGCGCCTCTATTGGCCGGGCAAGAAGAAGTTGTGCGCAAGTAACATCTGGGGAGTGTATTGCATGAAGCGGCTGTTCAACGTTCTTCTATGGTGTTTGGTCCTGGTTCTCGCCGGCTACGCGCAAAACACGGATGCGCTTCGGGTAGACAAGTATGGCGGCCTTTTCAAGATTGGCCCGGGTACCAGCTACTTCCGTACCGCCAAGCTTGGCAACCGCTGGTTCCTGGTCACTCCCGAAGGTAATGCATTTTTCATGATCGGAATGTACGGCGCCGGCATGTTGATCTCCACCATCGACGACCTGGGCGGCACTCATCAGCAACGCGTAATCAAGAAGTACGGCAATGCCGATATTACCTTTTGCCCTCAAGCCGACCGGAGGCTTCTGAGTTGGAATTTTAACGCGCTGGAGATTGCTTCCTGCCACTGGTCTTTTCCGGGCGAGACCTATCCCAGTTGGCCGCATGGGGAGCAACCGGTAAAGATTCCCTTCGTTGGTATTATCAGCCCCTCGGTTTACACGTCTTTCAACCTGAACCACTGGGCGCCGGGCCCGACCAAAGACCTTTATCATGGCCTGCCGAAGTCTTATGACGGTTGGAGAGGAGGGTCCTTTCCGGACGTGTTCGATCCCAATTTCGATTTGTGGCTTGATGGGGCTATGCGAAACGACCCTTACATCAAGTTGATCCTCAGCCCTAAGTCTCTGCCTTGGTTGATCGGGATGACTTGCGATGATACGGATCTCCTCTATGGATATGGTCCGGGGCCAGACACACCTGGCATTGAAGACAAAGTCGCTCCACATTTGGGATGGATTAGTCTGGTCACGGACTATGAGCAGACGGCCAACCGGGACGTCAGAGAACCGCAGGTTTATAGCGATCGCAAGGTATATACGAAATACGCCTTGCGTGACTGGCTACGGCAGAAGTACGGAGAAATTACTGCCCTCAATGCGGCCTGGGGCGCCAACTACTCAACCTGGGACAGTGCCGGTGGCTGGGGCAGAGGATCGGGATTTCTGGATGAGGACGGCAGTCATCGTTGGGTGGGACGAGATTACGAGAAGCTGAGCACGGCGAGCCCTCGAGTCAGGGCTGACCTGGATGAGTGGCTCTATCATGTGGCGACCAAACACTTGAGCGTTTGCCGCAATCGTATCAAGCAGTACGCGCCCCACACCCTGTTTATGGGGCCCACCGTAATGAATACCTGGTATGGGGTAACTCGTCCGCAGCTTCTCAGGGCTTATGGCGAACAGGCGGATTTGGTATCTATCACCTGGCGGGATAATCAGCATTACCTCGACGTCACCGCCGCTGCGGTTGGCGACAAGCCTCTGATCACCTGGAACGGGGTCCCCGCAAACCACGATTCAGCGCTGTGGCGGAAAAAGGACTTTCACAAGAATGATCCCCAGACTCAAGAGGAGCGCGGCCGTCTGTATCAGTATTGGATTATGCGGCAGTTCACAGCGACCGTCTCTGCCACCGGCGTCCATCCGTTCGTCGGCTTCCGTTGGTGGTGCATGGTGGATAGCGTATTGGAGGGGAACTGGGGCCTGACCAGCTTGTTCGACAATGCCTACGACGGCAAAGAGGCCAGGGTTGCCCGCGGCAAGGATCCTTGGGGATATCCAACCGGCGGCGAAGAGAGAGACTACGGAGATTTTGTGGGGCCGGTAACTGCGGCCAATCGCGCGGTTCAGATTGGGTTAAGGAACGCCGCTGCGGCTGCGGTCTCGCCGAAAAAGAGTGTTGCTAAAACCTCGGAGCAGGCCCCATGATCGGCTGCCACAAGGGGCTCGCAAAGAACGTTACGATGCCTGTAACTCCAGCTCCACCCTGCCCATTTACCAGGCGCCATTGGGGCGTTTTGGCCCTGGTTCTTGCCCTGTATTTCACCCTGGGCTGCTTCAAGCTTGGTTTTTCGGACGTGGGAATAGATGAGGGACGTTTCGGTATATGCGCGCTCAACATATTGGATGATATTCATCAGCTTGCAACCGTCTCTGAGGACCCCGCGGGACCGGTTGGGACGAAACCCCCGTTGTTCCCACTTTCTGTGGCCGCGTCCTTTGCCCTGCTGGGCAAAACGGAATTTGCGTTACGTTTCGTGAACGTTGTCTTCCTTGCGGCAAGCGGATTGTTGCTGTGCGCCTGCGTGCAATTGCTGTTTCAAGACTCTGTGCTGTCGCTTTGGTCGGCGGTTCTGTTCCTTTTCAACCCAGGTACTTTGACTTATGCGCGGATCGCAATGCCTGAGCCCCTTGTTATGTTAGGTGGCTGCCTGGCGGTGGTCGCGGCATTGAAGGCTCGAACCGGTCCCTGGCTGCCTTGGGGTTCTCTCTGTGGCTTGGCTCTTGGCTGTGCTTTTCTCTCGAAACTGTGGCTGGTATTCCCATTTGTCATTGCCGCCGGCTGGATCTGGCTTTGTGCAGGTCCACGGTCATGGCGCCGCGCGCTGGCGTTCGCCGTGGTCGGCTTGTCCTGCTTCCTGCTTACAGCCTCTTCGCACTACCTGCTCATTCGTTTATGGACGCCCGCCGATACTGAGGCATGGAAGGATATTTATTACCTGTTCTCGCTGCGCAGCCGGGTAGCCGGCGCCAACTATGACCCGGCAATGTGGTTCCGCCCCTGGTGGTTTTATTCCGGAGTCGCCTTCAAAGCGTCTTTCTTTGCGTTGCCATTTGTATTCTCGGGCGCAGTACTATTACTCAAGCACCGGGAATGGCTGGCTACGGGGGTGATTGTCGCCCTGCTTTCTCCGGTGCTTTTACTCTCCTTTTTCCAGGTAAAACAGGCGACCTACGTCTTCCCGGCAATTCCCGCGCTGATGTTGCTGGCCGCTCTGGGGTTTCGGAAAAGCCTTGCCGGCTGGACTTCCGATTTCCCGTACTCATTATTCGCGGCTGGCGCAATTTCGCTTTTCTTCCTGGCGCGTGATGTGACCCGGCCGGCGGAAGCTGCCGTGATCGTAGTCTTATATGCTTTGCTCGGAGTTTCTGTCCTGTTGGCGCGCAACAACCGGCGCATTGCGCTCGTCGCCGTATCCGCCATGCTAATTGCGTGTGTCGGGACAGCCGACTTCGTTGTCGTGCGCAAGAGTCTTTACCGCACCTACTATCGCGAAATTGCGGACTTATTTAAGGACGACCTGCGTCCGGTGCCGGTTCGCCAGCTTGCCTTTATCGCGCCGGAATTCGCGGCTATGGAGTTTTACACGTATCGGACGGGGCAGTACTGGGCCACCTACTACATGCAGACGTCGGTCAGCAGCCTTGAGGAGCATCTCGAGCGGCGGGATATTGTTTTTTATCTGGTTGATCGTAACCAGCAGATGTACGGCGGCAAGATCACGCCTCTGCAATTGGAGATGCTGCGGCAGAGTACCACCGATAAATCCGTTGAATTCGAAAGACGACTTGGTCACAAACTGGATGTGGCTGTGCTTGTGCCGCGCAGACAAGATAAGGAGTGAGTTACCCGGGCGCAACGGCGAATATTAGATGATGCTTCGCAACATACTGTCGAATTGGGGCGCACTACTGATCACGGGAGTGCTTTCCCTGATTCTCACTCCTATGCTCATCCATTCGCTTGGGCACTTCTATTTTGGCGTGTGGGCCTTGGTGGGGTCAGTCGTGGGGCAGTACGGAATTCTGGAACTGGGCATGCGCACAGGCTTATTCCGTTTCGCCGCGCGTTTTCGCGGCGCTCAGGATCGCGATGCGCTCAGCCAGGTCTTCGTTTCTGCACTGACCATAGCTATCGCCAGTGGCGTGATCCTGGTAGTCGTGACGGCGATTCTGGTTATCGTCCTTCCGGCGTTCTTTCACCTTGAGGGGGCGGAGCGAGCGACCTTTCGCGTGGTGCTGCTGCTTTTAGGACTTGGGACTGCAATAGTGTTCCCGGCACGCATGACCGGCACTTACTTAAGCAGCCAGCAGAGATTCGATCTCTACAGCCTCGGCGAATGTTCAACCTCAGTCGTACGGACTTTGCTGATACTGCTGTTGCTAAGCTGCGGATTTGCCATTATCGGCATCAGCGCGGTGTGCCTGGCAAGCAGTATCGCCCTGCTGGTGGTTTACATCTTGCTATTGCACCGCGCGGATCCGGACCTGCAAGTCGAACGGCGTTATTTTCACTGGCCGCGGGTGCGTGAACTGGCGTCGTTCAGCGCCTATGCCTTTACCGCCAGTTTGGGCGACTATTTGCGGTTTTCTACCGACGATGTGGTGATTTCCCGCATGCTCACGGTGTCGCTGGTCACGCCGTTCAGCGTCGCGGGCAGGATTGCGTGGTATATCCAATCACTGATCGTGGCTTTGGGAGCGCCCATCAACGCCCGCCTGAATGAACTTGATGGGCAAGGCAAACTGGAAGAGATGCGCCAGCTTTTCATGCGCGGGACCCGGGCGACCGCACTATTGAGCGGCGCCGCCGGTGCGCTGTTATGGGTGCACGGCAAAGATGTGATTCGCCTCTGGGTGGGCGACATGCCGGCGGCCTATCCCGTCCTTAGCGTGCTGTTGATTGGCTATGTGGCCGACCTGGCGCAGCACCCGACGTTGCTGGTTATGCTTTCCCGCTCCCGCCAGCGGGAGCTGGCTGCGCTCACCTTGATGGAAGGCGCGGTGAATCTCGCGCTGAGTATTTACTGGGCCCGACACTGGGGTCTCATGGGTGTGGCGTTGGGCACGGCGGTGCCCATGGTGGTGTTCCGGATGTTCATTCAGCCCTGGCGGGCATTGCGGGCGCTGGAGCTCGGCGCGGGGCGCTACTTCCGGGAAGCCCTGCTGCGTCCGGCCGCGCTAGGTGCGGCATTCGGCTTGATGTGCTGGCTGCTGCGTCAGCCGCTGACGAGGCCTTCGTTGCCTGCTCTAACATTCGTGGTTGGCTGGCAATTGCTGGCGTTTGCGGTGCTTGCTTATTTCCTGGTGCTGCCGCCCCAGGACCGGGAGCTGGTGAAGAATAAAGCCAGGCGCTGGGCATGGAGC
>Ga0326727_10016681_pt1 | contig 15437 bp, 11 predicted proteins | sample MB2enrmetagenome_FD_207643 | JGI IMG/M metagenome (GOLD analysis project Ga0326727, IMG submission 207643) | Lab enriched peat soil microbial communities from McLean, Ithaca, NY, United States - MB29MY | ecosystem: Environmental > Terrestrial > Soil > Wetlands > Peat | place: USA: New York... | reverse complement strand
ACCCTCGCGCCAGGCCCCAACGGCAAATGGGAGTGGCTTCCCCGGCTCACCAAGTAGCGGCCGCATCTCAAGCCCAGCACCTTGGGATATGATCGCAGTGGAGGGACCATGAACACGCATGCGGCTGTGTTGCTGGCGCTCGCGGCACTGGGAATGCGCGCCGCCGTGGCTCAGGAGCGCGTGCCCAGCGCCGACGATGTGCGCCGGGTTGCCAGTCTGGATGGAGAGCCGCAGCGAACAGCGCTTCGCGAAGTTCTCGCGGGCCACAGAGTTACCTCGGAATCGGTCTTCTATTACGAAGCACAGCTTCGCGATCCGTTGCGTGCTCTGCTGCGCGATCCGCAAGTTGGGGAATCCGCGCGAGGGTTCCTCGCGCAGATCGGTGTCCCCGAGGACCTCCAACTGGTTGTCGAACTCGCGCCGCCCCCCAAGGACAAGCTGTTCCAGAACCGGTGGGCCTACTGGGTGGCTGGTGCGCTCCTGGAACCGGGCTCGGAGGAGGAGTGGGCGTTCCTGCGCAAGGCCGCGCTGAACGAGTTCAATGACCGTTGGGTGGACGCCGGAGCCATTCAGACTCTAAGACTAATCGCTTCGCCACGGAGCCAACAGATACTCGAGGAAGCGCGCACTGGCAACGCGGAGCGTGCGAAGTCCATTGCCAGGGCGCTGGACTACATCCACTCCAATCCGCCGCCGCTCGCGGACGAGAAGCTGGAAGCGCTGGCCAAACGCGTCGCTGGAACGATCAAGTTCGGAAATTGGGAGGGAAACGGAAAGCCCCGCTACAATCAGGGGAAGGACAAGGCTCTCGTCGATTCCCGATACTCCGATGGGGTAGACCTTCTGATTTACACCGCGACCTTCCACTTGGTAAATGGCGTCTGGAGATTCCGTGGCTTGCGGGAAACCCTTCAGGAGCTGATAATGACTGGGAGGTGACTCCCATGCGGTGGGGGCGGGTTGCTCGCCCTTCCGATAAACTGTAATTGTGCGCTTGCTCTGCGGTCTCCTGCTGGCGGGAATCCTGCCGGCGCAGGTGCGTAGCAGAACTGGCTAGAACCGCTGCTGATACCGGCTGGCGATCCGCGACAATGCGGCAGCGTAATCTAGCCGGGTTGCGTTGTAGTCCACCCACTCAAACGGAAACGGCGCGGCATTGGTGGCCCTGTAGCGGAGAACGAGAAACTCGTCGAAGGCTGGCTGTGCCTGCTCTCGCAACCGGCGTTCCGCCTCCGCCGCCTCTTGGATCGGGTGTGGGAAACCGCCCCTGCCGGTTGTGGGGAACGGCCGATCGCCCTCATAGCCGATCACGCTTTCGGCGCGATTAACTCCGACAACAGCTACACAGATTGGGTCGCCCCCACCGCGCCGGAACTGGGTGACCTGATTGCAGAGATCGTTGATCACCCGGTCTATCTGTTTAATCATCGCCTTAGCGAGAATCTTGACCTCAACGCCGATCTCGACGGTTGCGATGGGGCCCCTCGCCACCGAATAGCCAGGTTCAATGACAGGAATCTCGCCGGGGATGATCTCCCCGAAGGTGGCATCACCGCGCCGAGCCCGAACACCTCTGCGCCGGTTCTGGACATTCAGCACACGGTCTCGGCGGTTCAGCACCGCCTCAGCGTAACGCTGTGAGCGATTTACCGCGAGCAGATCCTCGTACAGATGGATGGCGACGAAATCGCCTTGATTCGATGCCCGATGCCGGTAGACTCGTCCTTCAAACAGCCGTCTGAATTCTACGAGCAGGCGAAATTCCGGCGGAACCTGGGGTGGCGTCAATCCACATGTACCTCAGCCGCTATAGCGCCAACCGTGCGCACTTGCCGTGCGGCCTTCTGCAACCGCTTTGCGGCGTGCTCCACGTAGGTAGATTCGATCTCATTGCCTATCGAATTCCTGCCTGACATGATAGCAGCTAAGGACGTGGAACCTGTACCGGAAAATGGATCCAGGACGGTATCGCCGGCAAACGAAAAAAGCCGGACAAGGCGCTCGGCCACTTCAATCGGATATGGAGCCGGGTGCCCGTCGCGGGTGGAAGCTCCGCGCAAGTCCGTCCACATGGACCTCTGCCACGAGCGCATCTCGTCCCGCGTCAGCATCGAGAGCGCCTTCTGAAGCATCGGAGTGGTCCGATACTCGCCACCCTTACGGAGAAACAGAATGTACTCGATGTCGTTCTTTATGACCGCGCCGGGCTGGTACGGCTTGCCGTAGAATCCCGCGCCGTTGCCCTCGGCCTCGGTCACGCCGTTTGCGATCTTGTGCCAAAAAATCGGCGTGAGGCAGTCCAGGCCAAGCTCCCGCGCCCGCACTTGGATGTCGGAGTGCAAAGGCATGACCCGGTGTCTCCCATCGAACTTGCGCGGAATGCAGACGTCGCCGACGACGCAGCAGACCCGGCCGCCCCCGACAAGCACGCGGGCGCATTCCTTCCAGACCCTATCGAGTTCATCGAGGAAGCGGTTGTAGTCCGCGATGTGCCCCATCTGCCCGGCGTGTTGAGGATACTCCTTCAAAGTCCAGTACGGCGGGGACGTGACCACCAGATGAACCGATGAGTCCGGAATCCAGGAGAGGTCGCGCGCATCGCCTAAATGGAGCCGATGCACGGTCTTGTCGTACGGCGCGGGCCAAGCGTGCTGGCGGAAGTAGGTGTTGGCCGCGAGAAGCGCCTGCATTCCCTCCGGCGTGTTGTCTTCGGAGGGGAGCGCAACGGGGCAAGCGCCGTCCTCCGAGAAAAGCGAGGCCGTACCGTTCGCGCCGTTCTTTCGAACGCGCGGGCGCTCGCCCTCCCGAAACAAAACGTGAGCGCTCTGTTGTTTGCTCAAAGCCCTAAACCTATATAGTACCGGACGCCGCTCTTCGCGCGCCGGATTTTCTTCAGGGGAGGTCAGTTCAAGCATAGCGCGGCGCGGTCACGCCTGCTGGATTCATCGGCATGGCCGCTTGAAACCGGTAGGGCCGTCGGCCAGCACGAGGGCCGGGATTGCTCCGCGGTTGCTCGCCCTTCCGATAAACTGTAGGTGTGCGCTTCCTCTGCGGTCTCCTGCTGGCGGGAATCCTGCCGGCGCAGGTGCGGGTTTTTCCGCTTCAGGATGTCCGGCCCGGGATGAAGGGCGTCGGGAAGACGGTGTTCTCGGGCGACCGGATCGAGGAGTTTCAGGTCGAGATCCTGGGGGTGCTGGATAACATCGGGCCGAAGCAGTCCGTGATTCTGGCGCGGATCTCCGGCGGCCCGCTGGCTCGGACGGGCGTGCTGCAAGGGATGAGCGGCAGCCCGGTGTACATCGGCGACCGGCTGGTGGGCGCCCTCGCCATGGCCTTCGCTTTCTCGAAGGAGCCGATCGCCGGCATACAGCCGATCGAACAGATGCTGCGCGGGCGCGAAGCTGGCCCGGCGCTCCATCAGGCCCGCGCAGGGCTTTGGGACGGCCAGCTCGCCAGCGTACTTCCACCCCACGAAGACGTGCTGGAGTGGGGAGGGGCGAGAATGCTGGACATCGCCACCCCGGTTTCCTTCGGCGGGTTCACGCGCAACACCATCGAGCATTTCGCGCCGCAATTGCGTTCGCTCGGCCTGGAGCCTTGCCAGGGTATGGGTGGCGGCAGCCGGCTGGGCACAGCGCTGGGCGATCCCGCGGCGCTGCATCCGGGCTCCATGATCAGCGTGCAGCTTCTTTCCGGCGACCTGAGCATCGGAGCGGACGGCACCATCACGGCGATCGACGGAGCGCGGGTGTACGCCTTCGGCCACCGCTTCCTGGCCATCGGCTCGACCGAGCTGCCCTTCGCTCGCGCCGAGGTGCTTACGCTGCTGCCCAACCTCGAGACGTCGTTCAAGATCTCCGCCGCGCGGGAATGGATGGGCACGATCACCGAGGACCGCAGCACCGCGGTCGCGGGCCAACTCGGCCGGCGCGCCGCTACCATCCCAGTAGAGATCTCGGTGCGCCGGCGCGGGTCTGCCGCCGCCTCGGAAACTCCCGGCTCCTACCAGATGCGGATGGTGGACGACAGCGTGCTCTCGCCATTCCTGCTCCAGATGGCCGTCTTCTCGGCGATAGACGCGACCGAACGCACGGTCGGCGCGGCCAGCTTTACGGTTGCCGGGCAGGTGGAGTTCGCCGGCGGCGCACCCCCGCTCAAGCTGAACAATATGTACGCGGGCGATGCGAACCTGGCCGCTCAGGTCGCGCTCTCGACCGCCGTGCCGGTCGCCTACGTCATGCAGAGCGGATTCGAGGCGCTCAAGATCAAGCGCATATCGCTGGAGATCGGCTCGTTCCCGCGCAAGCGCGAATTGCAGATCGATCAGCTCTGGAGCTCGCGCCGCGAAGTGCGTCCCGGGGAAAGCATGGAACTCACGGTGGTGCTGGCGGGCGATAATGGCGCCGAGGTGACTCGCAAGATCGCCTACCGCGTCCCCGTCGGCGCGCTCACCGGGCCCTTGCAGTTCACGGCGGCCGACTCCACCACCATCAACCTCACCGAATATCGCCAGTTGCTCACCACGCCGCCGAAATCGGTGGCTCAGTTGCTGACCTTTTTGAACTCGCTGCGTTCCAATACCAAGGCCTACCTGCGGGTGTGGCGCGCCGAGCCGGCCTACGAAGTGCAAGGCGAAAACCTGCCCGGCCCGCCGCCCTCCCTGGGCATGATCCTGGCGCGCTCGCAGCCATCGCTCGCCAGCCTGCCCGCGCCGCCGAATTCCAAGCTGGCGGAGTTCGAAATCGAAGCCGGCGACATGGTGGTGAGCGGGTCCAAGACAATTCAAGTGGAAGTGAAAGAATGACCAAACGCCTCCTCGCGGCTTCCGTGTGCGTCCTGCTTTGCTCCGCCGTGCTGCGCGCCTCCAGTCCGACCGCCTGGGAGATGACATCCTACAAGGATTTCCTGGCCGGCCGCCTGAGCGGGCTCTCGCTCACTCGCGACGGCCGGCTCATGCTGGCGCCGAAGACCGAGACCCTGTTCGCCTCGGATCAGCCCATCGTCTGGAGCGTGGTGCAGGCCGCCGACGGCACCCTCTACGCCGCCACCGGCCACCGCGGGCGCGTCTTCCGCATCGACCCCTCCGGCAAATCGTCGCTGCTGTGGACCTCCGACCAGCCCGAGGTGTTCGCGCTGGCGCTGGATTCGAAGGGCGTGCTGTACGCCGCGACCTCTCCGGACGGGAAGATCTATCGCATACAGAACGGGAAGGCCAGCGAGTACTTCGCCCCCGGCGCCAAGTACATTTGGGCGCTCGCGTTTTCGCCCGATGGCGCGCTGTTCGCGGGTACTGGCGATCAAGGCCGCATCTATCGCATCGCCTCCGCCGGGAAGGGCGAGCTGTATTACGACACCGGCCAGTCGCACGTCACCTGCCTGGCGTTCGATGGCGAAGGCCGCCTGCTGGCCGGCAGCGAACCGAACGGAATCCTGTATCGCGTTACGGCGAAAGACCAGGCCTTTGTGCTGCTGGATTCGAGCCTGCCCGAAATCCGCAGCGTGGTGGCGGCGTCCGATGGCTCCGTCTATGCCGTGGGGCTGGGCGGAGGCATGGCGCGCCGCGCGCTGGGCGGCATCACCTCGACGATAGGCGTTCCCGCCAGCGCCAGCGTGACCGCAACCTCGACCTCCATCACCGTGGAAGCGCAGGCCGGCCTGGATCTCAAGCCCAAGCCCGATGCGGCCAAGCCGCCTGCCGCCACGGCGCCGGCGCAGGTTGTGCAGGCCGCGCCCGCCGTCGACCTGAGCGGCGTCGACAAGTCCACCATCTATCGCATCGCGCCGGACAACACTGTCGAGAGCCTGTGGAGCTCCAAGGAAGAGAACGTCTACGATCTGCTGGTCGCGGGCGGGCGACTCACCTTTTCGACCGACGGCCTGGGGCGCATCTACCGCCTCACGCCCGACCGCCAGGCCACGCTACTGGTCCAGACCAACGAGGGCGAGGCCCTGCGCCTGCTGGCGACGCCCGAGGGCTTGCTGGCCGCCACCGGCGACACGGGGAAACTGTACCGGTTGGGAAGCCAGCCGGGCTTGAGCGGCAGTTACGAGTCTCCCGTGCATGATGCCTCCACCGTGGCCCGCTGGGGACGCCTCACCTGGCGCGCCGAGTCTCCCGCGGGCAGCCACCTGACCTTCCGCACGCGCTCCGGGAATTCCGCCCGGCCCGACAAGACCTGGAGCGAGTGGAGCGATCCGATCGGCGACGCGAGCGGAGCCCCGGTGCGCAGCCCCAACGCGCGTTTCATCCAATGGAAAGCGGAGTTCGCCGGCAGCGCCATCCTGGACAGCGCGACGCTCGCCTATTTGCCGCAGAACACCCCGCCGGTGGTGAAGAGCGTGACGGTCGCAACCCAGCTCGTAGCTGCCGGCGCCGCCCGGCCCGCCGCCCAGCCGCAGCCCGCGACCGCTTACAGCATCACGGTCACCGATACCGGCGAGGCCGGCGCCACCACCTCCGCCGGCACGCCCACGCAGAATCTCGCCCGCGCCGGCGCCGTGCAGATCCAGGTAAGTTGGCAGGCCGAAGACCCGGACGGCGATCGCCTGGTCTATGCCCTGTATTTCCGGGGAGAGGACGAGCGCGAGTGGAAGCTCTTGAAATCCAATCTCACGGAGAGCACTTACACGCTGGACGGCGACTCGCTGGCCGACGGCCGCTACCTGTTCCGCGTGGTGGCTTCCGACAGTCCGGCCAATCCGCCCGGCACGGCCCGCGAAGCCGAGCTGGTGAGTTCGCCCACGCTCATCGATCAAACGCCGCCGGTGGTCACCTTCGGCGTGCCGAAGCGCTCGGGATCGCACCTGGAGGTCGAGGTTGAGGCCGTGGACGCCGCCAGCCCCTTGCGCCGCGCCGAGTATTCCTTGGACGCCGCCCCCTGGGTTCCCATGGCGCCGCTGGATGGCATTCTCGACAGCCCGCGCGAGCGCTTCCTGCTGCGCCTCGACAATGTGCCTCCCGGCGAGCACCTGCTGGTGGTCCGCGCCATGGATGCGGCCAACAACGCCGGCTTGGCCAAGGTCGTGCTGCGGTGACGCTGGCGAAGTTGGCCGCCGCGAGCTCAGCCCTGAGCCCGGCGGTTATCCGCGGATTCCGGTAGTGGGCGAGCCTCCGGATGGGCCGTGATCCAGGCTTGACTGGCGTTGCGGCGGACCGTCACAGGCCCGACACTGCGACCACACGCTTACGGATCAAATGCAAGCAGGCTACTGCGAGCGGCAGTTGAAGCGCTTTCGTAAGCGAGATCGGCGACTTTGGAGCGAGATAGGGGAGCGCGAGACCGCCGAAAAAGTACAGGCAGACGTTACTGGTTGGGCAGAGTCCATCGGTTAATCCATTCTTCTACAGACCTAGAAAGGCGCGCCCGCTGAAGAGTCCCCCTCATGAGGCTCATCGCATCGTTATTGACCCTATTCGCAACCATGATGACATTCCGAGGCGTGCCGTACGAACAAAGGGCTCTGAAATCGGAAGGTATCCGCTGGCCAATGCACAAAAAGAACTGTACACAGGGGATGTAGAACTGGAACATATGACACTCGCGAGCGACTGTTCGGAACGGGCAATAGGCGATTCTCAGGAGCGGCTCTACTGGCCACAGACGGATGATGAGCGCCATCTCGCCTGGGAAGCTCGCATCCCCGTGCAAGAACAACCGCAACGGCTCCTCATATCTCCCAAACTCCAGTTTCGGCAGGTGAGATACAGTTTTCCATTGGTGGGCCGCACCTCTCCAGAAGACGCTGAGAGCGAAGTATCGCAGCTTCTCCATCTTTGGGCCAAACGCCTCAGCCCCGCTGTAGAGCGCCCACTGTCTCTGGTCCAGCACGCACACAGGAACTGTCTGCTTGAGTTGTTCCCACAGCGGGAACGATCCCTCGCGGGCAATATTTGCGATCGTCCAGGTTTCGCCGTTCCTGCTGAAGCGGTCTTCGCAGTCCGGGCAAAGCAAGGGATCCGTTATCGGCCGCGAGGTCTGCAACGCAATCCTATGCGTAGCCACAATAGGATTGGGGTTGGGGAGCCCATTCCCGCGCAAAGTCCGTAGAATGGCCGCCGAAAGAAAATGACTACCTTTCAGTTCTCTCTCTCGAAGGCAGAGCTTGCAAACTCCGTGTCGCACAATACCTATACTGTACCGCCGCGGGCCAGAAACCAGCCACGCCCCCCTGGGGACGCAACTGCCAGACCGCTTCGCCGGCCGGACCAGTCCCGTAGATACCCGCTGCTTGACCGAAAACTCCCTCTGCGTAGAAGTGCCCGCAGCCAGTCCCGGCTGGGTGCTCGGCGATTCGGGGGGCCGAGGCGCTCGGCGGAGGTACTGCAGCCACCGAATGGATGGGTGGGATAAAATGGCTCTCATGGAACAGCAATCTGCAGATCGCGTTCGCGACCTGCGATCTCGAGTCCGGGCGGAGCGGGCCATACTCGCTGGTTTTGAAGGCCAGCCCGGAGGCTCGTACATGAAGCACTTGATTCAGCGCGCCTCGAATACGCTAGATGACGTGGAGAGTTTTTTCCTTGGATCGCTGGAGCGAGAGTCGAGAACTCCGGTGAATGAATCCAAATGGCTCGACTATGCGGAGCGCGTCTTTGATCAAATAGCCGTTCCGCAGCGAAAACTAGTGCAGGATATCGTTTCACAGTACGGCCCCAGTGTCATAGCAATCCCTTCCCCACGTCCGTAGCAGTCTCCTGTTAACAGACTCCTGCACGTTGGCATGCTCGCCGGGCGAGGCCGCCGCGCCGCATTCCAGACCGGGACGCCCTCGTATCGGGTGGCCACTGCCGTCCTTGTCCCATCGGCCCAGGCGTCCTGAGAAGCGTGCTCGCCCAACTCCTGGATCGCCGCCACCTCGGAACCCGACCCCCTCCCCGTCTTCCCCTCACCGGGGCAGCGGTGTGATAACCTCCTGTTGAACGCCGATTCGCCGAGGAGGAAGCCGTGGAGCTTCGAGCCGTTCTGAGTTACCTTCGCGAAGGGAGCTCGACCAAGGACGAGTTTCCCATCGCGTCTCTGGTTGAGCTGACGCTGGGCCGCGATCCATCCTGCCAGATCCGCTGCGACGATCGGGAGGAAGCCGCCAGCCGGCGCCACGCCCGGCTCAGCGTTGGCCGGCGCGATCCGCTGGAGATTGTCCTCACCGACCTGACCAGCCGCAACGGGACCTTTGTGAACGGCCAGCGGATTCAGGGGCAAGTCAAGCTCAGCTCGGGCGACCGGATTCAGCTCGGCACGGGCGGTCCGGTCTATCAGTTCGAGATCGCCGGCCAGGGCGAAACCAAAGTAGTCACCCCCACAGCGCAGATCATGGACGTCCCGGCGGCCACGGTGGTGGCGCCGGTTCCGGCTCCGCCGCCCAGGGTCGCCGCGCCGGCGGGCGCCCCGGCGCTGGTGACGCGCCGCACCCTGATGTACAGCGGCCTGGGCCTGATGGCCGGTGGGGCCGCGGCCCTGGGAGGATACGCCCTGCTGCGCGGGCGCGGTTCGCTCTCCTACAAGGTCTACCATCAGCGCATGGTGATGAGCGTCGCCTATAAGGCCTACGGAAACCCGGAGGCCGTCGGCGGCCGGTACTGGTTCGCGCGCACGGTCCTGCAGAATACCGGCAAGGGCGTGGTGAAGAACGTCCGCGTGTCCTACCAGATTCCCGGATTCATGGGTTGGACCACCCCCGACGAGGCCGCGGAGATCCTGCCCAACCAGACGGTCGTCTTCGTGTTCTATCCGAAATTCCCCTCCAAGCTGACCGAGCTGCGCAGCCGCACTCCGGCCACTCTCGAAGCCAAGATCGAATACGACGACGGCACGGGCCATCAAGAGCACGTGGAGAAGCGGGAGTTCGAGTTCTTCGGCGTGAACGAGTTCGCCTTCAGCAGCATGCCGGCGAGCGAGGTGGTGTCGCGGGCGGACGCGGAGAACAATAATCCGCTGCTGGCCGCTTACGTCACCGACGAAGATCAGGCCGTCAAGACGTTCTACGCCAAGGCCGCCGAGGTGAGCGGCGGATTCGGAATGGGCGCCAACGAGAAGGACCTCTTGCAGTTCATGAAGAGCACTTACAACTTCATGGTGTCTCTGGGGATGACTTACTCGGGCGCCAAGGGCGTTCCGGACGAAACGGGCGACGTCCGAACCCTGGTGCAGAGCATCCGCCTGCCGCGCGATCTGATCTACGGCAATTCCGGGCTGTGCGTGGAGCTGGCGATTCTGTGGGCGGCGCTGGGGCAGGGCGCGGGCTTGAAGACCTTCCTGGTGGTGATTCCCGGCCACACGTTCCCGGTCTTGCAGGCCGGCGATGGCGCCACCATCCCCATAGAGAGCACGGCCATCGGGGGTTCCTTTGGCGGAAACCTGGGCAAGGCCGCTAGCTGGGACCAGGCGATTGAGTCCGGAATGAAGACGTTAAAGGAAGTCAGGGGCAAGCCAACCACGGATATTCTGGACGTGCGCGAGTTGCAGGGCATGGGCATACGGCCGCCGGAGCTTCCGGAAATCAATCGCGCCGAATTGGTGAAGCTGCTGGACGACCGGCGGGCCAAGCACGGCCCCAGAGTGGTGGCTACGCCTCCGCGTCAGCAGCCGGTGGTGTATCGATGGTGGTGGTGGCGCCGCCGTTAGGGAGGTGAGCTATGAGACGAATCCCACTCATCCTGCTTTCGATCGCGTTCGCGGCCGCGGCGGTTGCGGCCCCGCAGTTGGAGACCATCAACATCGACCAGACGCTGACCGTCGATCCGGTCGGCGACGGAGTCCTGACCCTGAAGTACACCTTCAACGGCGAGCAATTCCAGATATGGCAGGAGAAGTACGGCCAAAACGCCTCGCTGCTGAAGCGGGACATGAGCCAGTATGTCAGCCAGTACGAAGCCTACGGCTGGGACATGCAGGAGAACCAGATGGATCGCATCGTCACGGTCACCTGCAAGTTCAAGGGCGGAATGCTGTATCGCGGCGGGGGGATCTTCGAGTTCCGCGTGCCGAAGGCCTGGCGCGGCGGCACGCGCCACGATAACACGTTCCTGTTCAACTTCGTCCAACCCATCGCCGACGGTGTGGTGGCGCAGAACAACATCACGTTGATCCTGCCGGGGGCGGCTTCGGACTTCAGCGACGACAAGTCCGAGACCGGCGACCGCGTGATCCGGTACCGTCTGCCGGTGGGAGGGATGGGCGCCTGGCTGCTCTGGGTTGGCCTGGCGGCGCTGGTTGCCGGCGCTGCGGTTACCGCTTTCGCCGAGTGGGGAACGAAGGCTCCCGTGCGGAGCGCCGGCTAGCAGCTCGCGGCAGCCGGGCCCGCGGCGGCACGTGTCGTCAGCATCCTCCGCACGGCGGCGAAGATCCGCTCCATAGCCGGGCGACGGAAGGCCCACCGCTCGTCGGGCTCCGGCGCATTGACCACCATGGTGGCGTTGGCTTCGAACAGCAAGAGATCTCCGGCCTCGCTCAACCCGAAATCGATGCCGCCATAATCCAGCCCCAATGTGGCTTGAATCTGGGCAAGCGCCGCCATGACGCGTGGCCCCAGCACACCCGGCATGTTTTCCAGAAACTCGGCGTCCTCGGCGCGATGGTCCGGCCGGTCCGCCATTTCGGCTCTGAAATAGTGGATTTTCCAGTGGCTCGAAACCGCCAAGTGCACGGGATAGAGTTGTCCATCGATGGTCATCACCCGGTACTTGCGTATCTTGCCGCCGGCGCCGCGGGCATTCAGGAACTCGATGACGGTCAGTTCCTTTCCCGGAAGCTGGGCCACCGCGCCGGGCAGCTCCTCCGGGCTTTCCACCCGCAGAAAATGGCGTCCTGTGTGAAAGCCCGGCGTCCGCACCAGCAGCGGAAAACGGAAGCCGTGGCGCTCCAGCGTGGCGGCGGCTTCGGGAGAGCCGAGCAGTTCCCGAGGCAGCGTGACGGTTAGCGGCACTACCACGCCCGGCGTCTGCGAGAGCCGCGCATGATCGGCGCGCCCCGTCGCCAGCACCGCGGAGGGCGGATTGATCACCGGCGCCTTAGTGAGAGCCAAGAGAGACTGCGCGGCCACGAGCGCGGGCCCGGCCAGGTCGGCATCGCCGATGGCATTGAACACCACTTGATGCGGCGGCAGCGGCGCCGTTAAATCGTAGAACTCGGGAGCCACCACGAACGTCCGGAAGACCCGGTCGTCCAGGAGATTGCGTGTCGGTATGTTGCCGCCCACCGACGAAATCAGCAACAGCAACGACACCGGGGGACCTTCGCCGCGATACGGCAAGGCAAGCATCGGACGTTCCCCGAATCCTTTGCGCCGGTGCCATTGCGCACCCTCTTCGTCGCCCAGTTCGGCCAGCACATACGAGAGGCCCCGATGCGCCTCCACATGGCCGGGATCGAAACGAAGGGCGGTTTCAAAGTGCTCCCGAGCGGCGGCAAACTCGCCGTCCTCGAAGAGCATATTGCCCAGGTTTACCCGGCTCATGGGATCGCCGGGATGGCGCGCCACGGCTTCCGCGTAGGCCGTGCGTGCGGCCGTCCGATATCCCGTCGAGTGCAGCAGCGTCCCCAGATTGTTCAATGCCAGCCGGTGAGCGGGCTCGCGCGCCAGCACATCGAGATACGCCTTCCTCGCTTCCGGAGTCCGGCCCATCTCGGTGAGCAGACAGGCCAGCTCAAATCGCAGATTCACCGCGTCGGGATGGGACGCGATGCGGCCGTTGAGATCGCGCAGGGCGGATTCCCGGGCGCGTTGCGGCGGCCAATCCGCGCCCCGGTCTGGGTTGCTCATGGGTGAGCCATTCCAATTATAAGCGACGGAGCTCTAATGCAGACAAAACATTTCAGTCGCAAAGGCTAACGACAATTTCCGTTTCCGCCGATATAACGGTCGACAAATGGCAAATGCGTTCCGTGTCTTCAATCAACACTTCGGTCGACGCAGGTTCAACCGCGCCGGAGATGGCTGCAAACCCCCTGTACGTTTCGGCTCAGTCCGCCGCATCGCCGGCGGGCCAATTCGCCTATTGCCAGACAGCATCGCAAGTGGAGCGGACCCCAGGCTTGCTCGATAGCGCAGCGGCCAGCGGCCTTTCCGATTCTTTGTTGGACATGACCGGTTGGCGCGGACGCCCCGGCCTGTTACGAAAATGGGGTGCATCGTCTATTTCAGCTTGCCTGCCCACGGACATATCAATCCCACCCTCCCGGTAATTCGGGAGCTGATCCGCGGCGGGCAGCAGGTTGCCTATTACGGCACGGAGCAGTTTCGGCAGGCGATCGAGGATTCGGGCGCGCTGTTCCTCCCGTATTCCACGCAGTTCTCGATGCCGGAGCGGGGACCAGGACCGTTCGCTCAGTTATCGACGACGCTCGAAACGCTGCTGGACCTAAGTCGCGCGGTGCTGGATGGTCACCTGGAACAGGCGAAGATGTTGCGTCCCACGCACATCATGCACGACAGTTTCGCGCCCTGGGGACGCTTTGTGGCGCAACTCCTGCGACTCCCTTCCATCGCCTCCGTCCCCAGCCTTCTGATCAATAGCGATATCGATTCGCGTTACGGGGCCGGCCAGGGCGTACAACCCAAGGATCCGCGGTTGACTCCGCAATGGTACGCCGCGTTTCGGTCGCGCTGCCAGGCCTGCCTGCTGTTCTACGGTCTCCCCGCATTCTCGCCTCCGGAGCTTTTGCAGAGCTATGGCGATTTGAACGTGGTTTACACGTCCCGGTTGTTTCAACCATCCGCCGAAGCCTTCGACGAGCGTCGGTTCAAATTCGTCGGCCCGTGTTTCGGGTTCCGTCCGCAAGCTCCGCCGTTCCCCTTCGAGCGGCTGGATGGCCGGCCGCTGGTCCTGGTCTCCTTGGGAACCGTGTACGGGGACCACCCACAGTTCTTTCGAAAGTGCCTGGAAGAGTTGGCCGGCGCCCCTTGGCAGGTGGTTATGTCGACCGGAGGCAATCTCCGGATGGAAGACCTGGGGCCGATACCGGAAAACTTCATCGTGCGCACTTTTGTGCCGCAGGTGGAGCTGCTCCGGCGTTGTGCGGCGTTCGTCGCGCATGGAGGGATGAACAGCGTCCAGGAAGCGCTGTACTTTGGCGTACCGATGGTCCTGGCGCCGCAGGGGGCCGATCAGTTCTGGATATCCGCCCGCGCTTCGGAACTTGGCGCTGCCGTGGCGCTGGGCCGGATGCACTCCGGAACGATCCGCGATGGCGTCGCGAAGATCCTTTCCGGCACGCGTTACGCTGCCGCTGCGGCACGCATCGGCGCCTCCCTGCGGGCGGCGGGCGGAGAGCGGAGAGCCGCCGGCGAGATTCGAGGTTTCATTTGCCGCGGGGCTCGCCAAGGCGCAACAGCGGGATAGGAACGCACCCGCGCCGCGCGGAGCGCCTGCTAGGGCAAGTCGCTGCGCAGCCGCTTGGCGATGCGCGAGGCCAGACGCCGCGTGTCATCGCGCATGGCGGTTACCAGCGAGTGCTTGTTATCGACCTCCGCCTTCCACAACAGGTGTTTGGCGGAACGATCCAGGATGGTCACGATCGCCTTCCGGGTGCCTTTCAGTCCCACCACACGGCCGGCCGCACCGGAGACCGCGTTTCCGTGCTGGTCTTCAATGACGACGTCCATGATCGCATCGGCTGCGGAGGGAGTAGCCGCCAGGGCCATGCGACCCTCCAGTTCGGTCTTCAGCTCCTCGCGCAGGGAGTCGTCGAGATCCGGATTGGCGGGACGAAGGTAAAGCGTCTTGACGGCGGAGAGACTGGTCACCTCGGGCGTTGCGGCCTCATCGGACGGCGCCTTGGGGCTCGGCTCGACGGGCTCGGCGGGCGAAACTGCGGGAGACTCGGGTGGCGTCTCGACGTCGCTCGCCGGCTGGCGCGGCTTGGCGGGCGGCGGCGGGGCGGGCGCAACCGGCTGGAGCGGGAGTTTCGGGCTGGACCCCGGCGCCGCGCCGGCAGCCGCCGTGCCATTGGGAAGTGCGGCGGAAACCGGCGAGTCGGCCGTCTTCTGGTACAGGGGCCGGAGAAAATGCCAGGCTCCAATGCCGCCCAGCACCAAGGCCAGCACGACTCCCACGATCAATCCCCGGATCGCCGGCGACAGCCCGGGCGGGCGCGGTGCGGCGGGTGCGGGAGGTGGGAGGGCCGGGGGAACCAACACCGTTTCCCGGGCCGGAGCGGCGTTGGCCGTTACCCCGGGGGCGACGAAGGCAGTTTCCCGGGGAGGCGGCGGGACGAACATCGTCTCTCCCGGCGGCATGAAGGCGGCCTGCGGAGGGAGCGGAACCGCCACCGTCTCTCGCGGGCTCGCGTAGGTGGCCGGCCCAAGATCCTGAAGGGAGACGCCGGCCGATTGCACCGCCCAGCGGAGATCGCCGGCGAAAGCCGCCGCGCTTTGGTGGCGCATTAGCGGGTCTTTCTCGAGTGCGAGCATGATGGAACGCTCGACCGCCGGGGGCACGA
>Ga0326727_10016680_pt1 | contig 15437 bp, 16 predicted proteins | sample MB2enrmetagenome_FD_207643 | JGI IMG/M metagenome (GOLD analysis project Ga0326727, IMG submission 207643) | Lab enriched peat soil microbial communities from McLean, Ithaca, NY, United States - MB29MY | ecosystem: Environmental > Terrestrial > Soil > Wetlands > Peat | place: USA: New York... | reverse complement strand
CGGCGTCAAAAAGACAGGGACGGGGGCCACTCTCCGCGCAGGCTCAACCTTGGCCTAGGGCCGGGGCGACCTCTCCGCCGAAACGCGACCTAATACTAGTCGCGTCTGGAAATGGAAGATACAAGGCTGGGGCCGTCCGGTCGTCATCAACGTGAAATCCGCGGGCGGTCCCGGATTCGGGCGCTCCACCAAACTTCAGGGGATGCTCCATCCAAGCTCGGCTTGGGCGGGGATTTCCCCTCCCCTCACTTTCCCCTTGACCTCACACCGGCAAACCGGCATCATCAGTGTATATCTTGTAGGAAACTAATATGGCATAGGTATAACTTCTTGGGAATCAGGATTTTACCCCTAAGTCCAATCGGCTCTAGATGTTAGCGGACAAATCCCCGTAACCTGATGATTCCACTAGACCAGGGGGGAGGGGGGTATACCGCAGCCCGAGAAAGCAAAAGGGCCAAAGGCCAAGAGCTAAAAGCCAAAAGCTAAGACCCGCCGCGCCGCCAAGAAAAAAATACTTCCAAAATATGGCACTTTCCACAGCCTTCCACAGTCGTGTTCCACGTGGAACATTTTCGAATTCGCTGCCCGGTTTGACGCTCCCGCCGCGCTTTGCTAGCGTATGCTTTCCTGCGCAGAAACCGCTGCATCATCGTGGGGCAGCACAATCAGGAAAGAGAATTCCATGGCCCTCAAATTCCGGGGAGTTGATTTCATCGGCTTCGACACGCTGCTCAGCGACGACGAGCGGCTGGTTCGCGACACCGCCCGCAAGTTCATCGAAGACAATCTGATCCCCATCATTGAGGATTGCAATCGCGCCGGCCGTTTCCCCCGCGAACTGGTCAAACCCATGGCCGAACTGGGCTTCTATGGCGCCAGCCTCAAAGGCTACGGTTGCGCCGGCATGTCGAACGTGGAGTACGGTCTGGTGATGCAGGAACTGGAGCGCGGCGATTCCGGCGTGCGCTCGTTTGTGAGCGTGCAATCGGCTCTGGTGATGTATCCCATTTATGCCTTCGGCAGCGACGAACAGAAACAGCGCTGGCTCCCGGCGTTGCAGTGCGGCGACGCACTCGGCTGTTTCGGTCTGACCGAACCCGATTTTGGCTCCAATCCCGGCGGAATGCGCACCCGCGCCCGCAAGTCCGGCAACGAGTACATTCTGAACGGCGAAAAGATGTGGATCACCTCCGGCTCGATCGCCGACGTGGCCGTGATCTGGGCCAAAGTGGAAGACGAGGACAATCGAATCCGCGGCTTCCTGGTCGAGACCGTCCGTCCTGGATTCCATGCAACGGACATCCACGGGAAGTGGTCGTTGCGCGCCTCCGTCACCTCGGGGCTTTCCATGCAGGATGTTCGCATCCCGGTAGCGAACTTGTTGCCTCTCAGCGGAGGGCTCAAGTCTCCGCTGATGTGTCTGAACCAGGCTCGCTACGGAATCGCGTGGGGCGCGCTGGGCGCGGCCATGGCCTGCTACGATTGCGCCCTGCAGTATTCCCTGCTCCGCAAGCAGTTTCACGATAAGCCCATTGCCTCGCACCAACTGGTCCAGGAGAAACTGGCCTGGATGATCAGCGAGATCACCAAGGCCCAGTTGCTGGTTTTGCAAGTAGGCCGGCTCAAAGATCAGGACCGCGCCGGATTTCAGCACATCTCAATGGCAAAACGAAACAACGTCTGGATGGCGCTGGAGTGCGCCCGCATGGCGCGCGACATTTTGGGCGCCAACGGCATTGCCGATGAATACCCGCTCATGCGCCACCTGATGAACCTCGAATCGGTAAAGACCTACGAGGGCACCCACGACATCCACACCCTGATCATCGGCCAGAGCCTGACCGGGGTGGACGCGTTTTGAGAGGCGAGTGGCGTGAGTTCAGTTCCGCTGAGATTCCGCACCAAGCCGGAATTCTGAGCCTCGCCTCCGGAGCGATAGGGCCGAAAGACCCCGCTGTTCTCGTTCAGAATGATTGGTGACACTTTCAGGTAGAGTGTCAGGATGCAAATTAAACACGGTAAGCCGCCCCGGTCGGCGCGGTTGCAGACCGTCGGGGTGGAGCTGAGCCGGGAAGCCCGAGTCCGGCTTGGCCGGATGGATTTCTATCGGGAGACCCACAACGTGGCTTTGACCTGCCGCCGCTACGGTATTTCCCGGCAGACGTTCTATGGCTGGCGTCGGCGCTATGACCCCATGGACTTAACCAGCTTGGAGGGCCACAGCCATCGTCCCCATCGTTGCCGCCGGCCCACCTGGTGTTTTCTCTGAGAAGAAAAGGGCAGAAAGACCAGTTAGCGGGTTGCAACAACACCTCTTCCTCAGCGGCTCTCTCCAGCTCGAGACAGAGCAGTGTACAATGTTGCCTGCTCGGGAAATCGCAACTGGGGAACCCAAAACGGAAAACCCTGAATTAAGAAGCCCCAAGGGAAGGCGCCTGTTCTGCCGCCGCCAGTGGCTTCGCCCGGCGAAGCGCGCACCAAAGAAGCGATCTACGGAACCGGGAAGAAACCTATGAGAATTCTGCTCTACAACCCCGACAACGGCGTGACCCGCAATTTCATGCCCCACCTTTGGATGTTCCTTCTCCAGGCGCTGACCCCGGCCGGCCATGAGGTATTGCTGGTTGATGGCAATGCCCAGCCGATGAACGATGAGGGCATCGCGCGGTTCGTTCGCGAAGAGAACATTGGACTGGTCGGCATCGGCGCGATGACCAGAATGATCGCCAAGGCCTATCGCATGGCCGATGCGGTTCGCGCCGCGGGAGTGCCGGTGGTGATGGGCGGGCCTCACGTGACGGAGCTGCCCGACGAGGCGCTTGGTCGAGACGGCGGACGGCGTCACGCCGACGCCGTGGCACTCGGGGAAGCCGATGAAACCTGGCCGCAGATTGTTGAAGATGCGGTCCGTGGTCAGCTCAAGGACATCTATGCGCCCGTGGATGCGGCTGGCAAGGAGCGCAAGCCCTCACTTCAGAAGTATCCAGCCATCCCATGGGATTCGATTGACCTCGACCAGTTCAATCTCCTGCCCAAAGCCGTTTACCCGCTGCTCAAAAACGTCGACCAAGGCTGGGGCACATTTCGCATTGTTCCGGTCGAGTCCGGACGGGGTTGCCCCTACGGCTGCGAGTTCTGCAGTGTCACTGGATTCTTCGGCGACTCCATTCGCTCCCGCACCAACGAGAGTGTGGTGGATGAATTGCTTCTGCTGAAGGCCCGCGCCCGCAAGGAGAAGGGTCAGATCGCCGTCTTTTTCATTGACGACAACTTCGCCATCAACGTGAAGCGCACCAAGTCGTTGCTCCGCGACATCATTGCCGCGGGCGCCCAGGTGCATTGGGTGGCTCAGATCAGCGCAAATTTGTTGCGCGACGAAGAACTCGTCGATCTCATCGCGGCTTCGGGAGGCAAATGGGTCTTCATCGGCATGGAGTCCATTGACCCGACCAACCTCAAAGACGTGAATAAAGGATTTAACAAGCCCGGTGAGTATGCCGCCGTGCTCGAGCGCCTCGCCAAGCGAAATGTGTATGCGATCATGTCCTTCATCTTTGGCATGGACAACGACACGCCCGGTGTCGCCGAGCGCACCCTCGAACAGGTTCGCAGTTGGCCCCCAGGTCTCCCCATCTTTGGCCTGTTGACCCCATTGCCCGCAACCCCACTCTTCAAGCGCCTCGAGACCGCGGGCCGGCTCACGCGTCCCAAACACTGGCAGGAGTTCGTCCCCTTTACCATGGCCCACACGCCGCTGAAGATGACCATCGAAGAAGCTCACACGGAGGTGAAGTACGGCTGGGCCCATACCTACAGCTCAGAGGCGCTGGCAGAAGCAGTAGACGCTCTTGAAGACCAACCTCTCGGTTATCGCATCAACATCTTCTTAGCACGGCTGTGTTTCCGTGGTATCTATTTCCCGATGATGAGCCGCTTGGCATGGGTGAAGTTGATTTTTCAAAACCGGCGGACCATCTTTACACTGATGAAGCAGGGGTTCGGCGGTAGGCGCGGAGCACTGTCGAGGAAGCCCGAGAGCCTAGGATCGTATGTGGAGGCGATAGCGCCCTCAACGGAGCCCTGAAGCGGGCCGTCGGCATTTGTTGCAGAGCGCCGAACATATCCGCGAGTTCGGACGCCGGTTCCACGCTTCGCCGGAGATCTTCTTCTACATCCACCTGCGCTCTTTGAATTCCGCCAGCGCTCACAGCGTTCCAGCGCTGGGCCGGATGGTCAACTCCTCGACAGTGCCGTCATCCGGCGTGGAAAGCACGCTGACTAGAGCCTTCGCTACAGTTGTTGGCGACATCATCTTTCGGCGGGGCGCATCGGGCCAGAGGGTGGTCCAGATTTTCGTGTCGGTTGCTCCTGCCAACAACGCAATCACGCGAATTCCCTGCTCCCGCAACTCCTCGCGCATGGTATTGGTCAAGCCGAGCGCGCCGTGTTTCGAGGCGTTGTAGGCAGACGATCCCGGGAAGGTTTTCTTGGCCGCGATTGACAAGTTGTTAACGATGACGCCACCTCGCTTCATCAGGGGAAGCGCCGCCTGGGTCGCTATGAACAGTCCGGTCAGATTGGTTGCAATCACTTCCTGCCATGCTGCAAGCGGGAGTTTGCCGACCGGCAACCCGGCATGGGCAACGCCGGCATTGTTGACCAAAATATCCAGGCGGCGAAACCGGCGCTTCACGGTGGCGAACAACGCCGCAACCGCTTGCGGGTCGCTGACGTCGCAGACCACAGGGAGGACGGAACTTCCAAATTTGGCGAGTGCGCCAGCAGCTCTTTTGAGCGCAGCTTCGTTCCGCCCGGTGATGACCAGCGCACACTTCTCCGCCGCCAGCGCTGTAGCAATGGCCAAGCCAATTCCACGACTGGCGCCAGTGATGACTACGATCTTCCCGCGTAATGGTTGCGCAACCGAGCGGGAGCCGCGCTTTAGATCTTTACCCGGCATTGAGGCCATCTTTGATGTGTTGAATCACGGATGTATCGAATCACGGATGTGTTGAATGACGCTGATTTCACGGTCGTGCGGCGGTCTCGCCAAAACGCAGAAGATTCCCGTTCGGATCGACGACGGTGAACTCCTTCTGGCCCCAGGGCTTCAATTGCAAAGGGCCCCTGGGATGAACCAGACCTTGCGCCTGACAATCGGCGTACAGCGTTTCAATATCTTGGACGCGGAGATAGCACGCCGAGTGATTATTCCGGGAATCGATCTTGAACTGGGTGAAGTGTATCTCCACTCCATCCCGTACCACCACGGCATAGGGCGGCTGGGTATACAGAAAACTCCGGCGGAAGCCCAGCTTCAGTTCGTACCATCGTACGATTTCCAGAACGTCGTTTGCTGGAAGTATGGGAGAAACTGTGTTCAATGCCGATGGCAATGGCGTTCCTCGGTGTTTCGCAAACAACCACGTTGCAACGAAGTTACCCGCGTTTCTCTATATTACATGCCGTTGGGCCGTTGACGGATCAGAGATAGAAATTCTGTCCGCGTCTCCTGCTCATCGCGGAAGCTGCCCAGCATCGACGAGGTCACGGCGGCGGAATGCTGTTTTTCTACGCCGCGCATCATCATACACAAATGGCGGGCTTCGATCACCACACCGACGCCCTGGGGCTGGATGGTTTTCTGGATGGTCTCGGCGATCTGCGTAGTCAGCCGCTCCTGAATCTGCAAACGGCGGGAGAAAATTTCGATCAGCCGGGGAATTTTGCTCAGCCCGATAACTTTTCCGTTGGGAATGTAGGCGACGTGCACCTTGCCAAAAAAAGGCAGCATGTGGTGCTCGCACAAGCTGAACATCTCGACGTCCTTGATGATCACCATTTCGTCGTAGTTGACGCTGAAAAGAGCGTCCTTCAACATGGCTTCGGGATCTTCGCCGTAGCCTTTGAGCAGATACTCATAGGCGCGATGAACGCGGTCCGGCGTGCGGGTCAGTCCTTCGCGCGCCGGGTCCTCGCCCAGACGCACAATCATTTCGCGCACCAGATCTTCGAAGCTGGCGCTGGCCAGGGTTGCGTTTGCTACGGATGGCGTCATGTCTATCTCTCAATCGGGTAATTGTGGGGTCGGGCAATTGAGCAATGTGTGTCGCGCTGTTTCCCAATTACTCAGTTACCAAATTACACAATTACCAAATTCTTCCCGTCTCCTGCGTATTCGAAAGAATTCATCATGGTCTCTTCGAATCGCACTCTTTCCAGATGCGCCAGGCGGAAGCCGCGCTGCAAAATATCGAAAACGGCCATACACAGATTCTCTGTCGTCGGCACGGTAGCGGCAAACTCCGGCAGGCAGTTCAGGTTCTGGTGGCCGAAGTGTTCCAGGATTTCGCGGCGCACAAAACCATCCAAATCGGCCAGGTTGCAGACCATCCCGGTGCGCTCGTCGACCGGGCCGCTCACCGTAACCTCCAGCGTGTAGTTGTGGCCATGGCCGTGCGGATTGTTGCATTTGCCATAGGTCGCGGCATTTTCTTCCGCCGACATGGCATCGCTATGCAGACGATGCGAGGCCGAAAACAGGTAACGCCGGGTCAGGTGCGCCTTCATGCTTCTCCGTAAAAATCCACGAACAGGTCGGGAGTTTCGTACACCCTCACGCGGTGCAATTGAGCCGCCTTCAATTTCGGCGCCAGCCGCTGCCAGATGGCAATAGCCAGGTTTTCCGTGGTCGGGATACGGTCAAGGAACTCCGGCACTTCTTTGTTCAGGAAGCGATGGTCCATTGCGTCCAGCACTTCGCGGTTCAGGACTTCTTTCAACTGTTTGAGATCAAGCACGAATCCAGACCGGGGATCAACTTCCCCCTTCACCGTGACTTCCAGGGTGTAGTTGTGCCCGTGGCCGTTCGGGTTATTGCACTTGCCAAAGATGCGCCGATTTTCTTCCGGCGAGAATTCCGGATTGTGATAGTAGTGCGAAGCGGAAAACTCAGCTTTACGCGTGAGATAGACCATTTCCAGTCCCCAGATCTTACCCTGTCAGGATACATGAGTCTTCGGTCAACGATGCACCCCTAAGGCCAGCGGGGCAATGGCATCCATGAAAATTCTGGCTACGGCCGGGGCGTCGAATCGTTTGACAAACTCAGAGCCTTGCAAAGCCAGCGATTGGAGCAGGCCGGCATCCTGATAAAGGCGGTAAATGCCTTCAGCCAGCGCTTCTTCGTTGTTGGGTTCCACGAGCAGACCGTGAGGCACGACCTCGGGCGCGGCCCCGGAGCGCGCCGCAACAATGGCTTTGCCGGCAGCCATCGCTTCCAGGAAAACCAGTCCAAAACCCTCTTGCACACTCGGAAGGCAGAAGACGTGGCAGCCGTTGTATTCGCGTAGCAGTTCAGACTGGGGTATGTCTTCCAACCATCTCACCGTGCTTTGCAGAGCTTTTTCCTCGCAGATGCGGCGCAGGCGCGAACTTTCCGGGCCCCCGCCAACGATCCGCACTTGCAGCCCGGAAATTTTGGGACGCAGCCGTTCGGCCGCGCCGAGCAGAACATGCAGCCGCTTGCGCGGATAGAAACGGCAGACCGAAAGCACAATGAATTTGTCCGGTTCCCTCTGGGCGCGATTGGCGCTCAACAGCGTTTGCCATGCGGTCAGGTCAATCAACTCCGGCACAATGCTGGAAGCGGTGGTCAGGCCATACAGTTCCTGAATGCGCTCGGCGGCATAGCGACTGGTAGTGATTACCAGGTTTGCGCGGTGCACATGCAAGCGCTCGCAGTGTGCCTGCCAGCGCATGGTGGCCCTGGTCAAGCCGGATTCAAAGCGCATTTCATCGGCAATCACTCCCTTGATGGACGCAACATGGCGTCCGTGGCCCAGTTTCGCAACCGTGTAGCCGTCCATGTCAAAGCCGACCGTGATGGCCGGCTCCTCGTCGTCGCGCAGCCGAAGCGTCTGATTGAACAGGACCCTCTCGACGGTGTAGATGGGAAACTTCAACCTGGGAACGACCAACTCCACGCTCGCGCCCAGCGCGCGCACTGCCTCCGCCAGCCGGGTGATGCCAACGAACGTTCCACTACCGGTGAACACATTCATGGGAGTGGATGTGATGAAACGCAATCGCATAGCTGAGGCCGATCCTTATGCAGACTGGAGATGCACGGGAATCAAGGCACTAAACGCACCGCCCCGAAGCCCATCGGGATGCGCTGTCTGGAATGAATCCTGTATTATAGCCGGGTGCGTCGCTTCACGTTCATAGCTATACTCTTGCTTTTACTGCCTGGCTGCTACAATGGCGCGCGCCCACCCCGCATTGGCACGCCAGCTCCCGACTTTACCGCGCAGGACTCCGACCGCAAAGTCACTCTGAGCGAGTTGCGCGGCAAAGTGGTCGTGCTGAACTTCTGGGCGACCTGGTGCCCGCCCTGCGTGGAAGAGATGCCGTCGTTAATTCAAATGTCCCAGAAACTGCAGGATAAGGGCGTGGTGGTGCTGGGAATCAGCATCGATGTTGACTCCGATGTGTATCACAAGTTTCTCACTGAGCATAAAGTGACCTTCCTGACAGTGCGCGACGCCGACCACAAAGTTCCTGACCTGTACGGCACTTTCCGCTGGCCGGAAACTTACGTCATTGGGCGGGATGGCGTGGTGCGGAGAAAATTCATCGGCCCGGTGGAGTGGACCTCTCCCGAGGTTGTGGACTTTCTGTCCAAACTCTAACCGGCAGATGGGTCGTGCCCTGGGGATTTTGCCGGAAACCACGGCTGCATCGCGGCGTGAAAATTAACCAAACCTTAACAACTGCGAAACATCCGCGCAATCTATGCGGGCTAGTGTTGTTTCGACAATTAAAACGGTGTTTTGCCACGTGGAAATTCCGGGGGACTGAAAGGGGTTCAGTTCCCCCGGTTTTGACCACCTTCCGGTCTACAACCGGCGAAGGATCTAGGGAGGATCCAAGATGCACCTCTACAATGACCGTCGCACCGTCCTGCTGATCGACCAAGACACAAGAAAACAGAGGCTGCGCGCCACGGTGTTGCGCGGATTTGAAGTTGAAGTACACTCCGCTGGAGACATGGAGCGCGCCGAGTCGCTGTGGAAAACAGGTTCGTACGACCTGATTCTGGTGGCCGCTGAGGAAAACGCGGATGAGTCCTACCTGCTCTCAGCGCGGATTCGCATGGCCAAGCCGGACCAGCGCATTGCGCTGCTGGTCGGTCCGCCAGCTTACATTCGCGAACTGCCGGGAGCGGCAAAACCGGCCCGCCATCCGAGCGAAGCGCGGAATAACGGGAAAGTTCCATTACCTCCGCCGGTGCCTGGCCTGGATGGGGTAATGCCGGCCCAGTGGCAACACACCATCCAAAAGGTGGTCGCCGATTGGTATTCCCACAAGATCGCGGTGTAGCCGGAAGCCGCGAAACTGAGCTCCGGCACAACCCGTCGCGGAACTTAACAGAGCGGGCTGGCGCACGATCAGGCGTGTAAGTCCAGTGAGTTTGGACCTAAGAACTGGTGGCCGCAGCTTTCTTGGCCCGGCCTTGGGAAATCGCTGATGCTCCCTGCGGAGACTTCCAAGACTCGCCGGTTGCTGCGCGACCGGGTTGGGCGAGTCCTTCGTCTTTCCCGGGATAACCAGCTGGTTGGGAATTGTCTCGTGTAATTCCCGAATCCACCCACACCGGCTGCGTTTGCGGAACGACTTCCATCAAGAGCGGCTGGCAGACTTCCCGCCCAGCCGCAATTTGGCCGCCTGCACCAGCGCAGGCAGCACGAACTTATGGAAGTCCTCATGATGGCGCTTTTTCCAAAACAGGCTAGGGTCCTGGCTGACGCGATACCAGAACTCCAGGCCACGCCGCTGCATCCAGCGCGGGGCACGCTTGCGCATCCCGATGTGATAATCGAAGGCGCCGCCGACCGCGCCGGTGAAGCGCGCCGGGATGCGGCGGCGGTTCATCCAAACCCAGCGTTCCTGCAGAGGCGCCCCTAAGCCGACCCAGAAAATGTCGGGCTGGGTACGCTCCAGTTCGCCCAGAATGTAATTGTTGTTCTCCTCCGAAATCGGCCCCCACGGCGGGGTCCATGCACCCACGATCTTAAGCTCGGGATGCATGGTCTGAAAAGCTTCTGCGGTGCGCTCGGCCTTCTTGTCTCCCCCACACATGATGTACACCGTGTATCCCTTTTTGGCGGCGCGCTTGTTCATCTCCACCAGAAAGTCCGGTCCGCAGCAGCGGCTGCCGACGGCCTGCCCCGATAGCCGGCTGGCCCACACCAACGGAATGCCGTCCGCCATGGGAAAATCGGCATCGTTCAGGGCCTGGCAGTACTCGGGATCGCGCCGGGCCTCAATTACGTTGTACACATTGATGAAAACCGCGTAGCGCCGTTCCTTGCGCCGAATTGACTCTTCGACTGCGTCCACCGTCTGCGCCAGGTTCCACCGGCGAACACGAACCCCTAGAATATCGGCGCGCTCAGGGTCGTCGGCGGTAGGCTTGCCCATCACGTCCACAGAATACATCGGTTGTGCCACCACTTCCGATTGATTGTTCATCGTCGTCCCCACGCTCAAGTCCCGGCACCCTGAAAGTGGCTCCCGGCGCACGTCTTCGGCCACACCAATCAAGCCCGCAACATCGCCGGCCCTGGCAATTTGTCTCATTTCTTTTCCCGGCAAGTTGTTGAACGACTAAGGAGAGGTGGCCGGAGCGGGCTTTCCGGGCCCACGCGAACTTATGCCAGTGTGCCGGGCCAGTGGCAGGTTTGTCAAGGTTTACCAGGGGGTAACGATGAAAGCAATTGCACAAATTGATGATCTGAATAGGGCGTTTCTTTACTTGCAGATAGGGAGCGGGCGAAGCCGGCCCAGCCGACTTTTGCTGCAATCGCACCCCTGGCGCTCCGCCCAATTCTCCAGAGGCATCGGCTTCTCTCCCGCGGGGACTCCGTCGTGGACTCCGGCGGGAACCGGGGCTAAAATGGCGGATAGCTGCGCCGTTTCTGCCCTCCCGACGGCAGCGCGTGAAATTCTCTCAGGAGATTCCGCCATGACAATCCGTCGCTTTCCTTGCTTTGCCTATAGTTGGCTGCCGTTGTTGCTCGTCCTTCTTCTGTCTACCTCATTTGCTTCCGCCGAGTGGAACGAGAGCGTGCTCTACAGTTTCCAAGGCGGCACCGACGGCGTTACGCCGGTGGGCGGGATTGTGTTTGACTCGGCCGGGAATCTGTACGGCGCAACCCAGGGCGGCGGTTCTTCATCCTGCCGTTCGACAATTTCGCAGTGTGGCACGGTTTTCCAGCTTTTGCCGCCTGCCAAGAAGGGCGATCCTTGGACCGAGACGGTACTCTACGTGTTCAAAGGTAACACCAACAATGATGGGGCTATGCCGTTTGGTGGGCTTGTGATCGATAGCTCAGGCAACCTTTATGGGACCACGGGCTACGGCGGGACAGGAAACTGCTCGGTACTGGGCACCTTGATGGGATGCGGTACGGTATTCGAGCTTTCGCCCCCAGCGCAGCAAGGCGGCGCTTGGACGGAAACGGTTCTGTACAGCTTCCAAAGCGGGAAGGATGGCTACCTTCCCAACGGTGACTTGGTGTTCGACAGTGCCGGAAATCTGTACGGAGCCACGATGTACGGCGGTGGTTATGGAAGCTGCAATGCACCGTATTACCAGTATTGCGGGACGGTGTTTGAATTGAGTCCGCCGAAGCGGAAGGGCGGCAAGTGGGCGGAGAAAGTGCTGGATCGCTTTGCTGGAATCGCCTCGGGCAAGCGGTACGGCGACGGAGCGAACCCGAACGGCGGATTGGTTCTGGACAGCAAAGACGCGATTTACGGAACAACGAACATCGGCGGGTACAACTGCCCACATAGTTCGAACCAGGGCTGCGGCATTGTGTTCAAGCTCAACCCGCCCGCCGAAAGAGGCGGGGCTTGGGGCAAGGACGTCCTTCGGCGCTTCAACGAATCGGATGGTTGCTATCCGGATGCTGGCGTAATCTTCGATAGCGGAGGTAACGTGTATGGCACCACGGTGTGTGGCGGGAGCGACGGAGTCGGTACCGTGTTCGAGCTAAAACCCCCTTCTGGAAAGTCTCACTCGTGGGCGGAATCTGTCCTGTATAGCTTCAGCGGCGGAAACGACGGTGCCAATCCGATGGCCTCACCGATCTTCCGCGATGGTGAAAATCTCTATGGTACAGCTTATGCAGGGCAGTCAGTTGCCGGCACCGTGTTTCGTTTGACGCACAGTCGAAAAGAAACGTGGACGTTCAGCGTTCTCTACGGATTTGGAGGTGCACCCGACGGCGCGCAGCCCGCAGCGGGGTTCATCGTTGACGTCACTGGCAGTCTTTACAGTACGACTCAGATGGGTGGTACCGGTACCGCATGCCAGTTCGGATGCGGGACAGTATTCGAGATCAGCCCACAGAGGAAGCGGCTCGACTAAAGTCAGTCTGACGGACAGATTTCTGCGAAGCGGAGGAAACATCATGAGGAGCACAGCAAAGTTTGCGTTGAACTGGCAGTGAAGATATTTGCGCTGGTTCTGGTTGGTTGGGTTCTGAGCTACCCTACGGCTGCGGCAGCCCAGACAGGGCCCAATGCCGTCTACAACTCAGGCGGGACCTGTTGTGCGTCGTCCACGGCCTTCATCGACGCCAGCGTGTTTCATAGCCAGAAACCCGATTTCTGTGGGGTGCTCAATTACATCCTGAACCCACAAGACCACGTCTTTTCCGGAGGCGTCATCGACGCCCGCGGTCTCAACCCCACGAACACGAGCATGACCTGCTCGGCCAGCCCGTGGGCGGGGATCAGCAGCCCGCCCGCCGCGACCATCCTGTTGCCAGCCACCGGAGGAGGCACAACTCCCACTCCGATTGTCATCCCTTCAGGCTGGGTTCTGCCGCCAGGCACACACCTCATCGGCGTGGCCGACGGCGACGTGGCGACCTCCAGCGGAGCCAGCTACTCGGGCACCACGATTCAGGCGTGCAAGTCCGGCCAGAAGGGATGTAGCGCCGCCTTCTCCGGCACCATGATCTCCTTTTGCAGCGCCAACTGCTCGGGGGTCTCGGTCGAGAACCTGAACCTGGACGGAAAGGGGCAGACCGGGGTTAACGGCATCACAAACACAAATGCTGGCATCTCGACGATAGCAGCGACCAGCTACGTGAAGAACGTCACGCTGTTTCAGATTGTGGGTACTGGGCTAACGGTGTCCGGCAATGCCCAAGGTTCGGGGCCATACAGCAACATCACGTTTGATACCAACGATAGCGTCAGCAGCAGCACGGTCTGTTTGAACGTGACGGCCTCTGCCACGCAAGGCTTCCACAGAATTACGTGTACTTCGCTATACACCGCACCTGCCGCCGTGCTTCTGGATGCGTCCAATACCTCGCTCACGGACGTGCGAATTACTGGTTTCCAGGACGGCATCCTGGTGGGATCGAGATCGACAGCGCACAGCGACGTGCTGCGGAACGTGTGGGGCGATACGGGCTTTGCTATCGGCCCTGCAACAGCTTTTGTTCGTACCTCTCACGTTGACGGTTAGCGGTCCGTGCCTTAATCTTGGTGCTTCGGCGCGATGCATGGTTTCCAAACCGACCGAACATAATTTTCTTACAACTGAGGAGCGACTGGATGAAGGTCCTAGTGGTGGGTGGAGCGGGCTACATTGGCAGCCATACGGCAAGAGTGTTGCGGAAGGCCGGATTTGAGGTTCTCATCTACGACAACCTCTCCACTGGCTTTGCGTTTCTGGCCAAGGGCTTTGAGATGGTGGTGGGCGACGTGCACGACCGGGAGAAATTGCTGCCATCGCTAAAGGCCTGCGACGCGGTCATGTATTTTGCGGCCAATCACTACGTCGGAGAGTCGATGGCGAATCCGCGCAAGTATTACCGCAACAATGTGGAAGGCGGGCTCTCGCTGCTGAACGCAGTCCTGGACTCGGGCAAGAATCACATTTTCATTTTCTCTTCCACCTGCTCAGTGTACGGCGCGCCGAAGAAGATGCCGATCACGGAAGACGATCCGCGTTTGCCATGCAACCCTTATGGAGTGACTAAAGTCTTTTTCGAGCAGGCGCTGGAATCGTATGACGCGGCCTATGGAATGCGCTATGCCAGCTTGCGATACTTCAATGCTGCCGGCGCGGATGAGAGCGGCGAAATCGGCGAATGCCACGATCCGGAGCCGCACCTGATTCCATTGGCACTGCGCGCCGCGGCCGGAAAAGGCGAGTTGCAGGTTTACGGCACGGACTATCCCACACCGGATGGAACGCCGATTCGCGATTACACCAACGTGCTCGATCTGGCCGAGGCGCACGTGATCGCGTTACAGCACCTCCATGCCGGGAATCGGTCGTTCACGGTGAACCTGGGAACCGGGCAAGGCTCGTCGGTCAAGGAAGTGATCCACACGGTGGAAGAGGTGACGGGCAGGAAAGTACCCGCCAAAATTGTTCCGCGGCGCGCGGGCGATCCGCCGGCCCTGGTGGCCGACCCTACGCAAGCGCAGAAACTGCTGAACTGGAAGACCAAGCGCACGCTGCGTGACAGCGTGTCCACAGCCTGGAACTGGATGCAACACCAGGCCAAGATGACCTCTTAGTTCGCGCTATGGTGCTTGCCGAGCCGGGGATCACCGGCATTCGTCTAGTTAGACGCAGCACGGTACCGAAGGCGGAAAATGCGATTTTGCCAAGTGAAGCAATTGCTGGAAGGCAGATTGCAATTTGTCGTGCCCGCCTGACTGGTGTTGAAGTACTCGCCCACTCCGTAAAACATTCCGTCGGTAGTCGAGTCGACGACCGTGGCTGCATATTCGCCCCAGTGGGGAGTGTTCTCTTCGTCTCCGCGTCCTTGAATGATCAGCGTGGGCGGGGCGAAGTTTGAAGCCGCCCACGGCAGCACGTCAAAATGGAGGGCAGGATGTGCAACTGGATGGCAACTCGAGCAATACGCTCCAGACGTCGTATAAGTGAAACCCAGGTTGCCTTTCTTGTCAAGAGCCGCACTCGGCATAAAGGTAAACAAAACGCCATTCGGATCTTGCAGATCAGGGGGTCCGGAACCGCCGCTATTCACCACGACCGATGCTGAACCGTTTGCCACGCTGAGGATGTAATATCGAATGCCGGTGCGCTGATTGCTGGTGCTTTCCATGACCACGTGCGACGCCGTCAGGAATGTCCCGGTCGCGCCCTTCTTGGAAGACAGATTGTTGTAAGTCAACCGATTCGCCATGCGGTCCCCCAGAGAATCAAGACAGGGAGTCTTGTACCAGAAGCACGAAGGCGTACCGTACGCCCCGATGTCGTTGACATTCGTGCTAGAAGCAGTCTCACAGATGCCTCAACAGGATCAATATGCAGCCGAGTTGAACCATGCCGAGGAAGTTGACGGCACGATGTTCCCAGCGGCTCGTCA
>Ga0326727_10016678_pt1 | contig 15438 bp, 11 predicted proteins | sample MB2enrmetagenome_FD_207643 | JGI IMG/M metagenome (GOLD analysis project Ga0326727, IMG submission 207643) | Lab enriched peat soil microbial communities from McLean, Ithaca, NY, United States - MB29MY | ecosystem: Environmental > Terrestrial > Soil > Wetlands > Peat | place: USA: New York... | reverse complement strand
ATCGCGCGGGATGAGCTGCGCCTGGTAATTCTGGAGACCTGGAATCGCACCCTGCCCTTGGGGCCTCCCGAAGAGGACCTTGCATTTCGCTGTGGCACGCTGCTTCTCAATCTGCGCTTTTACCCGGACGCCATCGCTCTCTTGGAGGCTTCAACACGGCAATACGGGACAGCGCCCGCAACTGCCTACAACCTCGGGTTGTGCCACGCTGCCACGGATCGGGATGAACTCGCTCTGGCCGCGTTTCGGGAAGCCTGTGAACTGGACCCCGCGTTCGAAGAATCACGCTCCCAAATCGTGGCCTTGACGTCCAGGAAACAATTTAGAACTTCCCTGCCGCAGTCTTCTTGTTCTTGGCCCGCCAGGCATCCCGGTTAGCGAACGTCTTCACCTTGGCGGTCCCGTTATTCTGGATTACGAAGGTAACGCCGTCGTTGTAAACACCCGAGTGCCGTGTGTGAAAGCTCTGTCCACTTACGTCACCCACGGAGTAGACGTCGTACATGCCAAGGGCCAGAGCACGTTTGTGCGCATCCACGCCGCCAGCCGATTGCTCCAATGTGAAGCGATCCGTGCCGTCCGCGGCTACCACGGCGGCGGCGTGGTACGGTGACTTGTTCGCAGCCGGAGGATTCTTTCGCACGATCACGAATGCTTCGCCGACATTCGGATCGGCCGCGGCGTTAGAGGTCCCCAGCGCGGCTCTGGCCTTTGCCAGCTTGCGATTTTTTGCGTCTGTCTGCCCAAAAGGATCCTGCAACATGTCCGCTGTTTCGCTGTAAACTCCCTGGGCGTAACCAAGCGTGCCGTTCGCCATGATCTCCTCTGCCGTGTGAAGGCAGTCCGTCAGCATGTAGCGCGATCGATACTCGTCATATTGATGACCGTGGATCACGATGTTGTTGCCTGTTGGCTTCGATGCCCGAGGCGGTGCTTTGTCGTTCCGCGCCCACATGTGATCGCCCCCTCGCGCGGGTAGATAGTAATAGCTGTTGTCGCTCCAATAACTCCAGAGCACCCCATTCTTTTGCTTTACGTACCTCTGCACCGCCGCGCTGGCTGCCGGCGGCCCAGACTTTGGTTGGAATGCCTTCGGGGATGCCGCATGGACCGGCTTGACTGGAACCGGCTTGAATGGAACCGGCGCGGGCGCCGAGCGTACCACCGGCGGCATCGGCGCCGGCCAGGGGCTCCGCTGCACACTCACCTGGGGATGGGATCGCAACATCCCGGCTGGCTGTGGCGGCGCAACGGACCGTCCTGGATACTTCTGCCAAACGGGAGCGGCCGGTATCACTCGCGCCGGCGTCTTGACCCACGGGTTACTGTAGCCCTTCGCACTCTTGGGAAAAGGATTCGTCATTTCCGCTAACGCGATCTTACTCCATCCCGGCGCTTCAACGCCCGGATGTTGTCTTGCCGGCCGCATCCGCATCCAACACCTCGCGAACCTTTGCTGCCAGCTGATGAATCGTGAACGGTTTCTGCAGGAATGGCGCCCCCTGCTTCACGCCATAGTGCACCAAGGCGTCCGTCGTATGGCCCGACATGAGAACTACCTTGAGCTTCGGACAAATCGCCATCGCTTGCTCGGCTACCTGTCGGCCGTTCAAGCCGCCCGGCATCACAACGTCCGTCAGCATCAGGTCGATTCCGGCGGGATGCAACCTGCAAAGCTCGAGTCCCTCGCTGCCGAGCGCCGCCTCCAGAAGCTTGTACCCCAATCGCTTCAACGCTACGGCGGTCACTCGCCGCACCATGTCATCATCCTCTACGATCAGGATGGTCTCATTCCCCGTCGCCGGCACGCTGTCTGTCGTTTTGCCGACAATCTCCGCTACTGCCGCCCTCGGTAGATCGATCCAGAAAGTGGTTCCCACCCCAAGTTCACTTCCGCACCGGATGGTCCCGCCCGACTGTTCCACGATGCCGAACACGGTCGCCAACCCAAGCCCTGTTCCGGAACCTTGCGGTTTCGTTGTGAAAAAAGGTTCGAAGATGTGCTTTTGCGTCGCGAGATCCATGCCGCTTCCGGAATCGGAGATGGTCAGGTTTACGTATTCGCCCGGCTTCAACCCGCGGATCCCATCCTCGCCGTCCCTCACCACCAGATTCTCCGTCCGAATGGTGAGCACGCCCCCAAGCGGCATGGCGTCGCGCGCGTTAAGAGCTAAGTTGATAATCACCTGGCTCATTTGACCGGGGTCTGCATAAATGGGCCATAAGTGCTCTCCGAGTTCGATCACCAGGCCAATATCTTCGCCAATCAGCCTCCGCAGCATCCTGTCGGAATCCTGGATCACTGAGTTCAGGTCGAGCGATCGGGGTCTCAGTACCTGACGCCTGCTAAACGCGAGTAACTGCTGGGTAAGTGCCGAAGCCCGCTCGCCTGCTTTCTTGATCTCGCCCGCTTGCTCGTAAGCCTCGGTATTCGCTCCCAGTGTGTCCTGCAATAGATCGCTGAAGCCCAGAATCGCCGTCAGCAGGTTGTTGAAGTCGTGCGCTACGCCCCCCGCCAATCGGCCGATCGCTTCCATCTTCTGGCCTTGCCGGAGTTCGTCCTGCACCCGGTTCAGTTCCGCCTCCGCCGCCCTTCGCGCGGTGGCGTCTTCCATCGACACCAAAATCATATCCACCGAGTTCAGCCGGTGGGCGCTGATCAGTAGCACCTTATTCCCGATAACCGGGAAGTCGCGGGTAAGCTCGAACGAATCGACCGCACGATCACTCGGGAGTACCTTATCGAGCACCGCCTTTAGCGCGTCGCTATTCCACGCTCCCTGCCCAAGTTCGTAGAGCACGCGCCCTTCCGTCTCTGGCCGGGTGAGGTGGAAGGTATTGTAAAACGCGCGGTTCGCCATCTTGACGCGCATGGATTCGTCGAGCACCAGCAAAGGCTGTTGAACGGTTTCTACAATAGAGGCCGTGAAATCGCGCGCCTGCTGAAGGTCGGTGTTGCGATTCTGCAGCTCTTCATTAACCGTACTGAGTTCTTCGTTGGTCGATTGCAGCTCTTCCTTAGCCGTCTCCAGTTCTTCGTTAAAGCTCTGAACCTCCTCCAGGTTGGAGAGGCTCTCCTCCTGCGCGGATTGGGTGTCTTCCGTATACTGCTGATAGTTATCCAGCAGCGTCGCCAGCCGTTCCCGCGTGGCGATGAGCTCCTCCTGTATTTTTAGATACTCGTTCTTGGCAACCTGAGATTCGCCCGTGAATGCCGAGTCTGCTTCGATGCGTCTCGCCGCAGATTCTTCGAACAGCACCAGAAACGCCCGTGATTCCGCATCCGTGTGGATCGGTATGACTTGCAGATTCAGCAAGATCTCTTCGTGCGGCAGCACGATATTTTCCCGCCTGACCGGGCCGCCTTCTTTCTTGGCCTGGTCCAGCAGTGCAGCCAGATCCTGTGTCAGGCCCGAACGCTTGGCCATGGCCAACACACTCGCGCTCATTTTCCCCTGCGCCGGTTCCAGGTAAGGGCTCACCTTGCCACGCACCTGCAGCACCTGCCAGTTTTCATTCACCACGACACCGGCCGGTCCGTACTTCGCCAACACCGCGCGGTCGGCCTTCTTCTGCAGATCCGAATCATCCCAAATATCGCCCGTCTCCCGGGCTTTCGCCGGTGGTGCCGCTTTGACAGTGCCCCAGGTATGCAGTTGGCGTTGCGTCGCGGGCTTCTTGGCGTAGATTTGCGAAGTCTTATCCAACGGGACAAACAAATCTGAAAACCGCCGCGCGGTTTCCATCGCGCCAAGCATCAGAAACCCGTTGGGTTTCAGGGCATAGTGAAACATCGGGATGATGCGCGATTGCACGCTGTCCAGGTAGATCAGAACATTCCGGCAACTGATTAGATCGAGCTTCGAGTAAGGCGGGTCGCTCGTTAAATCATGACTGGCGAAAACGCACATCTCCCTCACATGGGAACTGATCTGGTAACCGTCGTCCCGCTTGACGAAGAATCGCTGCAAACGTTCGCCGGAAACGTCCTCCGTAATTGTTTCGGGGTAGGCGCCTTGCCGCGCTTTTTGAATCGCGATGGCGCTTAAATCAGTCCCGAAAATCTGGATCGGAAATGAGACCTTCTTCTCCTCGCAAAACTCCAATAGCGAAATTGCAATGGCATAGACCTCTTCTCCTGATGCGCAGCCCGGCACCCATATCCTGAATGCCGATCCGCTCCCGGGACGGCTCGACGGAATTGTCGGGAATACCAGGGTCTTGAGCGCCAGAAACACCTCCGGGTCCCGAAAGAAGCGAGTCACCCGCGGTATCATCTCCTCGCACAGGATTTCTACCTCGCCGGGAGTATCCTCCAGGTAGCGGCAGTACTTGTCCACGTCGACGATCTTATGGATCGCCATCCTGCGAAACACGCGCCGTTGAATCGTGCTCGCCCGGTATTGCGAGAAATCCACACCCGAGGCTTTGTGGAGCAATACAAGAACGCTTCGCAGGGGATCCCGAACCAACGTAGTGTCCCCGTCCTTGGTAGCCTCCGCCACGCGTTTCGCGTAAGGGTATTTGGATATGCGGGCCAATTCATGGGCTATGCCCTCGGGCGGAAGTACGAAATCTACAGATCCGGTGGCAAAAGCGCTGTGCGGCATCCCCTCAAATTTCGCCGACTGCGTATCCTGGGCGAAGGTGAAACCACCCTCGTCCTTGATCATCTCGAGGCCCAACGCGCCATCGGAACCCGTGCCGGATAAAATCACGCCGATCGCCCGATGATGGCAACTCTCCGCCAGCGATCGGAAAAACGCGTCGATCGGCAGCCGGATGCCCTCTACTGCTTTCTCGCGCGGGGTCAGGCGCAGCATGCCGCCCTCAAACCGCATCTCCACGTTCGGCGGCATCACGTACACCGTGTTCGGCACTACCACCATTTCGTCCGTAACGTGTTTGACCGGGATTTTGCTTGCCCGCGCCAGCAGGGAGGGCAGCAGGCTTTCATGCGTCGGGTCCAGATGTTGAATGACAACGTACGCCAGACCCGTATCGGCGGGCAGTTCCCTTAGAAGGGCCGAACAGGCTTCCAAGCCGCCTGCGGACGCTCCGATACCTACAATCGAAAATTCCTCTGGTTTCGATTCCGAATCCGCGTGCTCAGTCTCGGGCTGCAAATTGTTTGAACAATAGCATAATCGCGGATTCTAAGCACCCGGTAGGTCAGTCAAACTTGTCACCGAGCCGATGCGCCCGTCGGGCATAAGTACGAAAACGCTGGTTCCGCTCATGCGCTCCTTGCCGTCTTTGTCCACCGCGATCCAATCCGCCAGCGCCGTCCCCTGACATTGCCGCACGCTGCCTTTCCGTTCGAGATGGATGCCAGGCATGAAGCGCAGCGCCGCGCCGATATGAGCGGTCAGGTCGGCGCGGCCATCCAGCAGACTGAACCGGTCGCGGAAGCTGATGTCAGCGTCGGCGATCCGCGCAAGCTCCTTACCACGGGCCTCGCCGTCGGCAATTACCCACGCGGCGTACCACGCATCTACGGTGGACGCCGCGTCCGCGAAAACCTCATTCGTCACCGCGTTGCTGAACAGGGAAAGCTGGAACCGCCACCCTTGCACATGCTCATCCCGCGCCTCCGCTTCCGCGAATTCGTGCAGCAGGTGCAGGCGCGTGCCGTCGTCGTCTCGTTCCAACCGGATGGTCACGCGCGAGCCCCCTGGCGGCACCGGCTTTCCGCTCGCAAAGCCGTAGGTGAACACGATCAGTTCGGGGTCGCACACCTCCAACACTTCCCCCACGGTCTCGACTCCATTGGGATGCCGGATGTAAACCTTGCCTCCGGGTTCGGCATCGATCGTGGAACCCGCGCCCCACCAACTGGCCCATCGCGCGCTATCTGTGAAAAATCGAAAGACTGCTTCCTGCTTCGCTCGAATGACAACGGTACGTTCTAACTGATGTGGCAATGGTTGCATAAGTCCTCATGGTTTTCGTTTCGGTCCGCGGCGCGTTTCTTCCAGCTCCGCCGCCAGTTTGAGCTTCCAGAGCGCGTCGTCCCACAGGCTTTCCAGCAGTTCCGCGGCTGGGCCCAGCGCTTCGCGCCGGACCCGGTAAAACCGGTTGCGTTGTTCGCTCCGCGCCTCCAGCAGACCGGCTTCCCGTAGAGCTTTCAATTGAAGCGACACCGCCCCAAATGTCACATCGGGCATGGCGCGATGGATTGCGCCCGCAGTCTGTTCCCTATCCCAGACCAGGCGCAAAATCTCGCGCCGGCGCGGCGAAGCCAGGGCATTCAGAACTGCGGAATCCATCTAGTAAATAATTTAGTTCAAACTAAAATGATTTGTCAATGCTGTAATGAGCTACCCACTCCGTCCACCATCCAGCAGCCGCGATAAACGCCGTCCCGCTGTCGCCCCAGGCTGAAGGTAAAGATCACATCGTGGCCGCCGGACTCGTGTACTGTCACCTTCTGTTCGGCGTAGTTGTTGGTGACCACAATTGGCCCGAACTCCTCCGGATTCTCGTGTAGCAAAGCAGCGAAATCGCGGTTCTTCACCGCTCCCAGGAAATGTCCGTACGGCCCGGTAGCGGCTCGGTTCGCAGGTGAAGCAAACTGGTACGCCATGTAAATTCCGGCGTTGGGGGTCGGCGAATTGTAGTGGCGTAAGGCCGTCGCGACAATTCTGACGACATCGTCCGGGGACAAATCGGGACTCGGCTGCGGCGGAACGGTCGCGGCCATCAGCAACGCCAGAGGAAGCAGGTTCATGACTCCAGCACTCTCAGAACCGTGCAGAGATTCCACAGCACCAGCGCGGAGTACCAATAGTTGATCCACCGGATGAATTCCCAGCGCTTCAGAAGAATGCAAGCGGAGAGGCAGGCGACTGCAAACAGCTTCGACACGATCAACCCGGTCACGGGACCCCACTGGATCAGCAGTCGGATAAACGGACTGGCCTCGGTATTGCCCAGGCTGAATCCGATGAGGGTCGAAACGACATCCAGAACCTGAAGATACAGGAACACCTCCAGCTGAAGCCTCCGTGGCATCGCACCATTATGTGGTACGTTAACCAGCCAAGGCCAGATGCTCATGCAGATTTCGCATGGAACTGTCGAAATCGTTTTTCTTCTCGGAAAGCAGGATGTGATCCTCGGCTACTTTGAGCTCATCGAACGGGAGTTCGGTAAACAGCCGGGTGAGTTCGCGGTCGCGCCAGCCCATTTCCGCTTCGGATAGCAGCGTCTGCAGCGAAACCTCGCGTGGAAACGCTTTTTTGTAGGGTCTATCGGAACAGAGTGCGTCGAACGCATCCGCCAGTTGAAGCACGCGGGCGAGCAACGGAATTTTTGACCCTGCGAGTCCATCGGGGTATCCGGTTCCATTCCAACGTTCATGGTGACTGCGAATGATCGGAAGCACGGGCAGCAGGGATCGCATCGGCCGGCAGATATCCTCGCCCCGGACGCTATGGGTCTTCATTACCACCCACTCCTCGGCACTCAGTTTCCCGGGCTTGTAGAGAATCGCGTCGGGCACCACCACCTTGCCGATATCGTGCAGGTAGCCTCCGCGGTGCAGAGCCAGCAACTGCGGTTCCGACAACCCCAGCCGCATTCCAAACGCAACGCTATAAAGCGCCAATCGCTGGCAATGGCCTCCTGTATCGCTGTCACGCTTCTCAACGGTGAGAGCCAGCGCAAACAAAATCGATTCGGCCTCTTCCAGCCGGTCGACGGCCGCCTTATGCCGTATCAGCGCGCTGATGCGGGCCCGAAAAACTTGCGGATGAAGAGGTTTGACCATATATTCATCGGCCCCCGCTTCGATTCCCGCAATCTCGTCCTCGGCGCATTCGAACCCCGCAACGATCAGCACGGGGACGAATTCCGCCGGCATCGACGCCTTGATCTGCCGGCAGCATTCCAGCCCGTCCATGTCCGCCAGGTTGCGATCGATGATCACCAGATCGGGCCGGCCCGAACGCAGCAGATCGAGAGCGATCGCGGCCGATCGTGTGTCCCGGATGACGCAACCCTCTCTTCGCAGCAGGGATGCCAGCATGCGACGCTCGGACTCGCCTGTGACAATCAGCAGTACGTTGGGGGGGCTGGAGTCCCGGTCGAAGGCCTCGGGCGCCTCCTCATGCCCAGGTGCGTGAATTATGAATTCGCTCTTGCCCGAACCGACCGAGCCAAAACCGGGCTCGAAGGTGAAGACCGGGTCGGCGCCGGAGATATTGCTAATCGAAGTTGACATTTGCGCCCTCGGGTTGCGTGAATACGTTGCTATTCATATCGACAGAGTACTGGCCTAGCGTTAACTGTTCTCAGGACTATTGCTTCGTAATAGTAAGGGTTACAAAGCGCGCGACCCCGTCGATATTGGTGGCTTGAACAATAACGGTGTTCTTCCCGGGGATCAGGGGAATTCCTGAAGCAGTCCAGTTCGTGGTGCCCGTGGTTGTCCCCGAAGCCTGGCTGTTGGTCTTCCAGGTCACGGACGCGAGGCCGTCCGAGTCGCTTGCGGTGCCGGCTATCGTCAGGCTCGCCGAACTCGTGGTTGAACCGCTCTTAGGAGACAGGACAGTAATGGAAGGGACGGAACCTCCGGAACTCACTACCCCAGGGGCATTCACTCCGGCGCCCGTGCTTCGGGTTACGCGCACCACCCGCGACGCGGCACGCGATGAACTGTCGGTAGCCGTGATGGTGATCATGTTGGCGCCCGCAGCCAGCGGAACGGCAGCCGTCCAGGAACCGGAAGCCGCCTCGGTGGCGCGCCCCGATTGGCCGTTGCTGGTTTGCCAGACAACAACTGGAGCTCCCGAGTTGTTTGACACGGAGCCCGAGAACGTGTCGCTGGCATTCGCCGTGGAACTCCCGTCAATAGGAGAAGAAACCACCACCGCAAGCGTGGGCGTCACAGCGCTGTGCGTTCCGCCTGAAATAACCGATGCCAAGGCTCCATAAAGCGACTGCACCCCGGCGATGTCGTTGGCGCTCAGAGGCGTTCCAAAATGATAATAGGGATACATCACGTCGGATGGGTTATCCGTGTGCCCAAGGCCCAGCGAATGACCCAGTTCATGCAGCGCGACCGTGTAAACGTCGGTGGTGGACCCGACGTGCCAGGTTTCGGCGGGATTGAAATGCATATCTCCGGCAATGGGCTCCGGGTTCGGCGGCGCCGGGTAGTATGTGTGAGCCAGTGTCGATAGGGACGTAAACGGGTTGGGGTCGCCGTTGACAGCCGTACCAAACTCAATGGCCACGGTATAGGTTTCGCCCGGATTACTGACCTGTTGGAACCTTACGTTCGCGACGTTGCTCCATTGCTTCATGGCGCGTTGAATCTCGGATTCCACCTGGGCGGCCGGCAGCTTTGTCGTGAGCGTCGCAAAGGCGTAATTCAACAGCAGTCCGCTCTGAGTATTCGGCGCCCAGCCATTACCCATGGTGACGTATTGCGCGCTCGCGCCCCCCGTCGACAACGCCCCTTCGCAGGGCATTACAGGTTTGCCGGCCAGCATCTCCGGTGAAGCCGGGAAGATGTAAGCCACCTCGTCGTAGTCCGCTAACGCGGTAAGAGCCGCCTTTTCTCCTCTCACCAGAAAGTCTCCGGTGATCAGGCTTGCGTTGGGGATCACAGTGAAGCCGTTGTCTGCCAGAACCGTGCCTGCCAGCTGCGCGTCCACGTCGTTATGAAACTGGACGATCCAAACATTTAGCGGGACTGTCTCACGATCCAACTCTGGGCTCAGCTTGTCGGGCGGCAGCAACTGCCCCGTCCAAACCACTCCCAGATCTTCCAACCGCACGTCCTCCGGGACGGAAACCGCGAGAGCGCTGCCGCCGAGTGCGTTATTCACCACAATGTCCCTTGCCGCCAGGTCAGCCAGCAGGGCTTGATTCACGGGATCCCGGAACTCCACCAGAATGTGCCGGCGGGCGGGATTCGCGCGGCGTACGGGCGATAGAAAGCCGGAAGGCTCGGTGGAGGTATCGAGTTCCCGCGTTTTCAAGTGAATTCGAGATGCTTCCAGTCGCGCGGTTCCAAGAAAGGACGCGGCAAGAAACAGCACCGCGCCAAGTTTTTGACTCAGCATACCCTTTATTCGGCGAAGGTGAGAATTGCTTCATATCCCGAACACTCATTGAACTAATGAGAGTTCCCAAGTGCTTAGTACGCTGTCTTGCGGAGGTGTTTTGCCTGATTGCACTGCTGCCTCAAGCCCACGCTCTCGGTGATCAATCGTATACGATCAGCACCTTCGCGGGCAGTTCCAACAACGGCGACGGCGGACCGGCAACGCAGGCGTTTGTCAGTATTCTGGAGGGAGTTTGCGCGGATTCCACCGGAAATGTGTATCTTGCGGACGCGAACGACAATCGCATCCGGATAATTAATCCCGCCGGAATCATCAGTACTTTCGCGGGTACCGGGGTGGCGGGTTACGCAGGCGACGGCGGACCGGCAACTCAGGCTTTTCTGAGAGCTCCCTACGGCATTCGTATCGATAGCAGCGGAAACCTTTTCATCGCCGACCTGGGAAACAATGTCATTCGGCGAGTGGCGACGGACGGAACCATCACGACGGTGGCCAGCAGCCTGGCGTCGCCGCGCAACCTGGCCTTCGACAACAATGGCGCCCTGTACGTTTCGGAATTCGGCGCCAACCGTGTTTCCCGAGTGAACGCGGACGGCACAACGACGTTAGTTGCGGGCAGCGGAGCCGGGGGCTTCTCGGGCGACGGCGGTCCGGCCATTGCGGCGGAACTTAACGGCCCCGCCGGCATCGTGTTCGACATCGCCGGCTCCCTCTATATCGCCGATAGCGCCAATGCGCGGGTGCGCAAGGTGACACCGGATGGCTCCATCTCAACCGTCGCGGGGGATGGGTCACCCGGCGGCGCCGCGCTGCTGGCGATCTCCGAGCCGACCGGCGTTGCCGCAGACCCCGCCGGAAATATCTACGTCACCAACAGCGATGCGCCGCGCACGTTTCGAATGGACCCGGACGGTTCCCTGCTCCCGCTGCCCGGTGACGGCCGGGACCTCTTCTTTTCCTCCGCGGGCAACCTTTTACTGGCTGGCGAGCAGCACCTGGAAACACTCTATCCGAGCGGGGCCTTGACCAATGTGCTGGACCAATCCTCGTACACGTTCGGTGACGGCGGTCCCGCGAACGAGGCGCGTTTTGAAAGCGTCGCGGCCATTGCCATCGATGGACAGGGACAGGTCACCATAGCCGATTCAGCCTTTCGGCGCATCCGCCAGGTGGCTTTGAATACCGTCATCAATACGCTTCCGGTGAGCGACTACGTGACGGATCCCCAATCCCTCGCATTCAACGCGGCGGGAGATCTTTACATCGCCGATGGGGGTTCTATCATCGTCGCCAACAGCGGACTGGAACCGGCTGCGTTTGCGGCGTCGCTGGTGAATCCGGAGGGCTTGACGTTCGACACCGGCGGAACTCTTTATTTCACCAATGCCAAATCACTGTACAGCGCCGTCGCTGCAGGCGCGCCCGTGGTGCTTGCCGGGCCGTTTGGGGCGCCGGCCGGGCTGGCGACAGATTCCGCTGGCGATATCTATGTTGCCGATGCGGGAAACAACCGGGTGTTGGAGGTGTTCGCCAACGGCACGGAAAGCGTGATTGCGGGAACCGGCGCGAGCGGCTATTCAGGCGACTTGGGTTACGCCACTGCCGCTCTGCTGGCCGCACCCGCCGGAGTCTGGCTGGATTCAAGCGGCGTGCTGTGGATCGCCGATACGGGGAACAATGTCATCCGGACCGTCGATACAACCGGAATCATCCACACGGTGGCGGGAACCGGCGCAGGAGGCTTTTCCGGCGATGCCGGCCCAGCCACGGGAGCCCTGCTCTCCTCACCCACGGGAGTGGTTGGGGACGGCAGCGGCAACATCTACATCGCCGACTCGGGAAACCAACGCGTGCGCGAGTTGACCGCCGGCGCGAGCGGTATCCCGAATCCGAATGGAATTGTGACCGTGACGCACTCGGCCACGTTCCAGACCGGAGCCATCGCCGGCGGTGAGATCGTCGCTTTGTTCGGATTGGCGATCGGCCCCGCCACCGCCATGGGCGCACAACTGGACTCGAATGGCAATGTGGCGACTGCGCTAGGGGCAACCAGCGTCCTATTCAACGGGGTGCCTGCACCGCTTTACTATGGCGGCGCGAATCAGATTAACGCGGAGGCGCCGGTCGAAATCGCAGGGAGTGTTTCGGCGCTGGTGCAGGTGCTGAGCGGGACCAAGACGATTGCGAGTGGGCTGGTGGACATCGCGCCTTACGAGCCTGGCTTGTTTGTAGCCGGGGCATTCGCGGCGGCGTTGAATCAGGATCTGACTGTCAACAGCGCCGTCAACCCTTCTCCGAAGGGTTCCGTCATCGTACTCTATGGGACGGGGTTCGGCAGTACGCAGCCTTTGGATAAGACCGGCGTCCCGGCCGCGCCGCCGCTAGGCACCCCGCTGGGATATGTGACGGTGAATATCAATGGAGAATCGGCCGCCGTGCTTTACGTGGGCGACGCGCCCTACTTTTGCGGACTGACGCAGCTGAATGTGCAGATACCCAGCGATGTGACGGGCCAGGCGCAGGTGGTGGTGAACGAAGGCGCCGTCTCGAGCCCCACCGGAGTCTACATATGGGTTCAATAAGATGTTAGACGCGTGCTTCCTATTGCGTTGACGATTGCCGGCTCGGACCCATCAGGCGGTGCAGGTCTGCAAGCAGATCTGAAGACCTTTCACCATTTTCATGTCTTCGGCCAGGCTGTCGTGTCGCTGGTGACCGTGCAGAACACGGTGGGTGTGCAACGCGTGGAAGTGATGCCGGCCGATCTGGTGACCCAACAGATTCTGGCCGTGATGGACGATGTTCCGCCGCACGCCGCGAAAACAGGGGCTTTGGGCGGTGCCGAGGTGGTGCTCGCCGTGGCGCGGTGTTCGTTGGACTTCGGGTTCCCGCTGGTGGTGGATCCCGTGATGATCAGCAAGCATGGGGCGCCTTTGCTGTCCCCCGATGCGGTGGAATCTATTCGGACGGTGTTATTGCCGCGCGCTTTCCTGGTAATGCCCAATCTGGCGGAGGCGGAGGTGTTGACGGGCAGGGAAGTGAATAACGTGGAGCAGATGCGCGGCGCAGCCCAGGCGTTGATGGACATGGGAGCCCGCGCCGTGCTGGTAAAAGGCGGCCACCTGGAGGGCGATGCCATCGACGTGCTTTTCGACGGCGCCACCTTCCGGACGTTCGCGGCCGCGCGGATCGAGACGCAGCATACGCATGGAACAGGATGCACTTACTCGGCGGCGGTAACGGCGGGGCTGGCTTCCGGACTCGACTTAGTTACTTCAATTACACGGGCGAAGGAGTTTGTGACGCGCGCGATTCGGACGAATCCCGGTATCGGGCGCGGGCATGGTCCGCTCAATCACTGGGCGGATTAAATTATTGCTGCCTGCTGGCGGGCGGAATGATGCCGTTCATGCGCGCGTATTCCACCATCTGCCCGTAATGATCGAAGCTATGCCAGATGGGGAGGTTGACCCACAGCAACCGCGCTTGCTTACCTTTGTCGCCACCCATATACCCCATCTGATCGGTGAGGTTCGTCGCCGTGATCGCCAACTCCGCCTTGTGGCAGTAGGCGTAGGAATCCTTTAGATACTTCACGATCTGGTCTTTAGTGGCCACTGAATCCGGGCCGTTCTCACCCTCGCCGGTCTCCATGGGGGGCTTCTCGCCGAGCGCTGAAGAACAGACACCCCAATTGGTTGAGGCGATATGTTTGACCTGCTGCGCGAAGGTGCGGACTCCCTTGAACTCGCCCTGGGAAGTAGAGGGTGCGAAGCCGTACCTATCCGCGGGCATGGCTTCGGCGAGCGAAACGACCTCTTTCTCGACGGAGGCCAGTTGCCCATCCATGATCTTGGCGACGGTGGGCGGCGTAGACTCGGCGGCAAAGGCGACCGAGCCAAGGGCAAGTGCGAAGAGAGCTTTCCTGAGCATTTCAAATTCTCCTTGTCAGATTGTACCGGGATGAGCGGATGGTCGATTCCGCAAAACAAGCTTTTGGGTGAAGTGGTTTGTTTTGATTCGATTACGGACTCCCCTGGAACGGCTACTGGGGTAAATTTCTCTCGCGATTGTCTCCCTCATCTACTTCCTGCTCTGGGGTTTTCAAAAGAAACGGTAGTTCCTATCTGAAGGTTTAGCAGGGAAGTTTCGGGATGGGCCGGGAATTTGAGGGAAGTTGCTGATTTGGTTGAGGCGATTCCTGGAAAATGATGGTGATTCGTGATCTCGGAGGAAACACACCCACTCGAAGACACTAACTCGAAATGTAATAGCGCTGATCCGGGCGCTCGATACCGTTCGGGTCAAATCCGTCTAGCATGGCGGCATTGATCCACTCGCTCCCAAAGTGGGTCTGGGCTGTCGAGTATTTCGATCCAGCCGATGTTAGCTCAAGCCTTGCAGATCGGCGGCGAATTCGGGGCCTAAGCCACCGAAAGCTTCGTTCACTTCCTGCGCGCGGGCCAGGGCCGCGGAGACGTGCGGCAAGATATTCTGGCGGCCCACGTGCTCGACGAATTCGGCCTGCTTCAATAGTTTTTCAGGCTGGGAACGAGCACCGCACAGCAGAAGCGTGCGGCCGCTTTTGCGGAGTCGCTCGGCTAGTTGCTCGAGGGCGTGCAGACCAGTAGCATCGAGCGCCGTCATGTTACGCAGGCGCAGAACCACCACGGGGGCGAAGTTTTTCAGGTTGGCCGTGGCCTCGTCTAGTTTGTCGGTCGTGCCGAATAGAAACGGACCGTGGATTCGGAGGATGGTGACGTAAGGCGGAACTTCTTTGTCTTGCAGAACGTGCAACCGGCCTTCCTCGATGTATTCCGGAGTTACCGGCTCCACTGTAGTGGTTTGCGCGATGCGGTGGATGTAGAGAAGAGCGGCGAGGGCGATGCCGGTTTCAACGGCGATGGTGAGATCGGCAAACACAGTGAGTCCGAAGGTAGCGGCCCAGACGGCGATATCCGCTTTGGATAGACGCAGGACAATGCCGATTTCGCGCCACTCGCCCATGTTGTAAGCCACGACGAATAGGACCGCGGCGAGCGCGGCGAGCGGAACAAAGCGGGCAAGCGGTGCGGCGAAAAGCAGGATGGTGAGCAGCGTGAGGGCGTGGATCATGCCCGCAACGGGTGTTCTGGCGCCGGAGCGAACGTTGGTCGCAGTGCGCGCAATGGCGCCGGTGGCTGGAATTCCACCAAACAGTGGCGACGCGAGATTGGCGATGCCCTGGGCGATCAACTCCACATTTGAGTTATGACGGTCGCCGGACATGCTGTCGGCAACAACGGCAGAGAGCAGGCTTTCGACGGCCGCCAGTAAAGCCACGGTAAGCGCGGAGGGAAACAAAGGAATAATTAATTCGGGA
>Ga0326727_10016676_pt1 | contig 15440 bp, 12 predicted proteins | sample MB2enrmetagenome_FD_207643 | JGI IMG/M metagenome (GOLD analysis project Ga0326727, IMG submission 207643) | Lab enriched peat soil microbial communities from McLean, Ithaca, NY, United States - MB29MY | ecosystem: Environmental > Terrestrial > Soil > Wetlands > Peat | place: USA: New York... | reverse complement strand
AGCCCGACCAACAGGTGCGGGACGACCACCGGGAGCGCGACGACCGACTCGACGACGGCCCGGCCCCGGAACGAACGGCGCGCGAGGAGATAGCCCATCGGGATCCCGAGGAGCACGGCGGCAAGGACCGCGATCCCCGAGGAGAAGAACGTGAGCCACAGCGCGTCCCGGACCCCCGCGTTCCGCGCGGCGGAGAAGAGGTCGGTGACCGGAGCGTAGGTGAACAGCGCGACGATCGGGACGAGGAACAAGAGGAGCAGCGACCCGGAGAGGATCAGCTGGAGAGCGAGCCAGAGCGGGCCGGCGCGCCAGCCGCGCCTCGTGGGGGAAGGGGAGCCCCCCGCGTCGCGGGCGCTCAGGTCAGGTACGCGCTCGCCCATGGGGGCAATGCCGTCACGTCCGGGGCGAGCACGGGGGGGACGGCGCTCGGCCGGTCCGACCAGCCGGGGAAGATCGGCGCGAACGCCCCGCCCGCGGAGAGGATCGCGCTACCCTGGGGCGAAAGGAGGAGGTGGAGGAACGCCGCCCCCAGGGTCGGGTTCGGGGCGTTCAACGGCACCGTGGCGGCGAACAGGACGGGGGCGGCCTGGACGGTCGAGAATCCACCGCTCGAGGCCACGATCGTGGTGGAGAGCTTCGCGTAGTCGGCGAGGGCCGTGGAGTTGTTGGCGAGCAGGCCCACGATGGGGTTGAACGAGACGAACGTCAGGTGGTTCACCACCGCGTAGGACCGGTAGGTGATGAGCGCGGAGACGATCCCCGTCTTGAGCAGGGTGGCCGCCTGGGACTCGTGCTCGAGGAGGGTCGTCGCCGAGTTCGGCACCGCCGGGGTCCCGGCCGCCCCGCCGTAGAACGGGGTGTAGAAGGTGCTCGCGCTGCCGTTGTAGATCAGGCCCTGGAGCTCGAGGCTGAAGATCTCGTTGTAGCCGTTCGGGTCGGTCGAGGCGTTCCAGACCGCGAGCGGGGCGTTCCCGTGCGTCGTCACGTCGTTGACGAGCTTCTCCGCCCAATTGGACTCGTTGATCCCCGCGAACGCCGGGATCGCGGGGTTGTAGGCGAGCACCTCGGGGGTGGCCCCGAAGACCACCTCGTAGTCGGCGAACTTTGGCTCGAGGAGCTGGGGGGTGAGCCGGAAATCCGCCACGGCCGCCACGTCGGCCCGGGCGGCCAAGGAGGTGATCGCCGTCGTGACGTCGAGCGACCCTTCGTAGGTCTGGGCGGCGGTGGGAGCGGTGATGCCCGGGGTCTCGTTCGCGAGCAGGCTCGCAAGCTCGGGGAACAGCGTGTCGAGCGTTCCGGCCCCGAGGAGGCTCAAGGTGGAGTTCGCGACGGCCCCCGGAGAGTTGGCCGGCGAGGTCTTGTACTCGTACCCGGCGAGGAAACCGACGCCACCGGCGCCCGCCGCGACGAGGATCACCACGACCGCAATGAGAGCCGGAGCTGCCATCGATGTGGCTAATTGCCACATCGGATAACCTCTTCGGAGCGCGGGGCGGCTCACACCGGGCCGCGGCGAAAGCGCGGGGCGTACACGTACCACGCCCGCCCGAGGAGGCCCCGGAGCGCGACCGGGCCGAACTGGCGGCTATCCCGGCTCACCTCGGGGGCGTCCCCGAGGAGCCAGACCTGTTCGTCGCCGATCGGCTCTGGCGGGGGGGCGACCCGCTTGAGGAGCCAGCGTCGGCTCCCCTCCGGGTCCACGAGGAGCACCACATCCCCCACCCGGGGCCGGTCGCGCCGGTAGGCGCCCCGGTCCACGAGAAGGTGGTCCCCCGGCCGCAGGGCCGGCGCCATGCTGGACTCCCGGACCTCCACCCGCCGGCCGAAGAGACGGCGCCAGGCCGGGGGGGGCCGGTACGGCACGGGAGTTCGCGGGGCGTCGTCCCGGTCGTTCGGGCCATCCGGCATCCTTATCCGACCCCCCGGATATGTGCGAGCATGTCCGACGGCCCCCGAGTCGCCCGATGGTTCAGCACCCTCGCCGACGCCTTGGTCCCTCCCACGCCCGCCTACGCCCACTGCGACATCCCCTGCGGGATTTATGACCCCCACGAGGCGCAGGTCTCGGCCCTCACCGTCGTTCGCATGGACCAGTTGATCGCCGAACTGGCCCCTCCGGCGGCCGGCGCGAAGCCCGAGGAGGTCGCGAAGTACACCTCCCAGCTCGCTCGCTACAACCTCGTGAAGGAACAGCACGCGGAGCGCGCCAAGCACGAGCTCCGGGTCCTGTGGGGCGATTACTTCACCGCCGAGCACGTGAAGCAGTTCCCGGACCTCCACGAGAAGTTCTTCCGGGCGTTGAAGGCCGCTTCCAAGGCGAAGCAGGGCCCGGCGCTCGCCGACGCCCAGGAGCTCCTGAAGCAGGTCCAGGAGGTCGCCGAGGTGTTCTGGCAGACCAAGGGGGCGAAGACCGCCCGGGTCCCCTCCCACAGCAAGGCCGGCGGCGAGCTCGTCCTCCCCGTCTCGTAAGCGCGGGCCGAGGGTCGACCGGCCCGCCCCGGGCCGGCGCCGGAATGCGGTGACGGAGCCTTACGCCCCCGCGTTCTGGGTAGGGCCATGACGGAGACGCTTCCCCTCGACGGGAGCTCGCTGACCCTCGAGCAGTTCTTGGCCGTGACCCGAGGACGGTGCGGCATCTCGCTCGTCCCGGGGGCGTGGGAGTCGATCCGAGTGGCGCGCGGAAGCGTCGAACGGGCGGCCACGGCCCGTCGCGTCGTGTACGGCGTCACCACCGGCTTCGGCCGGTTCGCCGACGTCCATATCGCCCCGGAAGCGGCCGACGCCCTCCAGGTCAACCTCGTCCGGAGCCACTCGTGCGGGACCGGCCCGGCGCTGCCCGAGGAGGTCGTCCGCGGGATGATGCTCCTACGCGTGAACGCCTTCGCCCGAGGGCACTCGGGCGTCCGCCCCGAGCTCGTCCAGGCGTTGGTCGACGCGCTCAACCATCAACTGTACCCGTTCGTCCCCGAGCAGGGCTCCGTCGGGGCGAGCGGGGACCTCGCTCCGCTCGCGCATCTCGCCCTCGCCCTCACCGGCGAGGGGGAGTGCCTCGACCGGGAGGGGCGTCGGCGCCCCGCCTCCGAGCTCCTGAACGGCAACGGGCTCGCCCCCCTCGCGCTCCGGGCCAAGGAAGGGGTCGCCCTCATCAACGGCACCTCGCTCATGGCGAGCTACCTCGCGTTCGCGTGCGCCGATGGACGCACCCTCCTGAGCGCGGCCGAGGCGGCGCTCGCGATGTCCTGGGATGCGCTCCGGGGCTCCCGCGAGCCGCTCGACGACCGACTGGGGGTCGCCCGCAACCTTCCCGAGCAAAGGGTGGTCGCCTCTCGGCTCCGTCATCTCCTCGAGGGCAGCCAGCTCGTGCTCCCGGCGGGCCGGCCGCGGGCCCAGGACCCCTACACGCTCCGGTGCGCCCCGCAGGTCCTCGCCGCCGTGGAGCTCGCCCTCGGTTTCGCGCGCCGCATCGCCGACGGGGAGCTGAACGCGGTCAGCGACAACCCGCTCGTGTTCCCGGGGGAGGAGTTCGTGAGCGGAGGGAACTTCCACGGGCAGCCGCTCGCCCTTCCGCTCGACACGCTCGCCCTCGCGGTCCAGTACATCGCCGGATACTCCGAGCGGCGCGTGGCCCGGCTCGTGGACCCCGCCACGAACGGGGGCCTCCCCGCCTTCCTCGCCAGCGACCCGGGGCTCACCTCGGGGTTCATGATCGCCCAGTACCTCCAGGCCGCGCTCGTCGCGGAGAACTCGGTCCTCGCCCATCCGGCGAGCGCCCTCAGCCTGCCGACCTCCGCGAACCAGGAGGACTTCAACAGCCAAGGGGCGGCCGCGGGGGCGAAGTTGCGTCGCGTCCTCGCCAACGCGGAGCGGGTCGTCGCGGTGGAGTGGCTCGTCGCCGGCGAAGCGATGGAAGCCCGCCGCCCGACCTCGGGCGGGCGGGGGAGCGAGTCCGCCCTACGGGCGCTGCGCGCGCTAGTGCCCCCGCTCGCGGCCGACCGTCCGCTCGGCCCCGACATTGAGCGGGTGGCTGGCGCGATCCACGACGGCGCGCTCCTCCGGGCGGCCGGCCTCGCCGCGTGAGGGCGGGCCGGAGAGCTCCGGGATCTCCGTTCGGTTCCCGCAGGAAGGACAGGCGAGCTGGCCCATGGCGACCCGCTTCAGCGGCGTTCGGCACCGGGGGCAGGGGACCGGGCGGCCGATGACCCAAGCCGCCAGGAGCTCCTCTTGACGGGTCGTGGTGGCGCTCGGGGAGGAGGGAGCGGGCACGGAAGGAACGGTCCGGTCGGTCCCGGCCGGTAGGACGGCGTGCCGTCCGCAGAGCGGGCAGCCCCACCGGCCCGCGCTCCCGGCCGGAAGGTACGGCACCTGACAGCGCGGACAGTTGCCCGGGCTCGGTCCCCTCGACCCGGCCGTGGGGAGCCCCGGGGACGGGGGCGCCGCGGCCGGTGCGGGGGCGACCTCCCGAGCGGGAGGGGGGACCGGATGATCCGGGACCCCTCCCGTCACCGGGGAGGGTGGTACGGGAGCGACAGGGGCCTTCACCCGGTGCCCGATACGGCGGAAGGCGGAGAGCCATCCGCCGCCGGTCCGGGACGATGGGGTGGGGTCGGACACGGCAGTTCGTTCGCCCCATCGACGGAAAAGGCTTCGGTTCGATGAGAAAAGAAGGCCCGGCGATTCGACGAGGGGCCTGTGGGACCAGCCCACCCCTCGCGGACCGCCGGGGCCCGAGGCCAGTACATACATGGCACACCAGTCTATATAGTTTCTCGGTCCCCTGGAGTATGTGCGCCCGGCTACCGGTAGGTCCCGGATGCGGCCGGAAGCCCCCCAGATACGGTAAGTTCATCGACTTCGGCGTCCATCCTCAGCCGTGTCCAACGCGGTCGTGGTCGGAGCGGACCCGGACGAACGTTCCCTCCTGCGGGGGCTCCTCCGCCTCCACCACCACCAGGTGGTGGCCGAGGGGGTGGGCCCCGAGGTCCTTTCGTCGCTCGACGCGCCCGGCGGCATCGACCTCCTGGTACTGGACGAGGACGCGGCCGGGGGCGCCTGGAAGGAGCTGGTCCAGAACGCGACCCGGCTCCGGCCGGCGCTCCGGGTGGTGCTGATCACCCCGAACGAGACCCGGGACCTGTTGAGGGAGGCGCGCGCCTCGGGCATTTCCGCCGTCCTCCAGCGTCCGTTCCACCTCGAGCAGTTCATCCAAGCGCTGGACCGGCCGCTCGACCGGTCGGGCGCCTACCGGACCGACCCCGGCCGTCGAACCCCCCCGACCTGACCCGTTAAGGGAGTCGGTCGGTTCCGTTCCCCGTGCCGGCCGACGCGGGCTCCTGGAGGGAACTGGCTCGTCGGGTCCACGGGGAGCTGAGCCGGGAGCCCGAGGCGCTCGCCGGCGTCGCGGGGGATGCCTCCCATCTTCGGGGGACGGCGGCCGGAGTGTTGCGACCGTCGGACGCTGCCGACGTCCAGGAGGCGATCCGATGGGCGCGCCGGGCCTCGGTGGCGGTCGTGGCGCGGGGCGGGGGGAGCTCTCTCGACGGAGAGTCGGTGCCGACTCCCGGCGCCCTCGTGATGGATTTCTCCCGGTGGACCCGGGTGCTCGAATGGGACGAGGCGAACCGCCTCGTTCGGGTCGAGCCCGGGGTCGTCAATCGAACGCTCCAGGAGGAGGCGGCGGCGAAAGGATTCACCTTCCCTCCCAACCCCGGTTCCTGGCGCACCTCCACCTTGGGCGGCAACGCCGCGACGAACGCTTCCGGCCCCCGTTCCTACCGGTACGGTCCGATGCGTCGGTGGGTCCGAGGGTGGGAGGCGGTCCTGGGCACCGGGGAGCGAATGAGGTGCGAGACGAGGGCGCGCAAGCGGTCGGTCGGCCCGGACCTCGTCGGTCTCCTCGTCGGCTCGGAGGGGACCCTGGGACTGTTCACCGAGCTCCTCCTCGAGCTCGCTCCCCTACCCGCCCGACGACAGGCGATCGTCGTTCCGATCCCCGAGGGCACCTCGCTGCCCCGGATCCGGGACCTCCTGGACCGGGCGAGCGAGCGGGGCCTCCCGCTGAGCGCCATCGAGTACGTCGACCGGGGGACCGCCGAGGAGCTCCATCGCGTCGCCGCGGCGCGGGTCCCGAGCGGGCGGGCGCTCCTCCTCCTCGAGCTCGAGGGCACGGAGGAGTCGGCCACGGACGACCTCGGCCGCCTCCTCGAGGTCCTCCGACCCGAAGGGCTCGACTCGGAGGCGACGATGTTCCCTCGGGCCGACGAGCTCTGGACGCTGCGGGGCGAGAGCGGCCTCCTCCTCGACCAGCGGTTCGGCCTTCGGCTCCGGGAGGACGTCGCGGTCCCCCCGGACCGCCTGGGGGAGCTCCTCGCCCTCATCGCCTCCCTCGCGGAGTCGGCGCGCGTCGAGGTGTTCACCTACGGCCACCTCGGCGAGGCGAGCCTCCACCCGAACTTCGTCGTCGACCCCGCCTCTCCCCCCGCCGAGGAGCTTCGCCGCCGCCTGCTCGCCGGGGTGCACGCGCTCGGGGGGACCATCAGCGCCGAGCACGGTCTCGGGGCGTTGAAATCCCCGTACCTCGAGCTCGAGCACGGCCCGGCCATCGTGGGCCTGCTTCGGGGGATGAAGCGGCTCTTCGACCCCGACGGCCTCCTCAATCCGGGCAAGCTTCTCCCGAGCGAGCTTTCGCCCAAAGCTCGACCACCTTCCTCGTCGCCTCCGGACATGGCCGACGCGCGAACTCCGACGGAGTGAGCCAACGGCGGTGCGGGCCGAGGCGCACGGCCGGCCCCCGGGGGGCGAGGGGCGCCCGGAACGCGTGGAGCTCGACGGTGAAGTGGCTGTAGCCGTGGTGGATGACCCCCAGGGCGCTCAGGGCGCCCAACCTCGCGCCCGTCTCCTCAAAGACCTCGCGACGTGCCGCCTCCCGGGGAGACTCCCCCGGGCGGACCTTCCCCCCGGGGAACTCCCAGAGCCCCCCGAGGAGCCCCTCGGGGGGGCGGCGCTGGACCAACCATCGGCCGGAGCGTTCGATGACCACGACGGACGCGGCGTGGTGCGGTCGCAGCGGTCGCCCCCCGCGGCGCGGGAGCGAGCCGGGGTCCGGTAGCTCGTGCCGGGCGCGGCACCCGCGCGCGACGGGGCAACGGAGGCATCGGGGGTTCCGGGGGAGGCAGAGGGTCTCGCCGAGCTCCATGATCGCTTCGTTGAGCTCCCCCGGGTTCCGTCGGGGAAGAAGGCGCATCAACTGGCGCTCGAGCCGGCGACGCACCGCCGGCCGGCGAGGGTCTTCCCGCTCGAGCCCCCAACGGGCGAGGACCCGGACGCCGTTCGCCTCGAGCGCCGGGACCCTCTCCCCGAACGCGAGGCTCGCCACGGCCGCGGAGATGTACGGCCCGAAGCCGGGGAGCTCTCGGAGCGCCTCCCGATCCCGGGGGATCTTGCCGTGGTGGTCCCGAACGATGACCCGGGCCGCCTCTCCCAGGTGACGCGCCCTCGCGTAGTACCCGGCCCCTTCCCACGACTTCAGGATCGATTCGGGCGAAGCCCGCGCCAGGTCGACCAGCCTCGGGAACCGTCGGAGGAACCGAGTGTAGAATGGCACGGCCTGCTCGACCCGGGTCTGCTGCAGGAACACCTCCGCGACCCAGAGGCGGTACGGGTCGCGGTCGCGGCGCCACGGAAGCGCCCGGCGATGGCGCCGGAACCAACGGAGCAGGGTCCGGACCTGCTCGGTCTCCTCCGCCCGCGGTGCGGATTCCGCGGAGCTGGTTCGAGCCGTCACGGGAGAATCGTTCGGGGTCACGGTTATGGGGGGCGGGGGCTTAAAACCGCGGCCACCGGGAATGACGGAATCGAGAACGCTGGTCCGGGTCACCGACGACACGTTCGAAGAGGAGGTGATCCGCTCGCCTCTGCCGGTCCTCGTGGACTTCTACGCGGATTGGTGCGCACCGTGCCGCGCCGCCGAGCCGGTGCTCCTCGAGCTTTCCGAATACCTCGCCGGTCGGGTGAAGGTGGCGATGGTCAATGTGGACGAGTCGGACGCGGTGACGCGCTCCTACGGCATCCATTCGATCCCGACGTACCTGTTCGTCGACCGTGGCCGCGAGCGCGGCCGAGAGCTGGGCATCACCGGCTCCACGGAGTTCCATTCGATCCTGAAGCGGTACTTCGACTTCCTCTAGGAGGCGAAGCCACCCCGGGTCGACCGAACGGATCCCTTCACGCGTGTCGAGGGGTTCCGGTCGAGGGCCGGAGACCCCATCTCGAACTCCCCGATCGGACGGCGACCCCGAAGATCGACTCCTCGGGTCGGTCGGGTCCGTTCTCCTTCGCCATGGTTGAGGTCGGACGACGGACCCCTTCCCCGACGCCGATGTTCCGCCACGGTTGCGCGTCGGTCCACGGTTCGCGCCTTCATTACCGTGCGTCCGGCCCGAGCGGCGGGAAGGGCACCGGGCCCGGCGTTCCCGGCGGCCCGGGGCTGGATAGCGATTCCCTTGGCCCGCTCGCGGACCCGGCCCGGAGCGGATTTGGAGCGGTCCGGTACGACCCGCTCGGGACCGGAAGCTCGGAGGCACCTACGGAGCCGTCGCACCCTTCCTTGGAGCACCCCATCGAAGAGCTCGAGGCGGTTCGAAGGGAGCTCGGTCTCGAGCGGCTCCACCTCCTCGGCCACACCTTCGACCGTCTCAGCGCTCCGCGGTTCGGGCTCGCCCGGCCCCGGTGGGTTCGGGTCCGGACCTTCGGCCCCTTGCACCGGGATTCGCCGCGGCCCGATCGAGCGGGTAGGCTCAAACTCCCCCGCGGTGCGACGCCCCAAAAAGCCCTGGGGGAGGGGGCCGAAGGAACCGCTCGGGGACGCTAGTGGCGGAACACTCGCCAACCGGTGAAGTACATCGCGATCCCCTGTCGTTCGGCCGTGGCGATGACCTCGGGGTCGCGCACGCTCCCCCCGGGTTGGATCACCACGCGGACGCCGGCCCTTCCCGCGACCTCGATCCCATCGGGGAACGGGAAGAACGCATCGGAGGCGAGCACCGCGCCCCGGGCCTGCTCGCCGGCCACTCCGCAGGCGATCTCGACGGCCTTCACTCGGGTCGGTTGGCCGGATCCGACCCCCACGGTCCGGGAACCCTGCGCGAGAACGATCGCGTTGGATTTCGCGTGCCGGACGACGCGCCAGGCGAAGTCGAGGGCGCACGCCTCCTCGGGGGTCGCCGCCTTTCCGGTCACGAGGTGGAACTCCTCGGGCTTGAGCTGGCGCCGGTCCACCTCCTGGATGAGGAGCCGTCCGACGGCGCCCTTCACTTCCCATCGCGGCTCGGACACCGGCGGCGGGTTCATGCGGATCAGTTTGATCTTCTTGCGCCCGGCAAGGGCGGCCCGAGCCTCGGTCTCCACCTCCGGGGCCGCGAGGACGTCGACGAAGACGCCGCGCAGCGCCTCGGTGTCCCCGGCGCGGAGCGGACGGTTGACCGCAATGGTACAACCGTACCGCGCCACGGGGTCGGTCGCGACCGCGCGTTCGAGCGCCTCGCGGAGGGTGGAGCCGCTCGCGCATCCGATGGGCGTCGCGTGCTTGATGACCGACGCCGAGGGCGTGGGGAACTCGCCGACGAGGCTGACGGCGCCGTCGAGGTCGAGGAGGTTGTTGAAGGAGAGCGGGTCCCCCTGAAGACGGTCGAACGGGAGGGGACGGAACGGAGCGCCGGGGGAGGCGAGCACGTACGGTTGCGCCGGCTGGTGGGGGTTCTCGCCGTAGCGCAGGTGGATGCTGTCCCTTTCGAAGGTCAGTCGGTCGCCAAACTCCATCGGTCCCGCCGACGGAAGCTCCAGCGCCCGGGAGATGAGTCGGTCGTAGGCCTGGACCCGGGCGAACGCCTCGGCCGCCAGCGACCGTCGCGTCCCCGCCGACAGGCCCCCGTCCCGCGCGTCCAGTTCCGTAAGGGCCGCCGCGTACTGGTTCGGGTGGGTCAGGATGGCGACCGACGCGTGGTTCTTCGCCGCGGCGCGGGCGAGCGTCACCCCGCCGATATCGATGGATTCCACGAGGTCGACGGCCGTCGGGTCGGCGGCGTACCGCGCCTCGAACGGGTAGAAGTTCACGACCACGAGGTCGATCGGGACCAGGTGGCGCTCGGCCAGCTCGGCGAGCCCCTCGGGGGTTCGCGGGGCCAGGATGCCCCCCAGGATGCCGGGGTGAAGGGTCTTGACCCGCCCACCGAACCAGCTCCCGATACCCGTCAGTTCTTCGGCCGGATGCACCGGCACCTTGGTGGAGGCGATGTGGCGCCGCGTCCCCTCCGTGGCCCACAGTTCGACATGATGCCGGTCCAGGCCCGCGGCCAAGGGCGAGAGGTCGGTCGGGTCGAAGACCGACAAAAGCGCCCGGCGGATCGGAACCCGCCCCGTTTCCTCCGGGGACAATCCCTTACCCCCACCGGGGAGCGTACCTGGCGGATAATAGTATCGAGACCGAGCCCTTGAGGTCGACGGGTCCGGCCCGACGGGCGAGGCAGATCGAGAACCGGTCAGCTCGCTCCCGCACGAACGGGGGCTCGGCTCGCGCCGGGAAGGGCGGGTCGAGAGGGCCGCAGCCAGAGCTTGGCGAGCCGGAGCGTCCCCCACGTTCGTCTCGTCGCGAGCGCCAGCCCGGGGAGCGGCGCTCCGGGGAGCTCCCCGCTAAAGGTATGACGAGCCACGGTCGCGCTGAGGTGGGACACTTCGACGAGCGCCCTTCGTCCCTCGACCCGGATCACGCGCACCGACGCGGGGGCTCCGAGCGTCTCCGAAAGGGAGCGGCGGAGCCAAAGCTCGAGCAAGCGGGGGGGAAGGGGTTGGCCGCCGGTCACCTCGATCCCGAGGTAACGCGGGCGGGTCGGCCTACCGGATGAGGTCGATGACTTCCTCGGACTCACCGGCCGCGTAGCCTCCCTTCTGACCGAGGAGGCTCGTGGCCCGAACGCCGGTGATGATGAGGAGCACCTTGATGGTGTTCTCCATCTCCGGCGAGTTCTCGACCGAGCAGCCCCAGATGATGCGGGCGCGCTTCGAGATCTTGGCCCCGACCAGCGCCGCGGCCTTCTCGGCCTCGGAGACGGTCATGGTGGGGCCTCCGATGACGCGGACGAGCGCCCCGGTGGCATCCTTGAGCTCCACGCTACCGAGGAGCGGTGAGGTGAGCGCCTCGGTGACCGCTTCGGTGACCCGGTCGGTCGCACTCTCGCTCTCGCCGAGCCCGATGAGGGCGACCCCTCCGTCCTTCATGACGGTCATGAGGTCGGCGTAATCGAGGTTGACGAGGCCCGGTTTGGTGACGATCTCGGTGATCCCCTTGATGGCGGTCATGAGGACCGCGTCGGCCAGCTTGAAGGCCGAGTCGAGGGGCATCCGGGGAACGAGCTCCAGGAGCTTGTCGTTCTGGATGACGATGGTGGTGTCGCAGACCCGGCGCAGACGCTCTAGGCCGTCCCGGGCCTGTTCCATCCGGACCGCCCCTTCGGCGGAGAACGGAATGGTGACCACGCCCATGGTGAGCGCGCCCGCTTCCTTCGCAAGCCGAGCGACGAGGTGGGCCGAGCCGGTGCCCGTGCCGCCCCCCATGCCCGCCGTGATGAACACGATGTGGCCCCCGTTGAGGAAGGCGCGCAGCTCCTCCTCGTTCTCCCGGGCCGCTTCCTCGCCGATCTCCGGACGAGCCCCGGCGCCGAGACCCTTGGTCGCCCGGCGTCCGATGAGGATCTTCCGGGGCGAATGGACGGAGAGCAGATGCTTCGCGTCGGTGTTGATCGCGCACATCTCCGCGCCTTGGATTCCCTCCTCGACGCAGCGGTTGATGGTGTTCGACCCACCCCCTCCGCAGCCAACGATTCGAATGTTGACCCTGAGCGTTTCCGCTAGCTTCGTCAGCTCAGCGTCGTCAGCGCTTTGATAGCCCTGGCTCGCCGGCTTCTTCTCCTCGACCAGGGCCTGGTTCTCCTGGTGCTTCGCGATTGCTTCCTGAATGATGGATTTCATCGCCTGGTCTCCTTACCTGTTTGTCAGACGAGCGTCATACGCTCTGCGAACGCATCTCGGGAAACGGTACTTAAACGTTTGCCTTCATGGGACGTTGTGGAGGAATCTCTTCTGGGCAGGGGATTTATCGACAGATAGGGGGGATTCTTCGACAGATCGCATGATTCTCCGCGACCAGGACCTCAGCCGCTCCCGATATCAGTACCACTCTTTCCCATGTTCGGACCCTCTCCTAGGTTCTGGCCCTAATCACTACTCTGAACGGCATCAGGCCTCATGACTGCGCCGCACTGCGAGCAGCGAGGAAGTTCTGAGACTTCGCCCTCCGTTACTAGGTTGTCAGCGGGCGTAACCCACTCGGAGATACCGCGGTGAATTGGGATGTCCTCACCGGATGCACACTTCGCGCAGAGCGGCATGCTGGTCCCAGGCCAGAGATTACCTCACGTCTAGCGCCACTGCGACGTCCACAACATAGAGCCCCGGCTGGCCGGGGGCTTGGATGGTGATCGTGTCGTTGACGCTTTGGCCAGGTGCGACTAAGGATTCATCGAACACTTTCATTCGACTTGAGCGTTTGGGCGTTACGAAGGTTCCGTGGGTTTCACGGTCTGACCTGACTTAGACAGAAGTAGGGATTTCTCGACGAGAAACCTGGTACACTGTACGCGCTCCGGGAGGGCCCCTTAGCTCGGGAGGAACTCTCCCAGTTTCAATCGCCCGAACAGCACCGAGCCGACCCGGCCCATCCGCTCCACCACGAACTGAGGCCGTCCACCGCCATCCCGAATCGCCCCGACCCGGATCTTCTCCAGCTCTTCGACGATCCTCTTCATGGACAGGCCCAGGTCTCGGGCCTGCCACTGAAGATACCGATAGAGCAACAGACCCATCACGCACAGGAACACGTGGCCTCGCACCGAGGCCTCATTCCACACCCACACCGGCTTGACCGACAGCACGCCTCGGTCCTTCAGCCACTTGAAGTCGTCCTCGATCTCCGCCCGGGCCACATACCCCAGGACCACCGCCTCATCGGACAGCCTCTCCACCGGTAGATCCGTCACGAGGGCCGCCTTGCCCCAGGACGCCTTCAGACGGGCCTCTGCCTCGACGGGAACGGTGCATACCGGCCAGGACTTCCCATCCCGAACTTCTACATCATACGCGAACACCCCGTGGTAGTCCCGGGGGATCAGCTCGACGAGCTTACGCATCAGTGCCTTGCGCGAGCGGCCCGCGGCTCGCCCGTGCTCGAGATTCTCCCGCCACTTGGCTACTTGGGTGAGCACTTTCTCCTTCGTCTTGGTCCATCGAGCTTCCTGATGGCGGGCGGTTTCCGCCCGATAGGTGACCACCACCCGCCAAGAGCGGTCATAGCCGCTCCAGCTCGTTGGATGGCCCAGGATGGGTCGGCCCGACCCATCCCGAGCCACCTCGGTGAACTGACTCAGCGGAATAGCAAACAGTGTGCGGGCCTCCTGGCGGTTCAGCGCGGCGATGACAGGCATCGCCCCGAGTACCTCCTCGAAGTTGTCCGTCGAGTTCATCCCACGATCGAAGACCACCACCAAGGCATCGGTGGCCACCTCCAGCCGAGTAAGCCGGGTCAACAGTGCCTCGAAGATCCGCTCGAACACCCGGGGGTCCGTGTCGTCCCCGGGGAACAGTTCGCTCAGGATGGGCAGGGGACCGGCGGTGATCAGCGCCTGTCCGACGAGGTTCTTGTCGGCCCGCCGCTCCTTGGAGTGGCCCTTCTGGTGCAAGCCGCCGTTCTGGTGGTAGGTGAAGAAGTTGGTTGTATCGACGAGGAGGCGGTCGAGGGTGAGCCCTTGCGCTCGAACGGTGCGCAGCACTTCTTCCTCGACCCGATGGATCCTCTCGGGGGAGAGCACGGGCTCACCATCGTCCTTGGTGCGGCTCGTCTCGGTCAACCGGCGCAGGTAGCGCAGGAAGGTACGGGCCGACGGTGGGGTTCGGGTGTCCCACAGCAAGGGCAGCGCGGTCTCCGGGAACCACGATGGCATCTGTTCGCGACTGAGGGAGCCATCGGCTCGTCCGAGCAGTTGGGCGAAGAGGATCTGGGCCACGGAGAGTCCCTGCTGGTCCCGGCGGGGGAAGTGATGCTCGAGGGCCGCGAACAGCCCTGTATCTTGGGCAGCGCGGAGCAAGGCGGCGGTCTTGCCGAAGGGGAAGGTCTTCAGCGAGACGGCCCGGGGTCGACCCAACCGATGGTAGAGGGATTCGGCGGTACCCACATACACTTGCCAGGTTCGACGGACGCCCCGAGGGGTGCGAGCGCTCTCAACGATCCAGAGATAACGGTGGCCCCGGGAGAGGCGCCACTCGAAGTGCACGGGTGTACAGTGGCAACCAAGTATTTACCTTGAGCGGTAGTCCAAACTCGGGGGCCATAACCCGCCGAGAAGGCCATCCGAGAGTGGCCGAGTATAAGTAGCTACACAGTGGCAACACGATTCTCGACGAGGAATAGGATCTTCTGTCTAAGTCAGGTCTTACTGTCCATCGCGTGGGCGGCGTGGGGGCTTCATCTGCTTTGGATTCATTTCTTTGACTGATTCCATTGGGCCCGCCCGTCCCAGACCGGGGGGAGTGGACTGACCAGCGTGAGGAGACCCTCACCCCGCGATTTGAAACACGCCCCTACGGGCCTACTTTACCGCGCCGAAAGAGACAGAACTGAGGTGTCCTAAAGTGCGGTTACGGCAACGGGGGAGAGCACGGTTGCCGTCTCCTGGGTAGGGCCCATGTCTACGACAAAAATGGACCAAGGCTGTGGCGGCAGATTACCCGCGGGGAACCCCGAGAAGTTCTCCCCGAGAGTGGAGAAATTGAGAAGACCGCCGGGGAGTATCGTCGAGTGCCAAGAGTACTGACCAACCTCAACTGGGAGCGGACAGGGGAGGGCATAACCCGTGAGATTACTGAAGAGGTCGCACCATGACCAAGAGGGGATAAGCCACACTTCAAAGGGGCCTGTAACGTTGGCGATCCCGCCGAGGAGTGAATTGTTGGTCTCGTTGAACATTGCGCCAAATGCTCCCCAGGCACAACTGATGGAAGACGTCGTGCTCCTGCACCAAGTGGATGGAGAGGTCAGAGACCAGTTCGACCCTGCATTAGCAATAAGGCACGATCCGTTAATCACCCAAGTCCCACTGTCGCAAGGCGGGAGAGCATTCGCTGGACCACTAGACGAGGCGTTACCTGAGTTCCCGGTACCGCCCCCCCGGTCAGAAGAGTTCCCTCCCCCTCCAGGGGAGGTTCCCCCACTCGAACCTGAAGGTGGAATCGCTCGCGAAGTAAAATGAACACCTGCTCCCAACCCGAATGTCCCAACAGTGACGGCGACAGCAACGGCTACCAGTACGATAACAACGCTCGTCACGTAGCGAGTGCTC
>Ga0326727_10016675_pt1 | contig 15442 bp, 10 predicted proteins | sample MB2enrmetagenome_FD_207643 | JGI IMG/M metagenome (GOLD analysis project Ga0326727, IMG submission 207643) | Lab enriched peat soil microbial communities from McLean, Ithaca, NY, United States - MB29MY | ecosystem: Environmental > Terrestrial > Soil > Wetlands > Peat | place: USA: New York... | reverse complement strand
GGCAGCTGCCCCGGAAACGGAAGACAAAAACCTTCCTAATAAGGAGAAAATGTCAGGGATGCGCCCGGTCTAAAATGTCAGGGATGCGCCCGGCCGTTCACCAAAATTGCCTTCCGGATCGGCCCCTGAGCAGGGCTGATCCGATTCCAGATTAGCAGGATGCCGGAAATAATCTGCAAACCACCTACGATTATCTGGTATCCCATCCTCGTTGTCATCCTGAGCGACCGGACGCTGAGCAGCGCGAAGCGGAAGGGAGCGAAAGACCTGCGGTTGCTTATTGTCGCACTGAGAGGCCACAATCAGTAGGCCGGGCTTTCAACCCCGGCAATATCCACCCATCCACAAGTTTTCAGAAATCAGCTCAGGCGAAGCCGCGCTCAGGACCAGGGTGAAGAATGCTATTGTTCAAGAATTGCCTGCCTCCCGTAGGGAGGCGTCGAAAATAGCCCAGTGTGAAACCCTGGGAATGTGTTCAAGTTGGATTTTATAGCCCTGTAGGGGCGGAACGAACTCTGCTCGTTGCCGGTATCACCCTTGATGCGATTGTCCTGCCGCAGTATTTTTCCGCGCCGGGTGCCCCAGCTTCGGCGCTGTCATCCTGAGCGACCTAAGCGCAACGAAGGGAGTCGAAAGCCTGCCCTGAGCAACGTCGAAGGGGACCTGCTTCTTGAAACTTTTGCGCCTAATCTGGGAATCTACGAACCCTGAAAGACGCAACTTTGAAAGGGCGCGGCATCAGAGGGTTGCGGAAAAACTCGATAGCAAGCCTCTTTTGTAACAGGGGATGAAGTATGGAAAATGGTGTAATATTTAAGGGTGCGCGATGACGCAGTCTCGCGCGGACTGAGAGGAGTGCTCCGTGAAGCCGTTCAATCCTTATGAGTTTTACACCTTAGCGACTGTGCTGCACCCGCTTCTTGAGCTACCGGGCGGAAAACGGAACGACGTGCTTCTTCCGGTTTGGATGGCAAAGAGTTCAATTTACAATCTTACGGTCGGGGATCCACTGCCCCTTCCTATATCAAAGCCAGCGGCCACAAAACTATGGTATGCCCTTGATGCAATAGTACCGAATGACGCCACTAAGTGGCAGTTGGATGAAGACCTTTTACAATGGCAGCTAGCTAATATCCATAGTGCCGCTAAAGAGCTAGAGACGGTGCTGTCGGCTGAATTACAAGGATCAACTGTATATTATGTGTCCCAGCAATTGATATATAACACTGGAGACCTTATCGACCGCGCAGAAAATGCCTTGGGCTCAGCAGTCGATAAAGTTTCGCCGGAGGTAAGAAAGGACTTTAACGCTGCGGGCCGTGCTCTTGCATTTGAACTTGCTACCGGGTCTGGATTCCATACAATGAGAGCGACTGAGTCTATCCTTCGAGATTATCACCGTTTGGTAATCGCTTTACCCGGCAGAAAGGCATCACCACAAATGTCAGTGTGCATTGCTCAACTCCGGGCAAAGGGCGAAGATCCTAAGTTGATGGATATTCTGGACCATATCCGAGATCTTCACCGTAACACATTGATGCATCCTGAGGCGTTCCTTACTATGCCCGAGGCGCTTGGTTTGTTTGATATCGCAAAGAGCGCAATCAATGCGATGTCGGCACGGATAGAGACACTCAAGGCCGCTTCGCTTGCTCCAACTAGCACCGCAGCCACGGCAACTGCAACGGTGGCAACTCAAGCAAAATCCACGACAGCATCTGTCGGACCAGGTTCAAAATCAAAATCGGCCTCGTTAAAAAAGAATAAAGCACATAAACCAATTTCAAATTCTCCGGCTGTCAATGTCCTTGCTAAGCCGTGAAGGGGCACATAAGTATGTAAGTCTCTTTTGAAAACGTTGAGGGCCCCAGCTTTGGCGTGTCATTGTTCTTGCGTCTAAGCTGGGGATCCACGAACCCTGAAAGACGCAGGTTCTGAAAGGGCACGACCGGTAGGTCGGGGTTTCAACCCCGACAATATCCACACATACACAAGTTTTTAGAAATCAACCCATGCGACGAAGTCGCGTTCAGAGTCAGGGTGAAGAAGCAGGATTCAGTCCATGAGGCAATGCGGTTAAGCCGAGGCGACAACGACGTTTGCCATAACTAATCGTCCTTTATGCACGTAAGCTATTATCAATGTTACCCGTCGAAATTGGCCTTTTCGAGAAGCTTTTCAGGTGCATCATGCAGAGAGGACAGGATTCTCGGAGTCGGTTCGCACGCTACTTAATTGAGCTTCAGCGGCCTCCTGAAATTCGAAATACATCGCGGGAAACAGACTCTCGACATCAATCTCTTGTTTTCGGTCGAAGAAGTCTCCCGGGATGTTTTTCACCAAGCGGTATCGAGTGATAAGGTCGTTTTGCCACCAGTTGCGCCCCATTGGGGTAAGGCTATTCAACAACAATAATGCTTGCTCATGCGTAGAAAGTTGTGCGCGTATCGTCTTAACGTACTCATACTTCCTTGTTTGATTCATGGATTTAATCGCTTGTTGATCCACATAACGAACCATCTGGTAGAGATGACGGTAATAGTGACCTAAGCGCGACTGATGTCCATCGAACGGAACGTAACCTGTCCCTACTTTAGCCGATGTGTGTTGGAATTGTTCGACCTTTCTGGCTATCGATCTTGCAAAAGTCTCCTCAATGCCGATTCCATCCAGCGCTTTTAAAAGCATTCGAGTGGAATTCTGGCCAACGCCGAAGAACATCACGTAATAGGCCGCCTGAAATAGCTTTTTATGGTCCAGATAGTTCATCGTCGGCGCCTCTCTCTGTATCAGATTTGAGGCCTCGCGTACTTCCTGGATCAAGATTAGGAAGATCCTGCGCCCTGATTCATCTGTCGTCCAGAGTCTCATTTCTTCGACATTCGATCGATGGAGCGTCAGGAGTGCGAAATACTTCGTCTCAAAATTCTGATCCTCAGACGCCTGCCTCTGCGCCCTCAAGGTGGCAAAGAGGAGTAGCATGGCCCCAAGTGAAAATAAGGAGCCGACATATCCTCCAATGAACGAGCCGAAATGCTCAAGAAACTCTCCTTCTTTGTCTGAAAAGCCCCGGACTGCATTCACGATAAAGATCGCGCTCGCTGCCAGAAACAGAAGCGATCCAGCGAGGATTTCGGTTTTATATTCGCGCCAGCTCTTCATGTGATCATTGTAGCGATGTCGTAATCAATTGCGTGCAAATAAACGCATATCTTCCGAACTTCTCATCGAAGTTCGATCGGTATTGAAAAGTCGTCCATCGTCCACCGATGTTTACAGCCGATTTGCAAATCCGAATGTCGGTCGCCGGCCGCCCCAGCTTTCGATTGAGAGATCTGGGACAACCGGCCATCCGGGCAACTTTTCCTAGTCCCCGGTCCCTTGTCCCTGTTCCCTGATCTCTGATCTCTGAGACTAGACCACCCATAGTCAAGAAAAACGCCAAATCTTTGCTCCCAAACACCCCAGAGTCCCGCCATCCGGAGCGAGTTCAAATTCCTTGATGACGTACTTGCAGTCATTCCCGGTAAATGTGGACAGCTAGAGGTCTCCATTCCATACAAAACCGGACAGCTACAGATCACCACATTCCCCGAAACCGATGACCTGTAGCTGTTCATTTCAGGGGTAAACCGGCTGCCTCTAGCTTCACAGTTGCCGCAAACCAATCACCTGAAACGCATCGCTTTACCGGCTCCCGCCGCATCCATCTTCTACACTCAAAGGCAGGGCAATTCCGCCCCTTGATTCCACACGGAGGACCCGCTCCCTTGAGAAGATTCCTGCTGCCCGCTCTGGCCGTCGCCGCCTTTCTGCTGCTTGCGTATCTCCCCAAAATGCGCGCGCAAACCCTGTCAGGTCTTGCGCTTACCGCCGCTCCGCTGGAAGACCGCCGCAAGGCCCTTAACGCCCTCTTCGAGGAGTACTGGCAGGCCACGATGGAGCGCTCGCCGGAATATGCCTCCATGCTGGGCGACCTGCGCTACAACGACCGCATCACCGACTACTCGGTCAAGGCGGAGAACGCCTGGCAGGCCCGTGAGGAGGAGTTCCTCATGAAGCTGGCTGCCATTGATCCTACTGGCTTTACGGACCAGGAGAAGATCAGCCGCGATCTGCCGCTGCGGCAGTTTGCCGACGACGCCGAGGCCGCGGGCTTCAAGGAGTGGGAGATGCCGTTGAACCAGATGGACGGCATCCACACCACCTATCCGCGACTGGTGGCTCAACTTAGCTTTGCCACCGTCAAGGACTACGACGACTGGATCGCCCGCCTGCACGCGCTTCCCAAAGCCTTCGAGCAGGTGACGACGAATATGTCCATCGGCATCGAGGATGGCCGCGTGCCGCCGCGCTATCTGCTTGAAAAGGCGCTGGATCAGGTCAAGGAGCTGGCCAGTGAAAAACCCGAAGACTCGCCGCTGGCGCTGCCGCTGAAGAGCTTTCCCGCCACAATCAAGCCCGCCGAGCAAGAGCGCATCAAGGCCGAGATGCTCGATGCCATCGCCAAGGAAGTGCTGCCCGCCTACAAGCGCTTTGCCCGCTTCCTCGAGGTCAGCTACATCCCCGCCGGCCGCCCTGAGCCGGGCATCTCCGCGCTGCCCGATGGCGCTAAGTACTATGCTTTCAGCATTCGCCGCACCACCACCACCGACCTGACCGCAGCCCAGATTCACCAGATCGGCCTCGACGAAGTTAAGCGCGATGAGGCCCAGATGCTGGCCATCGCGCAGCAGCTTGGCTTTGCGGATCTGCCCAGCTTCCGCACCAGCCTCAAGACCAATCCCAAGCTGCATCCGGCCTCCGGCGAGGCGCTGCTGGCCGCTTATCGCGGCTATCTTGGCCCCATGCAAGCGCAATTGCCTAAGTACTTTGGCCGCCTGCCCAAGGCGCCCTTCGAGGTCGATGCGGTGCCCGAGTACCTGGAGAAGACCTCCGCGCCCGCCTATTATGAGCCCGGCACGCCCGACGGCAGCCGCCCCGGCCGTCTGCGAATCGATACTTACAACGCCGCCAGCCGCAATCTTTACGGCGTCGAGGCCATCGCCTACCACGAGGGACTTCCCGGCCATCATCTGCAAATCTCTATCGCTCAGGAACTTACGGATGTGCCAACCTTCCGCAAGCACCAGGGCTATACGGCTTATGTCGAGGGCTGGGCGCTCTACTCCGAGCGGCTGGGCAAGGATGTAGGCTTCTACCAGGACCCCTACTCGGACTACGGGCGGCTGGAGGCGGACATATGGCGCGCCATCCGGCTGGTGGTCGATACCGGTGTCCACTCCCAGCACTGGACCCGCCAGCAGATGGTCGATTACTTCCACGAGCACTCGAATATCGACGAAACCAGCATCCAGGCCGAGGTGGACCGCTATATCGCGTGGCCCAGCCAGGCGCTGGCCTACAAGATCGGCCAGCTCAAGATCCTCGAGCTGCGCGAGCGGGCTAAGTCGGCTCTGGGCAACAACTTCGACCTGCGCGCCTTCCACGATCAGGTGCTGGATGCGGGCGCACTGCCGCTGGATGTGCTGAGCGACCGAATCGATGCCTGGATCGCGCAGCAGAAGGCGGCAGGAACGAAATAGATTCGCGGCAGATGCCCGGCCCGCCGGCGAGCCTTTTTGCGAATTGTGCCCCATTGTGTTTTTTCGTAGCCTTATACCCCGACAAAAAAGTGTGATTTATCCGGCTAAAGGGCTGCGGAATGAAAGAGAAAAGCGCGTCAGGCGAAAAAGGTCCGCAAATAGACCTACATTTTTTGCGAAATGCCGGGTCATAGGATCACATCTATTCAAGAAATGTCCGGTTATAGACCGAACAAAACATTGAAAAATGGCTGTTTTTGGTCGTTTTTAGGCTGTTTTAGGCACGTTTTTGGTCGTTTTTAGCACGAAATAGAGGCTGATTGGTGGCGTTTCGACCCGGGAACAGGGGACGTTACCCGGATGGCCGGATATCCCAGGTCTCTCCATCCGGACCTGAGGCACCCACGTTTTTTATCCCCCGGGCTGGCTTCACCCGCCCGCTCATCCCGAATTGGGCCGCGATGAACGGGGCACAGCTTCTCACTCCTCATAGCGATTCATCGGGGTCGATGAGCGGGCACTTGCCGAAATTTGTGACATTCTTTTGGCAAAAAGGCCTCGCAGTCAGTGTGCAGATTGTATCCCGGTGAGATGTGATGTACATCACAGATTGCAGCCATCGCCGGTTCGATACTTGAATACCGTACTCAGGAGATCTGCCCATGAATCGTTTCCGCGCGCGCATCTTCGGTCTCACCCTGTTCGTTTTTCTGGTTTTGGCTGCTGCCGTCCAACCTGCCATTGCTCAGCTGGATCAAGCCAAGCATATTCACCATCGGCTGCTTCCGGCAGGGGATACCTGTTCCAGCTGCCACAAGGCGATCTATGACCAATGGAAAGCCAGCCCGCATGCCACCAACGGCGTCGAATGCATCGTGTGCCATGGCGAGACAACAGCACCGGACTTCGCGGGCACGCCGGGGTTAAGCACATGCGACAACTGTCACACCGATCAGGTGGCACAACTGAAGTCTGATCCATTCATGAAAGGCAGGACGTGTGTGAGCTGTCATCAAGCACACATCTTCGTGGAGCACAAGAAGGCGGCCCCGGAAGTCAAGTAATCACAATTTCCAGGCGTGGCATTCTCGAAGTGCCGGCCGGTGCATCCGCGCTCACCGCGCTCGCTGCGCTCCTCTCAGGATGACTGCGAGGGCGGGACGCCCAGAATTTCCGGTCATGCTGATCGCCCGGAGCACTCCGGATGGAGTAAGCTACAGCCATGCCATCCCTGAATCAAGGTTCCATCCATCTCTGCCGCATTGCGGGCGTTGACCTCTACCTGCATTGGACCTGGTTTCTCATCGCCATCTTTGAAATCCAGAACCGGCAGGGCCGGTACTCCTCGGTTGCCTGGAATGTACTGGAGTATCTGGCGCTGTTTCTGATTGTGCTGACGCATGAGTTCGGGCACGCGCTGGCTTGCCGGCAAGTGGGCGGGACGGCCAACCGCATCCTGCTGTGGCCCTTCGGCGGGGTGGCGTATGTAGATCCGCCGCAACGGCCGGGCGCTACGCTGTGGAGTATTGCGGCGGGGCCGATGGTGAATGTGGCGCTGATACCGGTGCTCTTCTTGGCAATTCAGATGGGACAGTCATTGGGATGGGAGCAGACGATGCCCGATGCCTACCGGCTGTTAGGCTCAGTCTGGTGGATTAACTCGAGGCTCCTGATATTCAATATTCTTCCCATCTACCCGCTGGACGGCGGACAGATTCTTCGCTCTCTGCTGTGGTTTCCGCTGGGACGCGCACGCAGTCTGATGGTGGCCACGGTTCTCGGGATAGTCGGCATCGTCGGGTTCTTCGGCCTGGCCTTGTTGTGGGGTTCCGTGTGGCTGGGTGCGATTGGCGTCTTCATGCTGCTGAATTGCTGGGGCGGATTGCGCCACGCGCAGGCGCTGCTGCGGCTGGCCAGATTGCCTCGGCGGAAGGGCTTTGCCTGCCCTAGCTGCCGAACGGCACCGCTGCTGGGTGAAAAATGGAGGTGCGGGACGTGTAAACAGCCCTTCGACACCTTCCTGACCGGAGCCGTTTGTCCGCACTGCGGGGCGCAATATGCCACGACAAAGTGCGGAGACTGCGGCAAATCGTATCCTATGAGCGAATGGATCGATCGCTCCCAAGCGGGCCTTGGCGTGGTGAACGGCGGTTTTCCGGAAAGATAGCCGCAGCCTGCCGGCTCTGTGCGGATCAATGCGCGAGGATAGTCTCGTTGCCGAGGATGCGGTAGAGGGTGGAGCGACTGATGCAGAGCTGGCGGGCGGCGCGCAGCTTGTTGCCTCGGTTCAGGTCGAGGACGTATTGCACGTGGTGCTGAATGACGGCGTCGAGATTGAGGCTGTCGGGGCGCATCATGGGCTGCTGCATATCCTGAGAGGCTTCCAGGCCGCTGGGCAGGGCGAGGTCGTCGGGGCGGTTGACGCCGTTGACGGCTACGAGGAGCGCGGTTTCGAGGACTGCGGCCAGCTCTCGGACGTTACCCGGCCAGTTGTGCTGCAAGAGGCGGGCAAGCGAACAGGGGCCGAGAATCACTGGGCGCTGCTGATAGAGGTGGCAGATGCGGTCGAGCAGCGACTGGGCGAGGACCGTAATGTCTTCGCGGCGCTGGCGGAGCGGGGGAATGGCGAAGCGGACGGCGGTGAGGCGGAATGCCAGATCGGGCAGCAAGAGGCCCTGCGCGGCCATCTGGCGTAGCGAGGTCTGAGAGGAGGCGAGCAGCACGAAGCGGCCCGGCGGACGGTCTTGCAGCGATTTGAGCACGCCGAGCAGCAGACCCTGGCCGGGAAGGGCAAGCAGATCCACACGATCGAGATAGGTGCAGCCGGCGAGGGTGGCGGGATCGGCGTCGGCGACCAGCCATTCGCGGGCGTCGCAGCACTGGAAGGTAGTGGAGGCCAGCGGAGAGCGGCTGAAGAGATAGTGGGCCAGGGTATGCTTGCCGGCGCCGTGTTCGCCCTCGATGGCCGCCACCTGCACGTGGGGCGCAGCCATCTCAGCCTGCATCAGCAACTTGCGCCAGGCCGCGCTGACTCCCACCGGGCGGGCTTCCGAGGGTGATTCCCCTTCCACCAGGGTCAGGCGGGAGGCTGGGGCCTGGGGCTCGTACTGAACGGCGCTGTACATGGCTCTCAACGTGCCTCGTCTCCATGGCCCAAACGACAATTGCGAGGCCACCAGTGGTTTTATCGGCGCGCGGGGAAAAAACATGAGCCGTAAAGACTTGGATTCTTACCGGTGCGGGTACTCGGTATCCCACCCTAGCCGTAACAACTAAAACGCGGCGAGGGTGGGGCACCCAGCCCCCACAATATCAATGAAAATGCGCTAGAGGTGGCGTTTGGAGGGCTCGTCGGAGTAGATTTGGCCGTCGCGGATGTGGACGACGCGATGGGCGTATTCGGCAATGTCCGGCTCGTGGGTGACCAGGACGATGGTGTTGCCGTTGGCGTGCAAGGTGTCAAAGAGGGCCATGATCTCCAGGCCGGTCTTGGAGTCGAGGTTGCCAGTGGGCTCGTCGGCGAGGATGATGGAGGGGCGGTTGACCAGGGCGCGGGCGACGGCGACGCGCTGCCGCTGGCCGCCGGAGAGTTCATTGGGCTTGTGGTACATGCGGGACTCGAGGCCGACATCGGCGAGCGATTCCTTGGCCCGGGTAATGCGCTCGACGGAGGGTGTGCCGTTGTAGATCAGTGGCAGCTCGACATTGTGCAGGGCGGTGGCGCGGGCCAGCAGGTTGAAGGTCTGGAAGACGAAGCCGATCTCCTTGTTGCGGATGCGTGCCAGCTGATCGTCGTCCAGATCACTGACCAACTGGCCGTTGAGCCAGTATTTTCCCTTGGAGGGCGTATCCAGGCAGCCGATCAGGTTCATCAGCGTGGACTTGCCGGAGCCGGAGGGGCCCATAATGGCGACATACTCGTTGTGGCGGATGCGCAGGTTGACGCCGCGGAGAGCCTGCACCTGCTGCTCGGAGCCCATATCGTAGGTGCGCCACAGATCCTCGACGACAATCATCTCGCCGTTGGGCGGAGCCGCAGGCTGTGTAACCACATCGGTAACGGTGTCGAATAAAGCCATTCGCGTGTCATCCTTCGTCAGGGCCTGTTCTTCAACTCCCCGAGATGAGTATTAAGGTTGATCAACATACCCTCAGGGGCGAAAGCCCAGCTATTTTACCGCCTTTGCGGCGCCTGGGTTAAAAACCCGGCCTTCCAGTCATGCCTTTTCATAACATCGGCTGAAGCAGATATCTTTGAAACGCCCATCTGCCTTATACCCTATACTAGCTTCCGCTCGAACCGGGCGCGGGTGGCTTCTCGGTGTCCCGCTTGACCAGCGCGCTGTTTTTGAGGGAGCGCAGTGTCTTGTAGGGGCCGATGACGATCTCATCGCCTGCTTTCAATCCAGCGATCGCCTCGATGTCGGTGGTGCCTGTGATGCCGGTGGTGACGGGAACGAAGCGGGCGCGCAGCTTGCCGGATTTGCTCTCCAGGACAAATACACCCTGCTGCGGCGCCGTCTTGACGGTGGAGGAGGCCGAAGCAGCCTGCACGCCGCCCTTGGTTTTGTCGTCGTCGGGGTTGTACATGGTGAGCGCCTGAATGGGCAGCGACAGCACGTTGGTTTTGTGCGCCGTGGTGATCTTGGCGGTAGTGCTGAGTCCGGGGCGCAGTTCGTTAGAGGGCACATCCAGAGTAACCACAACCTTGAAGTCCTTGGCCTCCTCGGTGCCGGAGGTGGAGGTCGAGGTAGCCTGGCCGGTGGAGCGGAGCAGCGCCTGATCGCCCACCAGCGTCACATGGCCCTTGAAGACCTTGCCGGGCATTGCGTCCACGGTCACATCGGCCGACTGGCCGATCTGGACGTTGACTATGTCGGTCTCGTCCACCTTGATCTCGGCGGTGATTACGCTCATATCCGCCAGGGTCATCAGGGTGGCGCCCTCGGTTCCCTGGATTCCAGTGACCACCGTTTCGCCCTCGCGCACCGGCATATTGGTCACAATGCCGTCAAAGGGCGCAACGGCGATGGTCTTGTCGAGCAGATCCTGGTTGACGCGCAGATTGGCGACCTGGGTCTGCATGTGGCCGCGGGCGGAATCGGTGTTGGCTTTAGCCTGGTTGAGGCCCGCCACGGCCTGGGCCAAAGAGGCCACATCGAGGTCGTAGGCCGCCTTCTTGGCGTCGTAATCCTGCTTGGCGAGGATGCCGTCCTTATAAAGGCTCTGGGCGCGGTCCCAATCCAGCTGTTTCTGCTCCAGGTCGGCCTTGGCGTGCTCGACGTTGGCTTCGGCTGTCTTCTCGGCGGCGATGTAGGAGGCAATGTCGGTCTTGGCGGCGGCAATAGCGGCCTCCTGGCCATTCACATTGGCCTCCTGCTGCACGTTCTCGATGGTAGCCACGGTCTGACCCTTCTTGACCATGTCCCCTTCCTTCACATAGAAGTGGGTGATGCGGCCAAAAGAGGTGGCGCCAACATTCATGTAGGTCTTGGGCTTGATCTGGCCGGTGCCGCTGACCACAGTGGTCAGGTCCTGGCGCGCGATCCTGGCGGTCAGAACCTTGGTGTAGCCGGACTGCTGCCTCCAAATAAAGACAATGACGAGTACGACAACAACTACCGCAGCGAGAATAGTCAAAATGATTTTCTTCATGTGAGGCGGGTACTCCAAGTCTCTCCGATTTCATGTACGCAACAACAGCCCGCACAGTTCCCCAGGGCTGCCCCATCCGGTTTGCGCCTGCATGATCTTCCTCAACCAGCCCGCTCAGGAACGAAATCGCTGCACGTGCCAGAAAACCATGCGGTCGAGTCAATGCGCTTGTTTCTTTGACGCGATAGCGGTCCGGCTGGTCTCAAAAACCTGTCTTCGGCCCGGCGTAATTGCCGTCTTACAACTCGTTTTCCTGCTTACCCCGGCCGTACTTCGGCGTCCAACCGGCAGCCAACTTCCGGCGGATTCTTGCCCAGCCCTTTTGGAACCCGTAGAATGGAGGATTGCAGGAGTCATCAAGGCAAATGACACTTAATCGTTCTCATCTTTTCATCGTCGCGCTGGGTTGCGGCCTGGTCTTTCTTCCCACCTCCGGCCTCCGTGCTCAGCAAACGGGCAATCCGCCCGCATCGCCGCCGGCCCAGGCACAGCCGCCGGCCCAGGCACAGCCCCCGGCCGCGAATCCGGGAGCAGGCGAGGAGGTGGACCCGCTCAAGCGCGAGCGCTCAGACAAGGAGAAGATTGCCGCCCAGAAGGCCGTCCGCCAGGAGATCAAGGGCGCTTACAAGACCTGGCTGGAACAGGATGTTCCCTACATCATCACCGACGAGGAGCGCAAGGCCTTCAAGAACCTGTCGAACGACGAGGAGCGCGAGGCTTTCATCGAGAACTTCTGGCTGCGGCGCAACCCGGATCCGGATTCGCCGGAGAACGAATTCCGCGAAGAGCACTACCGGCGCATCGCCTATGCCAACGAGCACTTTGCCGCCGGCAAGCCGGGGTGGAAGACCGACCGCGGCCACATCTACATCAATTTCGGCAAGCCGGACGAGATCGACTCCCACGCCTCCGGCGGCATGTATGAAAGGCCCTATGAAGAGGGCGGCGGCGAAACCGAAACCTTCCCCTTCGAGGTCTGGCGCTACCGTTATCTGGAGGGCATCGGAGAGAACGTCGAATTGGAGTTTGTCGATACCTGCCAGTGCGGCGATTACCACTACACTATCGACCGCGGCGAGAAGGATGCGCTGGCGCACGTTCCCAACGCCGGGCTCACCCTGGCGGAATCGATGGGTCACACCAAGAAGAGCGACCGCTTCGCAGGCAATCTCGAGACCCTGGGCGTCGGCTCGAGATCGAACCAGATCGAGGCCAAGCAATTCGACCGCATCGAGCTGATGTCCAAGCTCTTTGCTCCGCCGCCGGTGCAGTTCCACGACCTGGACGCCTTCATAACCGAGCACAAGCTGCTCTCCGGCCCCGTCTTTCCCTTCGACGTGCGCACCGACTTTGTCAAGGTGACTGAAAGCACTGTGCTGGTTCCGATCACCATCCAGATGAAAAACCGCGACATGACCTTTGTGACCAAGGACGGCGTCTCCAGGGGCGTGGTTAACATCCTGGGCAAGGTGACCACTCTCACCCATAAGACCGTGCAGACCTTCGAGGACTCAGTCCAGGTAGAGCAGCCCTCCGAACTGCTGGAAAAGAGCCTCGACCACCAGTCGGTCTACTGGAAGGCCCTGCCTTTACAGCCCGGCCTCTACCGGCTGGACATCGCCATCAAGGACGTGAACAACCCGGACCACATGGGTTACTTCGGCCGCGGCATAGAGGTGCCAACCTATCACGACGAAAAGCTGGGGACTTCCACGCTGATTCTGGCCGACCAGATGAACACCGTTTCTTCGCGCGAGATCGGCAGCGGCAACTTCATTATCGGCAACACCTTCATCCGGCCTCGTGTGAGCAGCCCCACGCCGAACAACCCGAACCCTCCGGTCCGATTCAAGCGCAGCCAGCCACTTAGTTTCTGGATGCAGGTGTACAACCTGGGCATCGACGAGGCCACCAAGAGCAATCAGGCCACGGTGACTTACCAGATCGTCAAAACCACCCCCGCAACCGCCAGCGTCGCAGCCGTCGACACCGTAGTCTTTGAAAAACAACTGGATTCCAAGGATCTGGGCGCTCACAGCGACCAGATGACGGTGGAGAAAACGCTGCCGATCTCGGGGCTTGACCCAGGAAAGTACAAGGTGACAATCAAAATAAATGACGCAATCTCGAAACAAGAGATTGCGCAGTCGGCGCCTTTTGTCGTTGAATAGTGTGTATCTCCCGCAGCAAGCCGACCGGACGCCAGATTCGGAGCCGTGCGGGTGGGTTCGCGGTAATTTGGCCAGGGACGCCGCCAGGTCCTTATCGACAGTGACGACGCGCAGGCTCCATCTCGTTGTTTTTGCGGTGCTGATTGCCATGGGTGGCAACTCAGTGAGCAGGGCTGCGTCCGGGCCTGCTTCGGGCGTGGTTACGGGTCAGGTGCGCGACTCGGCCGGCATTCCGCAGATCGGCGCCCAGGTACAGTTGCTGCGTCCTGATCTTAGCGTGATCTCCAGCGTCTATACCGACGCCAGTGGCCGCTACCACATCGCCTCGATTTTGCCCGGCCGCTATGCGGTCAAGGCCATGGGCGACTGGTTTCTTCCCTCTCTGCGCGAGAATGTGCGTGTACGCTCGAATACCGTTGTCAACCTCACACTCAACACCCTTTACGAAGCGATGCAATGGCTGCCGGCTGAACCGCGCTCGGGCAACGTCCAGAAGGACGACTGGGCATGGACGCTGCGCTCGGCCGCCAACCGGCCTCTATTGCGCTGGCTGGAGGATGGTCCGTTGGTGGTCGTCTCCGAGGACGGCGGCGCTCATCCCCGGCTGAAGGCCCGGCTTGTGGCCACTGGTCAGGAGGGTGCCTTCGGCGAGGATGGCGAGCGCATCACCGCCGCGGTCGAAGAAACGCCGTCCTATAGCCGCGAACTGCTGGCCAGTGTTGATTTTGCTCATGAAACGGTTGCCGGCATGGAGTCCATGCTCGGCTTCCGCCAGGATATGGGCTTTGCCGGCTCCGTGCAGTCGGTAGTCACCGTCGCCCTGCACCCGGAGATGGAAGCCGGCAGCGGCCAAGGGCTGGACGAGGCCGCCCTCCGCAGTTGGGAGACGATCCATATGGGGGACGAATTCGAGGCCGAGGCGGGCTCCGATGAGGTGCTGGCCCGTCTCTCCGGGCCTTCCCCTGAGACTGTCGCCAAGCCACTGCCCTTTGCCTCCGTGGGCTGGCTGAACGGCAACTCGGCGATTCGCTATCACATGGCCACGCTGCTACCCGGCGCTCCGGATTCAGAGGAAACCGAGGCCCGCTCCTGGTTGCCCGCGCTTTCCGCCCGCAACGGCGCTCTAGCCATCGAGCACGGAATGCATCAAGACCTCGGCTGGGAGCGACGCACGGACCGCACCGGCATCGCCGTGCTGGTCTTCGATGACCGCATCGACAATCCGGTCCTCGAAGCCACGAGCCGCTTTGCGGCGGGCGATTCCGAGGCCGCCACGGTTCTACTGGACCCGACTAACGGCCTATTCCACGCTGCCGGACCACGCTTCACCACCGGCGGAATCGAGGCCAGCTTCGAGCGCTGCTTGCCTGGAGGCAATCTTGCCCGCCTCAGCTACGCCAACGGCGACGCTCTGATCCTCCCTGCCTTGCCGCAGTCCCTATCGCTGGCGCAGGCGCTTGCCGGCGTCCATCCCCGCCGCGCCCAGGCCTACTCACTTTCGCTCTCCGGCACCCTTGACGGCAGCGGAACCCGCTGGCGGGCCAGCTATCGCTGGCAGCCGGATGATTCCGTCACGCAGGTTGCCCCTTTCACGGAGGAGGCGGCTGCGCCCTGGCTCAACCTGCACCTGCGCCAGCCCATCCATCTGCGCCGCGGCAGCTTCGATGCAATTATCGATCTGCGCAACCTGCTGGCGGAGGGCTACCGCCCCTATCTGTTGAGCGACGGCTCGTTGGTGATCTTCGCCCAGCAGCAGCGCAGCCTCCGGGCCGGCCTGGCCTTCAACTTCTAGGCGTTAGCCCCACGCCGCCTCCGCGTTTTGAAACCTCTCCCTTCCTGTGCTATATTTTTCTTGAGCAGGCAGGTAATCACTGTCTGCTCAAACCGTGTGAAAGCCCTCCCACCGCACGGTTTTTCCGGTAGCCTGGACGCGTAGCTCAACTGGCAGAGCATTCGGCTCTTAACCGACAGGTTGTAGGTTCGATTCCTACCGCGTCCACCATAGAATCAATAACTTAGCTAGATTCGCGC
>Ga0326727_10016674_pt1 | contig 15444 bp, 13 predicted proteins | sample MB2enrmetagenome_FD_207643 | JGI IMG/M metagenome (GOLD analysis project Ga0326727, IMG submission 207643) | Lab enriched peat soil microbial communities from McLean, Ithaca, NY, United States - MB29MY | ecosystem: Environmental > Terrestrial > Soil > Wetlands > Peat | place: USA: New York... | reverse complement strand
TTCGAATCCACGATCACGCCATCGAGATCGAAGACCAGCCCCAATCCCGACACCAATCCCATTTCGCTCAGAAGGGCCATGATATCACACATTTGGAGTTTTGTACCTCAAGATTAGGGTGTCCCATCGAGGGCGGGGGCCTGCGCCCCGCTTTTGGCGCCGGTCTTTCACCCCGCCGCGCGCCGGGGGAAAGCACTCGGCCCACACTGCTATAATTCCAGCGGATGGACATCTATGAGGAGCTGGTCCGGCTCCGCAAGCTGGGGCAGAAGTGCGCTCTGGCGACCATCGTCGAGGTCAATGGCTCGATTCCCAGCTACGAGAGCGCTAAACTGCTGGTCCGGGCGGATGGGTCGATGCTGGGCACCGTTGGCGGCGGCTGCGTGGAAGCTCAAGTACTTACGGCGGCATGCGAGGCCATGGGGACCGGGCAGCCGAAGCTCCTGAGCTTCAACCTCGGTCAGGACGCTGCCTATGACAACGGCTTGATCTGCGGAGGCCAATTGGACATTTTTGTGGAGCCGATCATTCCCCAGCCCCAGGTCTTCATCTTTGGCGCCGGGCACATCTCGAAGAGCTTGGCCCGAGTCGCGGGCCTGGCCGGATTCGCCACCTGCGTTATCGACGACCGGGAGAGCTTCGCCAACCGGGAGCGCTTCCCAGAGGCGGACGAAGTCCTGGCCGGCGAGTACGAGGAGGTCTTCCCGCGCCTGAGGGTGGACGGGGACAGCTACCTGGTCATCGTCACCCGCGGGCACCGCGACGATATGCGGGTGCTGCGCTGGGCCGTTGGCACGCCGGCGAGTTACACGGCCATGATCGGAAGCCAGCGCAAGGTCATCGCGGTGGTGAAGGAATTGGAGAAGGAAGGCATCCCGCGCCAGGCCTTCGAGCGCATCCACGCGCCCATGGGCCTGGAAATTGGCGCGGTGACTCCGGAGGAGATCGCAGTTTCGGTGGTGGCGGAGATGATCGCGGTGCGCCGCAACGCGGATTCCAAGTGGCGGGACCTTTCCAAGTCGATCTTCGCGAGCGACCGCCTGAAGGCGCTGCTCAAGTGAACCTGGCGGGGCTGATCCTGGCGGGGGGCGCCTCCACGCGCATGGGATGCCCCAAAGCGCTGCTGGACTGCCAGGGCGAAACCTTTCTCGACCGGCTGATCGGCATCCTGGCCACCCGCTGCCGGCCGGTGATCGTAGTTCTGGGGCATCGGGCGGCGACCATCCGCGCCGGCCTGAGCCGCGCCGGGCAGGCTACTTTCGTGGTGAACCAGAACTACCCGGACGGACAACTCAGCTCGCTGCAGTGCGGCTTGTTGGCAGCGCCCTCGGCCTGCGATGGCGTGCTGTTCACTCCGGTCGATCACCCCGCCGTCGCGCCAGCCACCGTTGCCGCGCTCGCCGAGGCATTTGAGCGCCGGGCTGGAGCGCTGGTGGTCATACCGCGGTTTCGGGGCCGGCACGGGCACCCCGTCTGCTGCGCGCGCGAGATGATCCCCGACTTCTTCGCTCTCGAGAAGGGTTCCCAAGCCAGGGAGGTCATCCATCGCCACTCCAGCCGAACCCGCTACGTGGATGTCGACGATCCCGGCATCCTGGCGGACGTGGACGACCCGGAAGCGTACCGCAGCTTGATCCAATTCCCCGAGCGCCCATGAAACTGCGTAAAAAAACCCTGTGGCGCTTGCTCGGCCTGGCGGTGGCGCTGATCCTGGCTGCGGGGCTGATCGCGCCCCAGGTGGACGCCGGCCACTTCTTCGCCCACCGCGTGCGCGCGAGCCTGGAGGCGGCGCTGGGACGGGGCGTCGAACTCGGCCAGGTGCACCTGGATCTGTTCAACGGGCCGGGCTTCTCCGTGGAAGGCGTGAAGATTCTCGAGAATCCCCGCGTGGGGATCGAGCCGTTCGCCTACGTCGAATCGCTAGAGGCGCGGGTCAGCTTCGCGAGCCTCTGGACCGGCCGCCTGGAGTTCTCCAAGCTGCGGCTGGTCAATCCCCAGGTGAACCTGGTACGGCCCGGATCGGGCGCCTGGAACTTCCAGGAGCTGCTGACTCGGACGGCCGGCGCGGCCCCGGCTGGCGTGCAGCTTCCGCTGATTCAGGTTCGCGGCGGCCGGATCAACTTCAAGATCGGAGACACAAAATCGATCTTCTACATTACCGAAGCGCTGCTGGACGCCACGCCCCCGTCATCCACGGGAGGCGAATGGCGCCTGCGCTTCGAAGGCCAGCCGGCCCGCACCGACCGGGCCGGGTATGACTTTGGCGCTTTTTCAGCACATGGCCGCTGGCGCCCCGATGCGCGCACCGGCGGCGAGGTGGACCTCTCGCTGGACCTGGAGAAGAGCTCGCTGGCCGAACTCATCCGGCTGGTGCGGGGCCACGCCGTGGGAGTCGACGGTCAGGTCAGCTCGCACGCGCAGCTCAGCGGGCCCGTTTCCAACGTCCGGATCACCGGCCGCATGCAGATCGGCGGCATCCACCGTTGGGACCTGCTGCCCCCTTACGGCGACACTTGGCCGTTCGACTACCAGGGCCGGATCGACCTGGTTTCGCAAACGCTGGAGCTGGAGACAGCGCCTCCACCGGAAGGGGGCGCGTTGCCGCTCGCGTTGCGTGTGCGCGCTTCGGGCTACCTGGGCGTGCCGGTTTGGGGCATGCTGATCACGCTGGATCGCCAACCGCTGGCGCCCCTGCCGCAAGTGGGCCGTCACATGGGCCTGGCGCTGCCGCGCGATCTGGTTCTGGATGGCAACCTGAGTGGCGTGCTGGGGTATTCGCCGGCCACGGGTCTTCAGGGAAGGCTGGCAGCCGTGGAGACCGAGGTCAAGATGCCTGGCTCGCCCGCCATCCGGCTGGAGCGTGCGGACCTGGTCTTCGAGGGTGGGCGGGTGATGCTCGCGCCGGCCACCTTCCGGCTGCCGGTGGCGCAAGGTCCCGGCGCGGAAGCCGGCAGGCCGCGCTCGGATCAAGCGCTACTGGAAGCTGCCTACTCCTGGCAGGACCAGGAGCTGGACACCGCGATTGTGACGAGATCGCTCAGTGTTCCCGAGACCGGGTCGGCCTGGGCGCGGCTGCTGGGGGCCGTCCCGCTGATCCAGAACTTCCGTCAGGGCGTCTGGAAGGGGAATCTTAACTATCATCAGCGGGGAGAGTTGCCCGGCGCCTGGGGCGGGACGATGCTGGTGGAGAACACACTGATTCCCTTGCACGGGATGGCCGAGCCGCTGGAGCTGGCCCGGGCCAGGATCGTGGTCCGGGACGGCGAAGCGACGCTCGACCGGATCAGCGGCCGGCTGGGCGCGGTCGAGTGGAAAGGCGAGTATCGCTACCGTCCGAAGGCCGCCCGCCCGCACCAGTTCCACGTCTCGGTGGCGGAGCTGGATGCGGCCGAATTGGAACGTCTGCTGCTGCCTACGCTGCAACGCGACGAAAGCTTCCTGACTCGCGCCCTGCGCCTGGGCCGCTCCAGCGTTCCCGATTGGCTGGAGGCGCAACACGCCGATGGGGTCGTCGAAATCGGATCGTTCGCGCTGGGCGATTTGCGCCTGGCGAATCTGCACGCGCACCTCTTGTGGGACGCCGCCAACCTGGAGACCTCCGAACTGAGCGCACGCTGGGGAGAGGGGCTGTTCAACGGCCGCCTGGTCGCCAACCTCCGGCGCGCTGAGCCCGCCTACCGCCTCACAGGGCGCGTCCGAGCGGTGAAATGGATGGGCGGGCAGTGGGAAGGAAGAGGTCTGCTCGAAGCCTCGGGCACCGGTCCGGATCTGGCGCGGAACCTGCGGCTGGAAAGCGCCTTCAAGGGACGTGGGGTCTCGCTCGCGCCGGATACCGAGTTCGAGTCGGTCTCGGGCAATTGCGTTTTCAACGTCCTGGGCGGACTGCCGCAGCTCCGCTGCACCGATCTGCGGGCGGTGCTTGACGAAGACCTCTACCAGGGCCAGGGCTCCACCGGTGCCGACGGCCGCCTGTCCTTCGATCTCTCGAGCGGCGCCAAGCTGCTCCGACTCATTGGCACGCTTTCGCCGTTTCAACTGACTGAAGAGGCCCGGCCGGATAAGACGAACTGAGCCTCACCGCTCCGCCTTCATGTCCGCGAGGCCTTCTGCGATATTGCGGCCGAAGAGGCGTCGAAATGCGACAGACACCGGGATGCCGTTGCGCGAGATCGCCGGACCCTTGGATCTGGCCAAGGCCCGGACCTGGCGCGGAACCTAGGCCCGGAAGGCGCTTCCAAGGGCCCTACGGTCTGGTTGGCGCCGGGCACCGAGTTCGAGTCCGACTCGGGGAGCCAAATGGCGTTTTCCAGGATGCCCGTTATCTGATTGATTTCATTATGTGTGCCTCGAGAGAGTTCTCCTGGATTGCCCTGTGGTATCTGTGACCCCAGAAAGGACTCGAACCTGTGACAACGAACTCATCCGAGTTGCATTCAGGAAGCGATTCGCACGCGTCCATCGTGGGCGGCAGCAATGATCGTCGTGTTGAGCCTCTGGGCTTCAGGTACTCCAGTTCAAGCGCTCGAACTCGCTGCCAGTCTGTAGCCAACTTCCGGATCGACATTTTGCGAGCTGGCAGGATCTGTGTGTCCATCTGGCGATTTGCGCCAGGACCCTGACGCGTAAGTTCTCTGCGGACGTTGACGGAAGAATGCCCGCCTGCGCTACGGACGTCCCCGATGCGCGACCAAAATCAGCGCGACCACGAACACATCCATCAGAATCACCACCGCGGAGAAGACGAGTGCCGTCTTGACGGGCGACCCAGAGGGTAACAGCCTGGAGTGGACAATCGAGACGACACTGAAGATCACCGGCGCGGCCATAGTATGGATCGCCAAGGCCCGTGAAAGGGTGGTTGTCGCCATCGCTAACCCCATTGACGCTCCGCAGATGGCCCATCCTGCCAAGCCATACAAGATTGTGATTGCAAGTTCCTTCATGCGATACGTCTGTCTCCGCCATGCTCCCCCAAACGACTCCTCAAGAGCATGGCGGACAACGCGTCAAGTGACCAACCAGTGGTCGCCGCGATTCGGCGGCTGGCCCCGAAACTCCCGCGGTTTGGGGGGCGTTGCCTGTCACCGAATTGCGACCTGAATGCTGTTGCCCGACCAAAGGCAAAATACGCCAATTTGTGCAATTAGGTAATAGTCGAATCCGAGCGTTTTGGGATTTGAGCCAGTGCTAGAATCATGGACATGCGCATCCGAACGGCGTCCTGGAAACTCGCATCGCTACCGGTTAGCCTGGCCGTGCTTGTGGCGATTACGGGCATGGGAAGGGGCTGGCAGCAGAGCTCCACACCTGCCTCCCCAACGTTCACCGTTCAACGCTTCAGGGATCTGGATGAGGGCCGGGAACGCTATCAACGGGCCACGGATATTCTCAGGGCGCTGTCCGTCTCCGGCGGGGACTGGGTTGCGGATGTCGGCGCGGGAAACGGGTACTACTCTCAGCGCCTTTCCGAACTCGTCGGTCCGGACGGGAAGGTGTTCGCGGAGGAAATATCGGACCACTTCATCGACTTTCTCGATCACAGGGTCAAGCTGTTCGATCTGCACAACGTGGAAGTAGTAAAGGGGGATGTCGATAACCCAAAACTTCCGGCCGCCTCGCTGTCCGCCGTGCTACTTGTGGATACCTACCACCATCTGACGGAATACCGACCCATGTCAGAGCAAATCATTAGGGCGCTCAAGCCGGGTGGAAGGCTGGTGATTGCGGATTACAGCCTTTCCGAACACCGCGACCAACCAAGAGCGGAGCAACTGAAGATTCACGAAATAGACCCGAGACTCGTACAACGAGAACTAGAGCAGGTTGGCTTTCAAGTAGTGAGATGCGAAGACCCGTTCCTGAAACGAATACCGGACGCAAGAAACAGCAGCACGAGCAGAGCTGATATGTGGCTGATGATCGCCGTCCGCCCGAGATGAACGAGCGAACCCGACTCTACCGAGTAACGACGTTCTGGGGAGTGGCGGCTTCACTTGGCCGTCTAACGCCCGTTGCTGACGTCTGCCGGCGGAACACATCTCCTCTTACGCCGTAGCGTTTGCGCCCTCACCGGATTCTCTGCTCGAAGATGCGCGGTCTGACCGGTGCGAGAAGGAGCTCGGCTGGGTACCCAGTCTGGATGGGATTGCCAGTTCTGCGCGCATGCCCTTGGTCTGAAAGAAGTTGGACTGGTTCGAGCGGGCCGTGTTTCAGGCTGTAAAAGCTCGAAACGTGTCCAGGCTGGGGAGGCAGAGCGAGCATGCCGGCCAGCGTGCCGGCCAACCCGCCGGAGCGTTGTGCGCTTGTGCTATGATGTTGCTGTGCGAACCACGCTCGACATCCCAGACGAGGCCTACTACATCGCCAAGGCCATCGCCCGGGATCGGAACCGCAGCCTCGGACGAGTGGTTGCCGACCTCATTCTGCAATCTTCGAAAGGGACGAAAGGCGCATCCATAAACATGAGCGATTACGGTTTTCCCACTTTCCGGTGCTCCCGTCCCGTGAGCACCGAGGACGTCAAGGCGCTGGATGACGAAGAGTAAGGTCTACCTGCTCGACTCCAATGTCCTCATCGCACTGGCGACGCCCGAACACAGTCTAAACGCGCGCGCGGCGGCGTGGTTCCGCAAGGGGCATCGGTTTGCAACCTGCCCCATTACGCAAGGCGCGCTTTTCCGTTTCCACCTGCGAGCCGGCGTGGAGGCGACGGCGGAATCCGCAAAGCTCCTGCTCGAGTCCATTTCGTCCCTCCCGCGGCACGAATTCTGGCCGGACGACGTTTCTTATCTCGACCTGCCAGCCACGGGAATCGTCGGGCACAGGCAGGTCACGGACGCCTACCTGGTGCTGTTGGCGCGGAAACACGGCGGCTCGGTGGCTACGATGGACCGGGCGCTGGCTGCCGTTCACGCAGGGACCACACTCCTCGCGTAGCCCGCCATGGAAGGACCTCGCCGGCTGAGCCGGCACGCTCTCGCCGTATCAACCCTGGCCGGGGTAGAATAGGGTTTCCATTCGATGTCTTCGCCTCCCGCGCCCCGACCCAGCCGCGTAGCTTCCACTCTTTCGGACGAGCGCGAGGCGGTGCGCGAACAGGTCGCCGCGGCCTGGCAACTCCACGTCTCCCGCATCGAGGAACAGTTGAACGCGGGCTGGCGGGAGCAGATCGAGCGCGTGTTCGAGGAGCGCTTCGCGGAGCTGGCCGCCCGGCTGGAGAGGGAAGTGGCGGCCGAGTTGGACCAGGCGCGGCGAGCCTCCAGCCAGGAGTTCCACAGCGCCCTCGGCCGGCTGAGAGCCGCGCAGACGGAGGAGGAATGGGCCGTGGCGCTGCTGGATTCCACTCCGGCGTTCGCCAGCCGCGCCGCGGTGTTCGCCATCGGTAGCGGGAATCTCCGGGCGGTCGGCGCGCGTGGAATGGATGCCGCCGGCCTCGAGATCCATATGGCGCCGGCTTTTGCCCGCGCCATCTCGACCCGTGAGCCGGAGGCGGCTGGGCAAGGCCACCTGTTCCCCATCGAGGAGCGGGAGCGAGTGGCGGCGGTGCTGTACGCCGAGGGGGATACGCTGGACGTCCACGGCCTGGAGGCGCTAGCGGCGTTGGCGGGCGCTTGCTGGCGGCCGGCTCCCTTGCCTCGGCCGGCCGTCCCAGACTGGTCGCAGCTAGCCCGCGAGGACCAGGACCTGCATGTGCGCGCCCAGCGCTTCGCGCGCGTGCGGGTGGCCGAAATGCGGCTCTACAAATCGCAGGCCGTCCGTTCCGGCCGCGCGCAGAGAAAACTCTACGCCGCCCTGAAAGACGAAATCGATTCGGCTCGCGAGGCCTTCCACCGCGATTTCACCTCCGCCTCGCCGGCCATGCCGGACTATTTTCATCTGGAGCTGATTCGAACCCTGGCAAATGACGATGTTGGCCTACTGGGCGAAGACTACCCCGGCCCACTTTTTTAGCCGGGTTGCCTGCGGCGCTTTGGCGCTCTTTCTGGCAGCGGGCGCCGGCCGCGCCCAGACGCTCGAATCGCTGGCCCGGGCCTTCCATCTCCACCGCACGCCGGCCAACCAAGCCGCTTTACAGCGCTTCGCGGCGGCTCACCCGAAGGATCAGGACGGCGCCCTGGCGCTGCTGGCGCTGGCCGTCGCCGATCGGGAACAGGGGCGCTCCGCCGAAGCTCTGCGGCACCTGAGCCTGGCGCCCACCCGCCTGGCCAAGCTGGCCGACTACCTCGCTTACTACCGGGCCGCGGCTGAGTTCGATCTGGGCAACTTCGCTGCGCCGGTGCAGGATCTGGAGGCGGTGTGGAAAGCCGATCCCCGCTCGCCGCTCCAGGGCGACGCCGCGATGCTGGCCGCGCGGGCGCACCGCGAGAGCGGCAGGCCGGCCGACGCGGTAGCCGTACTCCGCGCCTACTACCCGTCGTTGCCACAGCCCGCGGGCGATCTGCTCCTGGCATCCTGCTACCGCGCCGCAAACGATTTGGCGTCGGCCGTCGTTTATTACCAGCGCGTGTTCTACGAGTATCCGGCCACGGGAGACGCCGAGCAAGCTGGCTCGGCGCTGCAGGAACTCAAGCTCGAATTGGGCGAGCTCTTTCCGCCACCCACCACCCAGGCCATGTTCCAGCGTGCGGAACGCTGGCTTCACGCCGGAGATCGCCAGCGCGCGCGTGCCGAGTACACAGCCATCGCCGCGCAGGCCGCCGGGGCGGACCGCGAACTGGCGCGCGTGCGGTTGGCCGAAATCGACTACTTCCGCTATGAGAACCTGGCGGCCTACGCCAACTTGAAGGCGCTCCAGCTTTCCTCGGACGAGGCCGATGCCGAGCGGCTGTACTACATGCTGGAGTGTGCCCGCCGTTTGGAGCGCGAGGACCAGATCCGGGATGCCATCGACCGGCTCGCACAGGCTCACCCCCAGTCGCCGTGGCGGCTGAAAGCGCTGGTCTCGGCGGGGAACCGCTACCTGGTGGAGAACCAGCCGGAACTCTACGAGCCGCTCTACCGCGCCTGCTACGAGTCCTTCCCGGCGGATCCGCAGGCCGCTTATTGCCACTGGAAAGTGGCCTGGAGGCAGTATATCGAGCGCCGCCCGGACGCGGCGGGCTATCTCCGCGATCACCTGATGAAGTTCGCCGGCTCGGAGTCCTCGAGCGCGGCGCTGTACTATCTCGGACGGCTCTCCGAGGCGGACGGGCGGCCCGGCGATGCCCGGACCTACTACGCCGAGGCCGTCGGACGCTATCCCAATCATTACTACTCCGGCCTGGCCACCCAGCGCCTGCTGGACCCGGCGGTGCTCAAGACCACGGAATCGGCGAGCGTGCGGGAGTTTCTCTCGAGCCTGCCCCGGCCCCCGCGGCGGCCTGCGGAGAGCTTCGAGCCTGCGCCGGCGGCCCGCGCGCGCATCGAACGCGCCCGCCTGCTCTCCACCGCCGGCCTCGCGGAGTTGTGCGAGCGCGAACTACGTTTCGGCGCCGGCGCCGACGGCCAACCCCAGCTCCTGGCGATCCACCTGGCGCAAGCCGCCGATTCGCCCTTCCGCGCGCTGCACATCATGAAGAGCCTCTTGCCGGACTACATGTCGATGCCTGTAGAGAGCGCGCCCGCGGAGTTCTGGCGGCCACTTTTCCCTCTGCCGTACCGTGCGGCGCTGGAGTTGTACTCCAAACAGCGGGGATTGGACCCCTACCTGGTGGCCGGCCTGATTCGCCAGGAGTCGGAGTTCAATCCCGAGGCAGTTTCGCCGGCCCAGGCTTACGGGTTGACGCAGATCCTGCCCTCCACCGGCAGGGCGCTGCTCAAGATGAGCCGGCGCCGCTTCCGGCCGGCCATGCTGTTTGCCCCGGAGCTGAATCTGAGGCTGGGAACGATGTATCTGCGCACCGTCTACGACCAGAACGGGGGCCAGTGGGAGCAGACCCTGGCCGCCTACAACGCCGGGGCCTCCCGCGTACGGAACTGGCTGACCTGGGCCAACTACCGCGAGCCGGCCGAGTTCGCCGAGACGATTCCGTTTTCCGAAACCCGGAACTACGTCTTCGCGGTGCTGCGGAACGCGCTGATCTATCGCAAGCTGTACGGCTCGGGTCCGCTCGCGGCGCCGAGACAGAAGAAGCAGGCCCCGCATTGAGACAGCCGCCGAAACTGCTTCGGGCGCGGGCCTCCCAGCAGCGCGACGCGGCCATCCGGAAGGCTATCCGCCAGATCCCGCGCGGCCAAGTCGCCACCTACAGTCAGGTGGCCGCCGCCGCCGGCTACCCGCTCCACCACCGGCAGGTGGTTCAAGTTCTTCGCCGGGCCGGCGACTCGCTTCCCTGGCAGCGCGTGCTGGGCGCCGGGGGCCGCATCCGCCTCCAGCGCGAAGCGGGCCACGACCAGCGCCTCCGGCTGGAAATGGAGGGCGTAAAGTTCCGCGGCAGCCGCGTCGTCATGGAAGACCACCAGCACCGCTTCCGTACCTGGGAAGCGGAGTAGCGCCATCAGCGCAGGCAGCGGTCGAAGAAAGATACCAGCAGCTCGTCGAAGTGGCTCCGGTCCTGCGCCAGGCCGTGGCTCTTGTTCGGATACACCATCAACTCGAACTGCTTGCCGGCGCGCTCCAGCGCCGCCGCCATCTGCACGGTGTTCTGGAACAGCACGTTGTCGTCCTCGAAGTTATGGACCAGCAACAGCCGCCCCTTCAGTTTGTCCGCCGCCTGCACGGCCGAACTCTTGGCGTACCCCTCCGGGTTGTCCGCCGGCAGGCCCATGTAGCGTTCCGTGTAGATGGAGTCGTAGTTGCGAAAGTCGGTGACCGGTGCGCCGGCCACACCGCAGGCGAACGTCTCCGGCGCCATCTCTAGCGAACGGATGGTCATAAAGCCGCCATAGCTCCAGCCGTAAATGCCGACCCGCGCCGGGTCCACGAACCCCAGCGATAGCAAGTGCCGCACGCCGTCCCGCTGGTCCTCTACCTCCTGGCTGCCCAGATTGCGGAACACCGCCGCCTCGAACTTGTGCCCGCGGCCCGAACTTCCCCGGTTATCCAGCATCCACACCACGTAGCCGCGTTGCGCCAGCACCTGCTCCAGCGTGACCGCCCCGTACCAAAGGTCCTGAACAACCGGCGGCGCGTCCGGCCCGCCGTAGACATACACGATCGCCGGATACCGCTTGCCCGCCTGGAATCCCGCCGGCTTGATCAGGCGCGCGTAGAGCGGCGTCCCGTCCGCCGCCTTCACTTCGACAATCTCGGAGGGCAGGACCTGGTACTCCTCCAGCGCTTTCCGGTCGGCCTCGGCGAACACCATCCACTCCGCGCCGTCCGGCTTGTGAATGGTGCGCCGCGTGGGGGTGGAGAGGTTGGAGTAACTGTCCACGTAATACTCGCAGTTCGGCCCCATCGAAACGCTGTGCGCGCCGGCTTCCGGGGTGATCCGCGCGCGTTGGCCCCCTTCCAGGCTCACCCGGTAGAACTGCCGCTCCAGCGGGCCGGCCTCCGAGGAGGTGTAGTACACCTGGCCGCCCTTCTCATCCACGCAGGCGGCCTCCGTCACCTCCCAGTCGCCGCGCGTCAATTGGGCACGCAACTGGCCTTCCCTCGAATACCGGTACAGGTGGTTGAACCCGTCGCGCTCGCTCTCCCAAAGGAACTCCCGGCCGCCCTTGAGGAATCTGAGGTCGCCGCGCAGATTGAGCCAGTAGGGGTCCTGCTCGCGCAACACCACGCGGGCTTCGCGCGTCTTCGCGTCCACCATGAGCAGGTCGAGCGCGTCTTGCACGCGGTTCAGCCGCACCACCGCGAGGCCCCGTGAATCGGGCAGCCACCCGAACCGGGCGAACAGCCGGTCCCGCGTTTCCCCGAGGTCCATCCAGCGCGTGGCGCCCCCGCCGGCCTCGACCACTCCCAGCCGCACCTCCGCGTTGGGATCGCCCGCCCGTGGGTAACGCTGCGGTTCGAGGCGCGGTCGCATTCCGGTCAGATCCACTTGCGGGTACTCGGGCTCCCGGCTCACGTCGAATTGCAGGTAAGCGATCGACTTGGAATCCGGCGACCACCAATGCGCCGTCCCCAGATCCAGTTCCTCCGGATAGACCCAATCCAGCTCGGCGTTCCACAGCGTGGCCGATCCGTCGCTGGTGAGGCGCCGCTCCTTCCGCGTGGCCAGATCCAGCACGTACAAGTCGTGCCCGCGGCGGAACGACACCTTCCGGCCGTCGGGCGAAAGCTTAGGGTCGCGCTCGGGTTCCGGTGTGGCCGTCAATTGGCTCCAGCCGCCCACTTGGAGCCGGAACAGGAACAGATCGCCGCCCGCGCTAATCAGCAACTCGCGGCCGGATGGCAGCCATTGCACGGGCTCCTCCCGTACCCGCCGGTTCTCGAACTCGAAGCGCTCGGGAGGCGCCCCCTTGGTCGCCGCCGCCTCGAAGGCGCTCAGCGCAACCAGTTCCTTCTTGCTGCGCGAGGGGAGGTCGTAAAGCCACAGCTTCCCGTCTTCCAGCGAGACGAACCGCTTTCCGTCCGGCGCCCAGACGGGCGAGTTAGCCGGTGACCTCGGAGGCTGGCTGGAGAGCGCCTCCAGGGTGACCGGCTCCTTCCCGGCGGCCAGCCCGAGGCAGGCCATCGACAACACGAGTACCGCGAAACGTGGCGCCATACGTCTGTGATTGTAGCGTCACCGGATGCGGCGCGCCGGCGGTAGCGGTGGGCTAGGCGCTCTGGTAGTCCGCCTGAGCTTTCCTCAAGCCGAACCAGGAGCCCGCTCTCTTCGGCTTCTCTTCCCGCGCTCCGGTCATCTTCATCGCCAATCCGGAGATCTGCTTGCCAAGCTCCGAACTTGGTGCGACCAAATGGCCGGCCCGGTAAGCCAATTCCACTTCCGGCCGGGCCGAGAGTTCCGCAAACACCGGGACTCCCAGGGACTCCTCTACCTCCTCAGCCCGGAAATCGAGCTCCTTCGGCACGCCGTTGAGCACCAGGTGGAGTTGGGTGAGCGGGAATCCCGCGGCTAACGCCTCCTCGATGAACCGCTTGGACTGATACAGCGCCGTGATGCTCGGCGTGGTCACCAGGTACAGCTCCTCCAGGTCGTCCAGCAGCGCTACCGCGGTCGGGTTCAGCGTCCGGCCCAGGTCCACAATCACCGTGCCGTACAGCGACCGGAGCAGCTTGAACACCTCCTGGAGCTGCGCCGGAGCTAACGCATCGGACGCCGGCCGCTTGTTGGGCGCGGGAATCACGTCCAGGCGGGGCATGGCGTTCGCCACCAGCCCCTTCCAGTAACTGTGGTCCAGCCGATGCAGGTTCTTGGCCGCGTCCAGAACCGAGAACGGCGTGGCGGTTTTCATGAGGAAGCCTACCAGACCGGATTCCCAATCCAGGTCCGCCAACAGAGTATCCTGCTTCCGTGTACGCTGGAACTCGGCCGCCACGTGGCAGGCCACCGTCGTCGCGCCGCATCCGCCCTGTGCGGAAACGAATCCCATCACTTTCCCGGATGGCCGGTTGGCGGCAATCCGGCCTGCAAGGTGCGCCGCCAGACGGCCCAGCGCCTGTTGGAGCTTGTCGCCTATCGGAAAGGGGATGAACTCCTCCGCCCCTGCGCGCAGTGCCGCTAAGATCACCGCCGCATCCATGGAGCGGTGAATCACGGCCACCATCACCCGGGGTGAAATCGCCTTGACCCTCCGAATCTGGTCTTCCAGCGACTCGGCCCCCGGATTCTCATCCATTAGCAGGAAGTCCAGATTCAACCGCCGCAATTGGAGTGTTTCGACCGGATGGGCCTGGTCCAAAGCGACCCGTACACCGGAGAGCCGCACGCACGCATGCGCCTCCTCCCTCAATTCTTCGTCAGCGATTGCCAGGCCGATGGTAAGTGTTTGCATCTATCCGCCATCCGTCCGCCTTGCGCGCTACGGAAGCCCTCTCTTAAGTGAAGTCCCCATGCCCTTCCCAGTCGCCTGCCCCACTTATACCCTCATTGGCGGGATATTGCAAGTCCCATTTGGGGGCGCAAGCAAGGTTTGTCTTACTATAGTACTTCTAGTACTTACTGTCTTGCTCTTCGTGGCCCCAGGGTTTTGCAGGCTCCGAGTCGTTGCTGTATAGATGCGGGAATCGCGGCTTCGGATGCGGAGATCGCCATCTCGCTACCCGCCCGGCAAACGGCAGGACGCGGAGCGGGCCAGACTATCTCACCGCGAAGAGTTGCACTCACCCAGGCAGGGCGCCTGCGTGACGGCGTTACACGCCCTCGTATCCCGGCTGAACCTTCTTGGAGCCGAACAAGCCCCAACCGCTCTTGGACTTCTCTTGCGCCTGCACGCCGGCTACCTTGAGCGCCAGTTCCGCAAACTGCTTTCCCAACTCCGATTCCGGCGCCAGCAGTTTGCCCGCCGTGTAGGCCTCTTCCAGCTCCAGCCGGTCGGCGAGCTCCGCGAAAACTGCAATGCCGAGGGATCGTTGCACGTCCTCGAACTTGACGTCGCTGCGTTTCGGGACGCGGTTGAGGATCAGGCGCAGCTTGTGCCGGGAATACCCTACCTCGATCATGCGCCGTATGAACTGCTTGGCCTGGTAAAGCGCCGTGATACTCGGAGTCGCGACCAGATACAACTCGTCCAGATCGTCGAGCACCGCCAGCGTGACGGGGCTCAGCGTGCGGCCCAGATCCACGATCACCCAACCGTACATCGAACGCATCAGCCGGAACACGTCCCGGAAATGCCCCATGTCCGCGTCACCGGATGGCGCTAAGCCGGCCGGGGACGGAATCACGTCCAAACGCGGCTGGCCGCTCCACACCAATCCCTTCCACAAGCTGGGGTCCAGCCGGTAGATGTTGGAGAGCGCGTCCATGATCGAGTACCTGGTGGCGGCCTGCATCAGGAAGGCGACGATGCCTCCTTCCAGATCGAAGTCCGCCAGCAGAATCTCGTGCTGCGTCGCGCGCTGGAGCTGCGCGGCCAAGTGGCATGCGACCGTGGTGGCGCCGCATCCGCCCTTAGCGGAGACGAAGCCCACCACCTTGCCCAGCGGACGGCTGGAGGTTTCCCTTTTCGCTACGATCGCCCCGATATGCTCGATCGCCGCGCGCAACCGCGCCTCCACGGGCGAGATGATGAACTCGTCCGTGCCCGCGCGCATCGCTCGCAGCATCACTTCCGGATCCGGAGAGCGGTGCACGATGGCCACCATGGTCCCCGCCGAGACGGTTCGGATTCTGTGAACCAACTCCTCCAGCGACTCGTCCCGCGGCACCGCATCGATGAGCAGCAAATCCGGGCTCAAGCGCTTCAGTTGAAGCGACTCGATCGCCGTATCCTGCTCCAACAGAATGCGGACTCCCTGATCGCGCAAGGCTCCGCGCACTTCGTCGCGCAGATCCTCATTGGCGATAGTGATGCCTATCGTGAGTGGGTGCCGTTGACCCATTGACTCTCTACCTATCCGTTATACCGCGTTCA
>Ga0326727_10016673_pt1 | contig 15444 bp, 11 predicted proteins | sample MB2enrmetagenome_FD_207643 | JGI IMG/M metagenome (GOLD analysis project Ga0326727, IMG submission 207643) | Lab enriched peat soil microbial communities from McLean, Ithaca, NY, United States - MB29MY | ecosystem: Environmental > Terrestrial > Soil > Wetlands > Peat | place: USA: New York... | reverse complement strand
GGTCCCGCCGCCCTACTCCGCGCTCAGCCCACGACGCGACCCCCAAGATCAAGCGCCAAAGAAAAGTCTACCGAGGCGACTTGCGAGTGAGGACGACCGAGTGCCCGGTATGGCGCTCGAGAAACTCGAGGCCTTCGATCATCCAGAGATCGAGCCCCGACGATACATGTCGCGAGACCTCACGCACCACGTGCACGCGATCCTTGAGCCACTGAAGCTCGGTACGCGTGGTCGCAGGCCAGACGGCGTCCTCGCACTCTTCGCAATGGTAGCCGTACTGCATTCGCGCTCCGTACGCGAAAAAAGAATGAGGGCCTCCGCCGTAGCGGAGACCCTCGCTCTTTGCCTGCGGGGCGTCGTGGGTTAGATCTTGATCTTCGCGTTCAGGAAGAACGAGAACGGGAAGGTCTGGAACGTCGGCGCGTACGGCCGTTGGAAGTACGGTTGCACCGGCGCGCCGGGGTTGTAACCGTTGCCGATGGCGCCCGCCGCGAAGCCGGCTTCGCTCGCCGGAATCAGGGTCGTGTAGCCGCAGGCGTTGGCGACCGACCACTTGACCTGGGTGCCGCCGAAGCAGCGATACAGGATGTTGGTCAGGTTGCCGACGATCGTGACGTTCTTGCTCGCCTCGTACGAGAGTTGCAAGTGCGCCTGGAAGTTGGTGGGGGCCACGAAGGCGCCGATGCCGTCGAAGCCGCCGGTGTACGAATCCGGCTGGCCCGCGGTCAGCGTGCCGCAGCTCAGCGCGTTGAACGGGCTGCCGCCCGGCGCGCCGTACGGATAGCGCGGGTCGCCCGACACACCCGACGCGAGGATCGCGCCGCAGGTGTCGGGAGCGACGCCGATGGTGGACGCCGGCGCGCCGTAGCGCTGTCCGGCGAACATCTGGAAGATCGGCGCGACGGAGAACCGGCCGATGCGATCGTTGAGCACGAGCGTCGCGGTATACGGAGCTCCGAAGGAATTCGCCGAGCTTTCCAAGCCGCTCGGGAGGATGTCGAAGGTCGGGTAGTTGCCGTTCGGGTTCAGGAAGCCCTGAACCGGAGCGTTCCAGTACGGGTTGGCGATGTCGCCCGCCGCGCACGACGGATCGGCGACGCCGCCGGTCGTGTAGCAGGGCGCGGCCGTAGCGCCGGAGACCGTGTTGCCGCAGATCGGCTGGCCGTACTGCGACTTCCCGACGTCCTTACCGCCCGGAGCGCAGGCGGCGGTGTAGGCGTTGTAGTTGGCGATGCCGGTGTTGAGCGGCGTGATGACCGACGAGCCGTTCGACAGCGTGTTGTAGTTGATGAAGCTGTTCGTGTAGGCGAAGGTCAGTCGCGCCGAGACGCCTTGGCGCGAGAAGTCGCCCTTATCGAGTTCGAACTCGATGCCGTCCGAGGTCTGCCGGCCGACGTTGAGGCCGGAGACGAAGCCGCTCTGCTGATTGAGGTAGAACTGCTGGATCTGGCCCTGCGTCTTGCGGAAGAACGGCGAGAACTTGATCGAGACGTCGTCCTTGAACTGGTGCTCGATCGAGAAGTCGAGGTTGTTCGAGACCTCGGGCGAGACGTCGTGGTCCGGCGTCGTGAAGCCGAACTTCTGGAACGAGTAGGTGTTGTACAGCGCGAACGGAGCGTTGGGCTGTTGCGTGTTGTACTGAACGAACGCGCTGTTCGGGCCTTGCGCGTAGCGGCCGTAGCTGCCACGGAACACGGTCACCGGATCGATCGAATACGTGAAGCCGAGGCGCGGCTGCCACTCGCTGAACGAGCTGGTGACGTCGCCCGACGGGTTGGTGACGTTGATCGCAAACAGCTTCGCACCGTTGGGCGCGGTCAACGCGGAACAGGGAGTGTTGACGCTGGGCGCTCCCAGGTTGAGGATTTTGTCGTACAGGTTGTGACTCGCGTCCTGACACGTGTCCAGGTTGAAGGCGTTGTAGAACAGCGTCCGGGCGCCCGTGCCCGTCGTGTCCGCACCTTGATATTGGAAGCTGTCGAAGCGCAGGCCGGCGTTGATCGTCAGGCGCGAGTTCGGCTTGAATTCGTCGGTCAGCGAACTGTTGATGAAGGTCGGCTTGACCTGATTGTACGTTGCGTACTGGCCGTTGCCGATGACGTAGTATTCGCAAGGTCCGCCGCCGCAGGTCGTGCCCGGGGCCGGCTGCGGAATCGAGGCACCGCCGTACCCGGAGCCCTGAGCGAGCGTCGCGTAGGCGGCGCCGCCGTTGGTTTCCTGGCAGGTCGTGGCGGTACCGGTGATCGTGTAGCAGACGCCGTTGGTCGGATTGTTGCCGTTGACGAGCACGGCGAAGCCCGTGCGCGCGTTGACGTCGGTGGTCGCACCGATGAACGGGTACACGCCGTTGATCATCGTCGTGTTGTTGTCGCGGACGGTGGTCGCGTGCGTGGCCGAACTCGTGAAGTTCAATAGGTTCTGCGAGTTGAGCTGATCGATGAACGAGCCGCTCACGCCGCGCGTGTGCGCGCTCAGCTCGTAGTCCGGCGAACAGCAACCGACGAAGTCGGCGTAGGTCGACTGCGGACCGGTCTGCAGCCAGTCGGAGTAATAGGTGTAGCCGTACACCTTCAGCAGCGCGTTGGTGCTGAAGTTGTGCGTGTACTGCAGCTTGTAGATGGCCTGATCGTTGAGCGTGCTATCCCGTTCCGTGGGGTCGATGTTGCCGTAGAACGGGTGATCCGGCGTGTTCGCGAACGAGTAGTTCGAGAAACGCGACTGGTAGTTCGCCGGCAGCGCGATGCCCGTCGGCCCGTTGAACACGATGCCGTCGTAGTAAAACGGATTGCCCAGCCCGATCTCATTGAGATAGTTGGCGCCGCCCTGGTCGCTGGTCGACGAGTAGTACAGCGTATCCAAGTAGTTGACGATGCCCAGGACTTGGATGTCGTCCTTGAGCCCGTTCTTGTGCGGGATGCCGAAGTGCAGGTTGAGCACGTTATCGCGATCGATCAGATTCGACTGCGAGAACAGATTCGCCCCGCCGAACACGAAGCCGCCGGTCAGGTTGTCGCTATTGTAGACGCCGTTGGTGAAGCACGAGGGAACGAGCTTCGGCGTCGGGTTGGCGACGAACGCGCAGGACGAGAGCGGGACGCCGAACGTCTGCGAGATGCCCGCACCGTTGTCGTTGGTGATGTAGTTGAAGTCCTGGTTGTAGCCGCCGATGCCGAGGTAATACGAGAAGTTGCGGCTCGGCGTGGCGCCGCCGATTTCGAAGGCCGCCTTGTGGTAGAAGGCCTCGCCGCCGATGCCCAGGTCGGCCTGCGCGAAGCCCGGATAGGTGCCCGTGCGGATGACCTGGTTGATGAAGCCCGAGAGGCCGTTGGCCTGGGCGTTGGCCGGCGGAACGCCGGTGTAGACTTGAAGCTCCTGCTGGCCGAGCGACGACGCCGGGCCGGAGGGATAGTTATCGAAGGCCCGGTTGACCGGGACGCCGTCGATTTCGTAACCGATCTGGTCGTAGTCGCCGCCGCGGACCGAGATCGACGCGCCGGCGCCGATGTAGCCGGCCTGTCCGGGAGCCACGAAGACGCCGGGAACGGTGGCGATCGCCGACCAGGCGGTGTTCAAGTTACCGCCGCCGCCGACGCCTTGGATCTTGTCCTGCTGCGCCGGGCTGATCGAGTAGACGTCGCCCACCGTGCCGGGCTTGATGAGCGACGAGGCGGCGCGGCTCGTGACCGTGCCGATGGTCTTCAACTCGTGGCGCTCTTGGATCTGGATGGAAGCGACCTGGTCCGCGAAGACGGTGACGCCTGCGACCGAGGTGGATTCGTAGCCTGCCTTCTCGATCGAGACGACGTACGTATCCGGTGAGAGTGCGAGGAACGAGAACTTCCCGTTCGCGTCCGTGGCCGAGCGGGCGACGCCAGTCGGGCTGGCAACGCTGACGGAGGCGCCGGCAACCGGCGCGCCCTTCTCGTCGAGAACCGTACCGCTCAGACCGCCGGTCGTACCTGCCAGAACCCCAGTTCCCTGGCAGATCATTGCAACGAGGAGAGCGACGGCGACGAGCGACTGCATGAAACGGCGTTTCAGCATGCTGTCTCCTTGCGAAAAAGGTGCTATGCCGCAGCCGAAACGTGGCAGAAGCCACGCCCCGTCGGCGGTCAAGCAGGCTTCTTTCGGGTTGCCCGTTATCCTCTGGTTTTTGGGACTAGCCTGGGACTGGAATTACAAAATCCTGAGAAGGAGCGCTTACTCGCACGTCCCTCTAGGCGACGACGCCCAGCCGCTCCGCGACGAGGCGAGGGATGTCCGAGGGCCGATCGGCAACGGGCACGCCCGCCGCCGCGAAGGCCGCAAGCTTGCTTTCCGGCGTGCCGACGTTGCCGGAGATGATCGCGCCGGCGTGACCGAGCCGCTTGCCCTTTGGGGCGGAGCGGCCGCCGATGAAGGCGACGCAGGGCTTGTCGGGCAGGTGCGCGGCGATGAACGCCGCCGCATCCTCCTCGTCGGAGCCGCCGATCTCGCCGCAGACGACGATCGCGTCGGTTTCGGGGTCGCTCGCGAAGGCCTTGAGGCAGTCGACGAACGTCGTGCCGATGATCGGGTCGCCGCCGATGCCGACGCAGGTCGACTGGCCGAGCCCGGCCTTGGTGAGCCCGTCGACGATTTCGTAGGTCAACGTGCCGGAGCGCGAGATCACGCCGACGCGGCCCTCTTTGAACACGTGGCCGGGCATGATGCCCATCAGCGCTTTGCCCGGCGAGACCAGGCCCGGGCAATTCGGGCCGATGATGCGCATGCCGTGCGTCGTGGCCACGACCTTGAGCATGTCGTGCGCCGGTATGCCTTCGGTGATGCAGACCGCGAGCCCGATGCCCGCATCGTAGGCTTCGTAGAGCGCATCGGCCGCGAACGGCGGCGGCACGAAGACGATCGTATGCGTCGCGCCCGTCGCGTCGACGGCGTCCTTCACCGTATTGAAGACGGGCAACCGCTCTTCGACGTTCGTGCCGCCCTTGCCGGGCGTCACGCCGCCGACGATCTGCGTGCCGTACGCGAGCATCCGCTGCGTGTGGAACAAGCCCTCGCGCCCGGTGATGCCTTGCACGATGACCTTCGAGTTCTTATCGAGGAAAACGGCCACGAAACTTCTGCTCTCTCTGCTCTAGGCGCGGGCGAGGTCGACGGCGATGCGCGCGCCCTCGTCCATGGTTTCGACGGGATTCATGCCGGCCTCGGCGAGGATCGCGCGGCCTTCTTTTTCGTTGGTGCCGGTCAGGCGCACGACCAGCGGCACCTTGCGCAGATCGTCGCCGGCCAACGCCTGCACGATGCCGCGCGCGACCTGGTCGCCGCGCGTGATGCCGCCGAAGATGTTGATGAAGAGCGCGCGCACCTTCGGGTCGGAGACGACCAGTTGATAGCTCTTCTTGACGAGTTCGGCTTGCGCGCCGCCGCCGATGTCGAGAAAGTTCGCCGCCGCCCCGCCCGCGTTGCGAATCGCGTCCATCGTGCCCATGCCCAAGCCTGCGCCGTTGGCGATGACGCCGATGTCGCCGTCGAGCTTCGCGTAGTTCGACATGCCCAAGCCGATGGCCACGGCCGCGGCTTGATCTTCGTCGGCGGGCGACTCGTTGCGCCACGCCGCCAGTTCGGGATGTTTGTAGAGGCCGTTGTCGTCGAGTTCCACCTTCGCGTCGGACGCGATCACGCGGCCGTCGTCGGTCAGCACGAGCGGGTTGATCTCGACGAGGTTGGCGCCGTACTCCATGAAGAGTTTGTAGAGTCCGCCGACGACTGCCGGAAACTGCTTGTGATAGCCGGCCGGCAACTTGGCGGCGAAGGCGAGGCGCCGCGCGACGAACGGCGAGAAGCCGATCGCGGGGTCGATCCAGTACGTCGAGATCGCGTCGGGGTCGTTGGCCGCCACTTCCTCGACGTCCATGCCGCCTTGCGAGGTGACCAGCACGGCGGGTTTTTTCGTCGAGCGGTCGATCGTGATCGAAACGTAAGCCTCGCTCGCGATCGCGACCTTCTCCTCGACGAGGAGCGCCGAAACGGTCTCGCCGTCGGGGTTCTGCACGTTCTTGAGCACTTTGCCGAGGAGTTCGCTCGCCAACTCGCGCGCTTGCTCGGGCGTGTCCGCAAACTTGATGCCCCCGGCCTTGCCGCGTCCGCCCATCAAGACCTGGCTCTTGAGCACCCACGAGCCGGGATTGGCGGCGACGAATTCGCCCACGTCGCGCGCGTCGCGACTGAAGTGTCCGCGGGGCACGGCGATGCCCGCCGCGCGGAACAGTTCCTTGCCCTGATATTCCATCAGTTTCACGACACGACTAATGCCGGGCCGCGGCGACGAAACCCTCGCCGCCGAACGGCCCTTTAGCGCACGATCTCTACTGTAAGAGCAGCGCTTGAAGCGCGAGCAGCGATTGCAACGTCTTTTGTTGCAGCCCGAGCCATTTCCGCAGTTCGTCGGGGGTCGGGCGCGCGTCCGCGCTCTCGACCTGCGCGAAGAGTTCGCGCAGCAGGCGGCCCCGGTAACGCAGCGTCGCGAGTTGCGCTTCGGAACCGCCGAAGAAGTCCTCCGGCCCACCCGACGGCGGAGCGCCGGTTATCGCGTCGAGTCTGGCGCGCTGCGCCGGCGGCAACGCGGCGCGGCGGGCGGCCGCCGCGGCAAGGGCGGCACGCACGCGCGTTCCGAGCGCGGCGATCTCGCGCGCGAGGACGTACTGCGCGCGCAGGTCGGCGTCGCCCGCCGCTATGCGCGGATCGCGGCGCACGTCGAACGCGCGCACGAAACTGCGGCCGCCCACGGTGAGCCGCACGCGATAGCGTCCCGGCGGCGCCAGCGGTCCCTCGGGATCGCCGACGTGGAAGTCCCAAACGAAACGATGCATGCCCGGCGTCGCTGCGGGCACGGCCGATGCGTGGAGCCAGTAGGCCGGGAAGGGGAAGTCGGCCGGGTTCGGCGCGCCGACCTTGTCGTCGCTCGACCATTGCCTGAGCACGGCCGCGGACGCGTCGAGGATCTCGAGCCGGACCGGACTTGCGGAACCGTCGGGCACGACGTAATCGAGATACGCGCCGTTGGGCGGATTCTCGCCGCCCGGCGTTTCCGGCGGACTCGCCTCGGCCTCGTCGTTGCCCGGCCGCGTGCGGATCGCCGTGCGCGGCGCGAACAAGCGTGCCCCCGTCGTCGCCGAGAGCGCGAGTTCGCGCAGCGGCGCCACGTCGTCGAGAATCCAAAACGCCCGTCCGTGGGTGGCGATCGCCAGATCGCCGTCGCGCACCGCGATGTCGCGAACCGAGACCACCGGCATGTTGAGGCGCAGCGACTGCCACGAGTCGGCATCGTCGAACGACGCGAACACGCCGGTCTCCGTCGCGGCGTAGAGCAATCCCGGGTGGACCGGATCCTCGCGCACCGCGTTGAGGAAGCTGCCGTCGGGGATGCCCGCATGGCTTTCGCGCCACGTCCGGCCGGCGTCGCGCGTGACGTACAGATACGGGCGGTCGTCGTCGAGGCGGTGCCGGTCGACCGCGACGTAGGCCGTGCGCGCGTCGCGGTGCGAGGCTTCGATGCCGGTCACGTGGCTCCACGGCGTGAGCCCGGGCGGCGTCACGTCGCGCCAGTGCGCGCCCCCGTCGTCGCTGAGGTGTACCAAGCCGTCGTCGCTGCCCACCCAGATGACGGCCGCGCGCAACGGCGACGGAGCGATCGCGTAGACGACGCCGAGGGAGAGCGGGCCGTACGTATCCGCGGCGGCCACAGGATCGAGGTTGGGCGGCACCGCCGGATTGGCGCGGGTGAATTCGCCGCCGACGCGCTGCCAATGCGCGCCCTCGTCGCGGGTGCGCCAAAGATATTGGTCGCCGAAATAGAGCGCGCCGTCGGGGCCGAACACGAGCGGCTGGGTCCATTCCGCTCGCCACAATCCGGGCAGAGCGGCGGTCGGCGAAATCGAGCGCGTCTGGTAGCTGCGCAGATCTTCGCGCTCGACCGTGCCGCCGAAGACGACGTTCGCGTCGTGCGGCGACGGTGCGATATACCCGCTCTCGCCGCCGGCCGAGATCGGCCGCCAATCGCGTTCCTGAATCATCGCGTGATCGCTGCGCGAAACGATCATCGCCGCTCCGCTATCCTGCTGCGCGCCGTAGAGACGGTACGGAAACCCGGCGTCGGTCGCGACGTGATAGAACTGCCCCGTCGGCTGATTGAACCAACTGCTCCAGGTCCGCGCGCCGTCGAGGCTGACGCTCGCGCCCTGGTCGCTCGCCAGCACCATGCGCTGAGGATCCGTCGGATCGATCCACAACTGATGCATGTCGTCGCCGTCGGGCGAACCTTTGATGGCGACGAAGTGCGCGCCGCCGTCGGTCGAACGATACACCGACGTGTCGGAGACGTAGACGACGTCGGGATTCTTCGGATCGACGGCAACGTGGCAGAAATACCAGCCGCGTTCCCACAAGCGGTGGTCGGCGTCGACCAGTTTCCAGGTCGCGCCGCCGTCGTCGCTGCGATAGAGGCCGCCGGCTTTGGCATCCACGATAGCGTAAACGCGTTGCGGGTCGCTCGGCGCAACCGCCAGACCGATCTTGCCCAAGCCTTCGCCCGGGAAGCCGCCGCCGCGCACCGGCGTCCAGGTGAGGCCGCGATCGCCGGAGCGATAGAGCCCGGAGCCCGGGCCGTTGGAGGGCGCGTACACGCTCCAGGGCGGGCGTCGCGTTTGCCACAGCGAGGCGAAGATGACGTGCCACTGCGGATCGGCGGCGAAATCGATCGCGCCCGTGTCGCGATCGTGGAAGAGCGTGCGGCTCCACGTCGCGCCGCCGTCCGTCGAGCGGTACACGCCGCGCACGTCGTTGGGCCCGTAGGCGTGGCCGAGGGCCGCGACCAGCAGGGTGTTCGGATCGTTCGGATCGACGATGATGCGGCCGATCTGACGCGAGTCCTCGAGCCCGATGGCGTTCCAGGTGCGGCCGGCGTCGCGCGAGCGATACATGCCGTTGCCGTGAATGATGTCCGAGCGCATGTCGGCTTCGCCGCTGCCGGCGTACACCGTCTGCGAATCGCTCGGCGCGACCGCGAGCGCGCCGATCGAAGCGACCGGTAATGCATCGGTCACGTTGTCCCAGGTGACGCCCGCGTTGGCGGTCTTCCACACGCCGCCGCCGACCGCACCGAAGTAAAACGTCCGTCCGTCGCCCGCGACGCCGGCCGACGCGATCGCGCGCCCGCCGCGAAACGGGCCGATGTTGCGCCAATGCAGATCCTGGAATAGTGCGGCCGGCACGGTGCGCGGCGCGCTCGATGCGGGCAGCGTCGCCGCAACGATGGCCCCGGCGAAGGCGAGCGCCGACGCGCGAACGCGCGGCACTACAGCCGGCCCAGCAGCGCGCGGGCGATGACGATCTGCTGGATTTCGCTCGTGCCTTCGTAGATCTCCGTAATCTTCGCGTCGCGATAGTAGCGCTCGACGGGGAACTCGGTCGTGTAGCCGTAGCCGCCGTGGATCTGCACGGCTTCGGAGGCGTGCGTGCGCGCCGCGGTCGAGGCGAAGAGTTTGGCCTGGCTGGCTTCGAGTGCGAACGGTTCGCCGCGGTCGCAGAGCGCCGCCGCACGGTAGACGAGCGCGCGCGCCGCTTCGAGATCCGTGGCCATGCGCGCGATCTTGAACGAGATGCCTTCGAATGCGCCGATCGGCTTGCCGAAGGCTTCGCGCTCCTTGGCGAACTTGACGCTGGCCTCGAGGCACGCAGCCAGGATGCCGACCGCTTGCGCGGCGATCCCGATGCGGCCGGTGGTCAGCGTACCGAGCGCGTTGCTCAGGCCTTGGCCTTCGCCGCCCAGCAGCGCGTCGCCGGGGAGGCGCACGTCGTCGAAGGCGAGGTCGACCGTGTTGCTGGTGTGGATTCCGAGCTTTTCGGTCACCTTCTCGACGACGATGCCCGGCAGTGCGTGCTCGATCAAAAACGCCGAGACGCCCTTCGAGCCGGGGCCGCCGGTGCGGAACATGCCCATCGAAATCGCGGCGTAGCCGCCGTTGGTGCACCACTGTTTGCGTCCGCGCAATACCCAGCCGTCGCCGTCGCGGCGCGCGCTGCTGCGGATTGCCGACGCGTCGGAGCCTGCATCGGGCTCGGTCAGCGCGAACCCGGCCAAGGCCGCGCCGCTCGCCAACTCCGGCAGCCAGCGTTCTTGTTGCGCCGGGCTGCCGAGTTTGCCGATCGCCGCCGCGATCATCAAGTGCACCGACAGCGTTACCGCCGTCCCTGCGTCGACCTTGGCCAACTCTTCGAGGGCGAGTGCGTACGACACGTAATCCGCGCCGGCGCCGCCGAAGCGTTCGGGAATCGTTAGACCCATCAAGCCTGCGTCGCCGAGCTTCGCGTAGAGCTCGCGCGGGAAGACGTGTTCGCGATCCCAACGCGCGATGTGCGGCGCGATCTCCCGCGTCGCGAAATCGCGCGCCAGCGCGGCCACGTCGCGCTGATCCTGCGTCAGCGCAAACTGCGCGGGCGCGTCGGTACCGGTCAGCGCGGTCACGCCGTCAGTTCAACGCCGGCGAGGCCGGCGCGCCGTTGCGCACGATCGAACCGCCCGGCCCGCTGTAGTGATAGAAGCCGCGTCCGGCCTTGCGTCCGAGCCAGCCCGCGTCGACGTATTCCTGGAGCAACGGGCACGGCCGGTACTTCGAATCCTTGAAGCCTTCGTAGAGCACGTTCATGATCGAGAGCAGCGTGTCGAGCCCGATGAAGTCGGCGAGTTCGAACGGCCCCATCGGATGGTTCATGCCGAGCTTCATCACCGTATCGATCGATTCGACCGAGCCGACGCCTTCGTAGAGCGCGAAGACCGCTTCGTTGAGCATCGGGCAGAGGATGCGGTTCGAGACGAAGCCGGGGAAGTTGTGCACCTCGACCGGCGTCTTGCCGTGCGCCCGCGCCAGTTCCTCGACGAACGCATACGTCGCGTCGGCGGTGGCGATGCCCCGGATGATCTCGACCAGCTTCATCACGGGCACGGGGTTCATGTAGTGCATGCCGATCACGAGTTCGGGACGCTTGGTCGCGGCCGCCAGCTTGGTGATCGAAATCGACGAGGTGTTGCTGGCCAAGACCGCGCCCGCGCTCGTCAGCTCGTCGAGTCGCTTGAAGATGTCGAGCTTGATGGCGAGATTCTCGCTCGCGGCCTCGATTGCGATGTCGACTTCGACGGGCTGCCACTCGAGGAAGCGCGTGATGCGGCGCAGTGCCGCATCGCTCTCCTCGCGCGAGAGTTTGCCTTTGTCGACCGAGCGGTCGAGGTTCTTGACGATCGTCCGCAACCCGTTGTCGACGAACTCGGGGGCGCGATCGTTGAGCAGCACCTCGTTGCCGGCGAGGGCGGCGACTTGCGCGATGCCCGCGCCCATCTGCCCCGCCCCGACTACGAGGACGCGCGTCGGCGAAGCCACCTCAATCGACCCGGATCAGGATCGCGTCGCCTTGGCCGCCGCCGCTGCAGATCGCGGCGATGCCGAGGCCGCCGCCGCGGCGCCGCAATTGGTGCGCGACCGTCGCGGTGATGCGCGCGCCCGAGGCGCCGATCGGATGCCCGAAGGCGACCGCGCCGCCGAGCTTGTTGAGTTCCTTCGGATCGAGGCCCAGCTCGTGCGCGGTGCTCCAGGCCACGGCCGCAAATGCTTCGTTGACTTCCCACACGTTGATGTCGCTCGGGCGCAGGCCGCGCTTGTCCAGCAATTTCTGAATCGCCATCGCCGGGGTCAACGCGAGGTACGCCGGATCCCACGAAGCGGCGGCGTGATCGACCACGTGGGCGAGGATCTCGTGCCCGTTCTTGCGCGCGTAGGCCTCGCTGGAAAGCACGAGCGCGGCGGCGCCGTCGTTGACGCCGGGCGCGTTGCCCGCGGTGACGGTCCCGTCCTTGTCGAGCGGCGGGAGCTTGGCCATCGAGGCGAGCGTCGACTCCGGCCGGATCGGTTCGTCCTTGTCGACGAGCGTGAAGGGCACGTCGCCGGTCACGTAGGGCGAGAAACGCTTGGGATCGGGCAAGAGCGCGTCGGCCGATTCGTGCGCCCAGAGTCCGGCCGCCCCGTTGGCCCCGGCGTGTGCCGGAATGCGCGGACGCGCGGGAACCGGCGCCGCTTCGACGACCAGCTTGCCTTTGGCCTTGGTCGCGACTTTGAGCGGCGTGATCTCTCCCGCCAGCACCCCGTCGGCCGTGGCTTGCGCCGCGCGGACGTGGCTGGTGTACGCAAACTCGTCCTGAACCTCGCGGGTGATGCCGAGGTCGGCGTTGACCTTGGCTTGGCCGCTGGCCATCGTCCACTTCGACCACGGGTCGAGCAGGCCGTCGTAATTCATCAGGTCGACCAGCGCGCCGTCGCCGAAGCGGTAGCCGAAACGGGCCGAAAGCGCCGCGTAGGGCGCGTTGGACATCGACTCCATGCCGCCCGCGACCACCACCTGCGCGTCGTCGTCTGAAATCATCCGCGAACCGAAGACGATCGAGATCATGCCCGAGGCGCAAACCTTGTTGATCGTCTCGAAGGTGACCGTCTTCGCCAAGCCCGCGTTATAGGCGGCTTGCCGCGCGGGGGCCTGGCCGGCGCCGCCCTGCAGCACCATGCCCATGATCACGTGTTCGACTTCTGTCGGATCCAACCCCGAGCGCTCCAACGCGGCCCGGATGGCTTCTCCGCCCAGAACGGTCGCGGGCAACGACGCAAGCGCCCCGCCGAGTCGCCCGAAGGGCGTGCGGGCGCTGGCTAAAATGACGGCTTTCGATTCCATGCAAGTTTCTTCCAAACATGCCCTCCGTGACCCTAGCAGACGTTCTGCCGTGGGCGACTCCGAACGCGGCGCCGTTAGGGCTGATTCTCGCGGATAGGCCACCCGCCGCGCAACCGGTCGCGTCTTACCGTCACGATGACCGGCGCAGGCAAAAATCCCTAGCCCACCGCGGTCGTACAACAGTCGCCCTACCCGAGTTTGCGGAACGCTCTGCACCGCCCAGACCGGTTATTTTGGCCAAGGCGACGCTGAGAGGCTACCGGTCGGCTCAAACAACGCCGGCTTGCAGGTTAACAACCCTTATTCAGTTCATCCTAGCGGCAACGTCTTTCGATGATGGACGACAAAAGCCGATTCTCCTGATTTTTGGCTCGAGCAAGCCACACGCAACTTCAACATCTCCAGCATCGAGGGTCGCTTCCGCCACCTGACCGCATCGTTCTCGCCGTGGGAGGGACGATGACGCCAACCTCGAGGAAAGTATCGAGCATGAGACTTCGTCGAGACCTTACTGCCGTCGCCGTCGCGGTCGTCTTGCTGGCCGGTCGTGCGGGCGGCGCCGCTACGCCGAACGCGCTCGGTCGTGAGTCCAGCGCATCGAGTGTCCAGCGATCTCAGACCGCGCAGGAGACGATTCTCTATAACTTCGGCAGCGCTCCCGATGGCGCCGTTCCAAACTCGACGCTCGTTGCGGATGGAAACGGAAATCTGTACGGGACAACCCTTGAAGGGGGACAGTTCGGCAACGGTACAGTTTTCAAACTGACACCGATCGGGTTAGGCGCTTACACGGAGTCGATATTGCACAGCTTTCAAGATGCTGTCGATGGAGCAACGCCCGAGGGCGTTGTCCTTGACACCTCCGGCAACCTTTACGGGGTAACAGGTACCGGCCCACCATCGCAGTGCAGTTGCGGGACTGTTTTCAAGTTGACCGCAGGAGCATCGGGGTACAGCTTTACCACCTTATGGGAATTTCAAGGCGACTTTGGAGGCCACATAGACGGTTCCGACCTGGGATAGGCCCCAAATCGGGAGCCAGGGATAACTGTGGATTTCCGCCCAAACGGGCACGCAAGGAGATCCACCGATGCGCAAAAGTCGCTTCACAGAGGCCCAAATCGTCGGCATCGTTCGCGAATACGACGCTGGGGTAGCCGTCAAGGAGCTCTCGAGGAAACACGGAGTCCACGCGAATACGATCCGTCTCTGGAAGTCGAAGTACAGCGGCATGGAAGTAGGCGATGTCGTCCGATTGAAGCAACTTGAGGCTGAGAATCTGCAGATGCAGCGCATCATCGCGCGCCAGACTCTGAAGATCGACGCGATGGACGAGTTGATTAAAAAAAACGGCTGGGGCCCGCGCAGCGACAAGAAGCGGTGAGGGCATTGCAAGCCGCAGGGTTGAGTCAGCGTGAGGCATGCTCGATCATGCAGGCACGGCGCAGATCACCGCGTGAACGGCAAAGCACGAAAGCTACCGAGGACGCCAAGGCGGTCCGTCGTCTCACAAGCCTCGCACAAGATCGCCCACGGTATGGGTGCAAGCGGCTCTACGCTGTGTACGAGCGAGAGGCCGGCGCGGATGACTCGTACATGAACTACAAACGATTTCGGCGGCTCTACCGCCTCGGAAACCTGCAGATATCGCGGCGCCGGCGACGCAGCCGGGCAAAATACGTGCGTGGCACACCGACACGGCGCGCGACGCGCCCAAACGAGATCTGGTCAATGGACTTCGTCTCCGATCGCCTGCTGCACGGTCGTACGTTTCGAGCTCTTACGCTGATCGACGAGTGCAGTCGCTACTGCTTCGCCGTCGACCCGGCCTTTTCGTACCCGAGCACGTCTGTCGTCCGACGCCTGGACGAGGTCGCGCGCCAATTCGGCTATCCTTCAGCGCTTCGCGTTGATAATGGACCGGAGTTCATCGCAAGCGTTCTCGAGCAATGGGCCCTGGAGCACTCGGTGGAGTTGCTTTTCATTCAGCCCGGTAAGCCGACTCAAAACGCCTTCATCGAGTCGTTTAACTCGCGGGTTCGCGACGAGCTGATGAACGCGCATCGCCACCGCACGATCTTCGAGGCGAAGTCCGTCGCCGAAGCGTGGCGGCGAAACTACAATGCGAACCACCCGCATAGCAGCCTCGGTGATAAGACGCCCGAGGAGTTTCTCGCACTCTACGAAACTAGCCAAACGCCACAGGAATCGCTGGCCTCATGACGGGGCCTATCCCAGGGACGCTCGTCTTTGCTCTTTGTCGCTAACGGCTGCGTTATGAAGCCACCACGAGTATCGAATTTCGAGTCGCGGTTCTTGTACTGAGCAATCGCGTCGTGGCTAAGGCTAGCGCTGAGGCTCTTCACTGGCGTCTTTGAGTAGCACATAATGTACTCGTGCACGTTTGCGAAGCCTACTGTAAGAGCGCCAGAACCGTACTTGTTCTTCCAGACAATTTGCTCGATAAAATTCTCTTCGCCAAATATGTCGTCCAGAAGCTTCTTCAGATTTGCAGCTTCGACGTCGTCGATACTGACGAAGATCAGGCCGTCGTCCCTAAGAAGGTTGCGTGCCAGATACAGCCGAGGATACATCATATTTAGCCACCTCGAATGAAAACGGCCGGCGGTATCAGAATTTGTGCCGAACTTGCGGCCCTCAGCGTCAACCTGACCTGTGTACTGCAAATAG
>Ga0326727_10016671_pt1 | contig 15445 bp, 10 predicted proteins | sample MB2enrmetagenome_FD_207643 | JGI IMG/M metagenome (GOLD analysis project Ga0326727, IMG submission 207643) | Lab enriched peat soil microbial communities from McLean, Ithaca, NY, United States - MB29MY | ecosystem: Environmental > Terrestrial > Soil > Wetlands > Peat | place: USA: New York... | reverse complement strand
ATCTTGTAAAGAAACAGGATAACCAGCATGCCTCGGCAGAGTTTGCACGATCGGGGCACCTGTCATACAGAGGCAACAGCTGGGAACAATTCATCGCATATAACCAACTTCATCTTTCAAAGATCATTACCCAGGAAAAAAATGTTTTTATCCGCGTGACATGTTACGTTTATCCCCTGGTCACATTCAAAGATAATGACACACGGCTGGTAATCACCCTGAAAAGAAATAAAGAATCTTATCAATCCCTTCAGATGGATTCTTTTCCCACTCAGATCAATCAATGGAACAAGGTCTCATTTACCGGCATCTTTCCTTTGATCAAAAAGACGGACACGCTTGAAGTCTATTTCTGGCATTTAGGGAAAAAGGAATTTTATATCGATGACCTTAAAATTGAGCAGATCGTTCCCTCATCTTTCAACTGGTGATCACCTGTCAGAACCGGAAATAGATGAAAGGACTGAATCCTGATGAACTGATCGTTGCTTCGCATAATATGAACAGCAGGATTGCAAGAATCGTAAAGATGATCAGTTCGATGTTCCCTGGTTTTGTAAATAGTTTTTTCTGCCAGTTCTCAATGCCCGTAAATTTTCCCCAAAAAGAGAAGATTATGGCGATGCACAGCATTGTCCAGAATTTCGGATCAAGCCATACATCACTTTTTGCTGTGACGAAAGAAAACATCCTCCGGATATAGAAGTGGAAATAATCCAGGCTTTCAGACCTGAAGAGGACCCATCCTATTACAATGATGAAAAAGGTGATGATCCGGGCAGGGATCTTTCCGGTCTTCTTAAAAAACTTCAGCAGGAACAAACGGTCGAAGATAAGGAAGACACCCTGGTAGGCGCCCCATAAGATAAAGGTCCAAGCTGCACCATGCCAGAAACCGCAAAGAAGAAATGTTACAGAGGTGGCTATCAGGTAGATCACTTTATCGGTCCTGAGGTTCAGGTATTTTTCTTTCGGCAATGCCCGTGAAGTTGAATATGCCAGCGGAAGGAACAGGTAATCCCTGAGCCACGATGAAAGTGTCATGTGCCATCTTTTCCAGAACTCGGTGATACTCCCGGAAATGTAAGGATTATTGAAATTCTCAGGCAGCCGGAATCCCAGTAACAGTCCGAGGCCGAGGGCCATATCGGTATATCCGGAAAAATCGAAATAAACCTGGAAGGTATAGGCAAAAGCACCCATCCATGCCAGGCCCGAGGATAATTGCATCGGGCCCAGGGAAAAGACCTGGTTGACATAAACTGCAAGTACATCAGCGATTAGAACCTTTTTAGCAAGACCGATCATAAAGCGATAAAAACCTGTAAGCCGGATATCTGTTGTTTCATTCTCCACCCGGTTGGTAATCTGCCCGGATATCTGCCCTGGCCTGAGGATAGGGCCTGAAAGCAATTGCGGGAACATAAAGATATACAATGCATAATCCTGGATCTTCCGGAAGGGAGGTGATACATTTTTCTTTACATCGAAAGTATAGGCCAGTTTCTGGAATGTGATAAACGAGATGCCAAGCGGCATTATCATCTGGGTCCATGTACCCGGTTTGCTCCCAATGGCTTTCAGCACAAATGCAAACTGGTCATAAAAAAAGTTCATGTATTTGAAATACAGAAGGATCCCAAGATTCAGGATGACGGATGACCAGAACAGGAATTTTCGAAGGGATCCTTCAGATGATGCCATTTTCCTTATTACGAGAAAATCAGCAAGGACTGAAACGATAATCACGAAGACAAACTTAGGTGCACCCCAGGAATAGAAGAAAATACTGAGCAGAAGCAGAAAGATATTCCTGAACCGCTTGTCGAGGAGATAATAGACTATCAGGGAAGCGGGTAAAAAATAGAGTAAGAATATGCTGCTGTTAAAGACCATATTGTGATCAGTGCTTATTATCTGTAAGTTCCTGGTTTACCATGTAAATTGCCGCTTCCCGGAACATTTCATCCAGGGTTAAATGTTGTTCCTCCCCACTTTTTTTAAGATTGTTCAGCCAGTCTTTTGTCTTCCAGATCTGGTTTTCATAATAAACAACGCGTGATCCGGAAGGGTAAAGTTCAGCATACAAACGGTCGATAAAATCATATCCGATATTCCCATAGCCAGCATTGGTCTGAAGGAAGATGATGATATTCTGACGGTTAACGGCGTCCATGAAATTCAGTTCGCCAATGTTCATGGGTTTATTAAAAGTCTGCGGATAAATATCTTTCCCGTAATACCAGAACTCGACATTATTGAACATATTCCTGATTATCCCGGGATAATACCAGGTCCAGTAAAAACTATCGCCAATGACCAGACCATTGGGTTTTGGCTTTGAAGTATCTCTTGTAAAATGATATTCAGGATATGCATAGACAGGATGCCTTATTTTCCAGATCAGGTTCATAGGTCTCTCAATATCAGCATCTTCATCCCTTGCCTTTTTGTCTAGTACTATTTTATCAATGACCAATGAGGGCATGGGATATCCGGTTTTTATCCCCAGGTAACGGATCAGTGAATCTGCCGCTCTTACGGCTCCATAAGTACTCCAGTGGATGCCGGTTTTCGGATAAAGCGGATAGCGGCTGGTATCTTTTGCCAACCTGAAATAATCGTTAAAATCGATCATGTTGATGCCGGCTTCTCCACAGCGGCGTTTATAGTATGAATAATTGGTGATATCCTGTTTATTCTCAAGATAATGGCGGGGGATGTACTCAGGATAAAAGGTACCTTTATCCGGTGCAAAAACAACAAGGAGGAAAATCTTTTTCTCTTCCCAGAGCCGGTTCTGCAAGATTTTCAGAAGTCTGACCTTCTCGTCACAGTATCGTTTTCCGATAAAATCAGTCCCCAAATATGAACTGATATATTCCGTGCCATAAAGGTATCCATGCTTTCCCACCATGAACTTACTGGCATGAGCTATGGAAAATAAACTATAATCAAGCTGGTTGTAAAGCCTTACAAAATCGCTTTTAAATCCCGGGTAATCTTCAATATGTTGCCGGAATTGTTCCTGGTAAGAACCTTTGAACCAACCGGAAAATGTAAAATCCGGAATCTGCGTCAGGGTGAAAACGCCGTTAAGTTCTTTTGAAGATATTAATTTTACTTTCTTCTGGATTGCAGGAAAGGCAAGTAATACAAGCAGCAGTATAAAAAGGAAATCTTTAAGTTTTCTCATCAGAACTATTGATATTTGATCTTCACATCATCCACAAAGAAAGTATTCTTTTCCTTGTTCCAGACATAGAAATTCATCTGACTGTCTCCCGGCAGGCCCCGGGGAACATAGAATGTCCTCACGACCTTCAGCCATGAATTTGTTGCAGCTGGCAGTGGTTCCACAGGCAAAGACTGCAAATTTACTATTAAACCGTTCTTTTGAAATGAACTTACCAAAAAAGCGTTAATGGGTCCCGGTTTGGTTTTCTTTATCAAAAGCTCAACCCTGATGAATTCCGGGTATTTACCACTGAAATCCCAGATCATGGATGAATGACTGCAGCAGATCCCGTGATCAGGGTCAGCAATTGCACTATAAGTTCCAGAATGCCTGACAGAATCGGTAACCTTTGTCCCATAATAGATTTCCTCATTTTCAAAATCATTCCTGAAGGTATAAGGCAGGCCCTTTTGCGGGAATAGGTTGAGCCTGTTGATCTGCCTCATATAATAATCCCAGTCCCATGTGGAGCCGAAGTTGCATTTATCAGCAACAAGAGATAATTGGGCATTAAAATAAACCATAAAGCCAACCATTAAAATAAATAATACCTGTAATATTCTTTTTTTTGATTTAAATATTTGTTGCGAAAGGTATCCAAAGGGGATACAAAAAACCGGCATAAACTCAATAAAGGCGCGGTGTCCGTAACCACAACCCAAATACCAATCCTCACAAGCTGCTACCATATAAGATATCAGGAGGAAAAATAAAAAGATCAGGATCCCGTTGCTGTACCTTTTGAAGATCATAAAGAACATTCCTGAAATGAAGAACAGATTGACCGGGCTCCATGGTACAAGACCATTGAGAGTTGAGAACCACACCTGCAGTAATTTTGGATGAGCCCAATTTGCAAAGTGAACTCCATATTTAAGATATATAAAAGATCCGTGCATTATCTTCCAGAATATCATTTGAGGGAAGAATAATACAAACATGATCGCCAGGAGGGGAAAGATATATTTCGGCTGAAAGATCAATTTTAAACGTGAAATAATATCTTCCCAATCCGGAGAATCCAAAAAGAGGAAAAATATCCCTATCAGACAGTTGGTTGGACGGATAATAAACATTATGCCATAAGCAAAAGACATTAAAAGAAAATAACGGTATAGGGTCCTATTGATAAGAAATTCCTTCATAGCATACAGAAACAAGGAAATGGCAAAAAAGGAATAAACATGCGACATTAAGGGCTCAACAATAGAATAAAAAAAGAGGTTTGTTCCTGCAGCCGTTACCAATATAATAAAATACTGAAGGTACTCCGTGAAATAATGGCTGAGGAATCTCTTTAAAAAAAACAATCCAAGCACGAGATAGAAAACAGCTGCAATGTCAAATGCCTTGTTATAGGTCATTGAAAAACCGCCAAATTCATCCTTTCCAGACAGCACATTTATTTCATGGGCTGCCAGAAAAGAAGGAGAGATAAGGAAAGAGACCCCATAAAAATATTGCGTAGTTATCTTGTTATTCTTGTGATCAATAAAGAATCCATATCCTGTTTTCTCTTCAATTCCGGGAGGCGTTTTTTTCGTGTCAAAATGATAATAGAATGTAGCCGGCAGGTAAATATAATACCCGGCCATATCCGCCCAAATCTCGCTTTGCCAGTTACAGATTCCCCGGTTCTGATTTTGTTTTATTGTCAAAGTCGTTGAAAGAACAAACAAAATCACAAAAAACAGTAGTTCCAGTCTCCTGATTGCCCGGTTTGTTATTTTCATCTTATTGAAACAGTATACTCAAATCATCATAATAGATATTATTCTGACGTTTAATATTCCATAACCCCACATCAAGTCTCAGTGACTGATCCAATGAATCCGGGATATCAAATGATCCGGTGACCTTTGTCCAACGATTTGGTTCTTTAATAAAATCATCAACATAGAATTGTCTGTAAAAATGACTCTTGTTCTGCCAGTCGATAAAATTAAAGAAGAAGATCAGGCCGGTTTTTTTTAATTTTCCCGGTTGGATCCATATACTTGCAGATATTTGCTTTACAGGAATTTTCATGACCGTTGAAAGATAACGCCGGAAAAACATCGCGAAGTTGTAGTTTTCTACGATGACTCCTCCAAGTGTCGGGGAACGATAACACTGGGACTGGAAACATATATCTTCCAATGCATTGTTCTCAAAATCCTGCTTGTAATGATAGGTCGTTCCGGGAGAATTATAAAGCCCGGCAAAGTCGAGGTAGTTAAGGTAATCATCCCAGGACCAGGTTGAACCTGTGTACCACCTTTGACCGTACGTCAGTTTCAGATTATACCAGGTTGCAGAGAAAATAAGCAGCACGACCATTAAGCGGATATAAAGGTTCTTTAATTTTGGAATTGTACTGATAAACCAGGCAAAAGGAATTGCCAGCAGCGCATAATATTCAACGAGAGAACGATAGCCAAAGCTTCCCCCAAAGTACCAGCAGCACCAGGAAGAAAACAGGTAACTGATGAAAAGGAAAAAGATCCCGATAAAAATGCCGTTTGCTTGTTTTTTCCAGATCATCTGGATTATCCCAACTATAAAGAACAGCGCCAGCGGAGTGTAAAGAAAAAAACCATTTAATGGCGCAAACCAGACAGACAGGATTTGTGGATTGTTCCAGTGCGAGAAAGTTTCACCTGGATAAGAATAAAAGAAAAAATGACCGGTCAGGTACTTCCAGTAAAGAAACTGGGGAAAAAAGACAATGATTGCAGCAACTATAAATGTGAGGATGTAAATGGGTTTTAAAAATAAGAGTATCCGGTTTATAAAGGTTTTAAAGGATGTGATGTCAAGAAAAGCTATCCATGTAAGGAGAAGAATATTTGTTGGCCGTATGAGAACCGCCAGGGACAAAGTAAAGCTCATTCCCACTATCAACCAATAGTTTTTATTTTTGCTGTCGATGAACTTTTTCAGGAGGAACAGGAAGAGGCTGAAAAGGAAAAATGAGTTTACGTGTGACATTAATCCCTCATCGATACCATAGTAATAGAGGTTGGTTCCGGCAAAGATTAGTATTACTGTAATATAGGATACCGCTGTTGAAAAGTACCTGCTTAAAAATCTCCTGAGAAAAAAAAGCCCCAGGATGAGATAAAAAACTTCGGGGAATATGGTCATCCTTTCATAAAAGGAGGAAAAACCATCAGGCTGAAGATCCCAGTGAACGGCTATAAAATGTGTGACCAGGAAAAATGGGGCCCAGAGGATGGCAACACCACAAGTCGTTTTAGTTGATAATTTATTCCGTTGATAATCAAAATGAATTCCCGGACTTCTTTTCTCAAATTCAGGCGGGATCTTATGTACATCCCATCCATAGATAAAGGTTGCCGGGAGGTAGATATAGTAATCAGCCTTATCAGAACAGATCTCGGGAAGGCCGCCTCCCGCGCGATGTACGAAGTTGATATCGTTGGAAAGAAAAAGTGAAAGGAAGAACAAAGGAATAAAAATGAACCATTCAATTCTTCCTTTTGAAAAAAGCCGTTTACCCAGGTTCTTATTTACGTACAAATGCTTCAAATTTAAGATCGTCAATATAAATCACAGAATTTCCCGTATAATATACATATGAAATAAGTTCATCTGCCGGGTCAGGCCTGTGCGAAATAAGATAATCCATTGAGACTGTATTCCATACACCCGGCTTTAAATTCAGGTTTCCTAAATCTATAGTCTTATACCGGTATAATTTCCCTTCATGAGCAGATGTGATCACGAGGTTAACATTGGCTAATGAAAAAAGGTTGGTTGTAAAAACCGAAGCAGTGATCCGCATACCTATTAGTGGTTTCCTCATAAAGTCTTTGTACTTTATTTCCCAGGTGGGAGAATATCTTGAAATACTATCCATGGTAAAGGCCGCTTTTCCGCTTTTCACAAATTTGTTTTCCAGATTATTTTTGTAAGGAACATTGGGATTTTCAAAATCATAAGAAGCGAGCAGTATTTTGCTAAACCGGTTTTCATCATTAAATAAAAGTGTTTTCTTTGGATCCATGTCCATTCCTGTTAATTGCTGATCGCTTAGTCCTGGTAAGACAGTTTGTCCAAAAACCTGTCCGTAAATGCTCATGGTCATTCCAGAATTTAAAATTAGCCCGGCATTAAATTGCCATGTCTGAAAAATGTTCAGAATGATAAAAGCTGTCATTACCACTGTGATAGTAATCCTGGAAAACAGTTTACCTGAAAAGATAAAACCGATAAAACAAGCAATTGGGAAGATGAGCAATGCATAAGCCGGGATGAAAGCCACCTGTCCGAAGACCCGCGTCTCTTCCAAACCAGTCCAGCAGGTTTCGCCAAGAAGATCAAGGAGGCAAAAGATAAAAACAGGATAGAAGATGGGACGGTTTTTTTCTGCGAAAAAATAAAAACCGACGACAGCCAGGATAAAGACGGGGGAATAGATAAACAGGCCATGGTCAAAGGAGAAAAGATCATTCCAGAAATACCTGGATCCGAAAGTAAAAAGTCCTGGCAAGGTAATATTAAGAAATGGAATCTCACCGGGTTTTGCATTCAGGGTGATCAACGCAATTATATCTGTCAGAACAGCCGACAAAATGAAAAGGAGGATATGAAACCACTTATTTCTCATTATCCGGATCTTTTCTTTACGGGATCCTTTATCAGAAATATTCCATAAAACGGGAATAAAAAGCGCGAAATAACCGAGAGGATGGACAAGGATGACAAGTCCTGTTATGATGCCGAGGAAAACAGCAATTAACAAAGAAGGCTTCAGGTGCCAGCAAATTGTCAGATAAACAAGTATTGTATAAAGTGTAAAGAGCAATACCGGCTGAAGAATTTTACCGTATATGCCGGCGAAAAAAAGATTTGTCGCGAATGCAACCAGGACCAGTGTGATGGAGACAACTTTATCCTGAAAATAAGACAGGAGAAATTTCCTTGTGAATCCTAATCCAATAATAAGGATCACAGGATTGACCAGTGATGAAAGGAGATTGCCTTCCGAATGGGCCGTAAGCAAACTGACCAGAAGAATTATTACAGCTATTCCTGAAAATGTAAATAATGAGACCAGGTTCTTCCTGTTATTCCGAATCATCGCAGGTAAACTATATATGGTGCAGCAAATGTAGAAAAAACCGCGGAATTCACATTTCTCACCCTGCTGCAGTTCTGCTCATCCTCATCAATCCATAAACTGGTACACATTTTACTATCCCGGTGCGTAAAAATTCTTCAGTCTCCTTGCTTTATTTTTTTATCCTTCAGGGTTGGTACTGGCATTTGTCTTTTATTGTTTTCCCTGGTACCTGACGGCAAGAAGCGTTATATCATCTGACTGTGGTGCCCCTGCAGAAAAAATATTTACTTCATCGAGAATTTTTTTAATAATTCCTTCAAGTGTACTCCCTGCTGAATCTTTGATAAGTTCTTCAAGGCGTTGGTTGCTGAAAGTTTCATATTGCATATTGAAAGCTTCTGTTACACCATCAGTGTAAAGTAAAAGTGTTTGTCCCGGATTAAGCTGTATCGTTTTTGAATCAAAATTACACTCCTCTATGCATCCGAGAATTTTACCGTTTGTCATATCCAGAGTTTTGATTGTTCCATTTAAATCCAACAGGTACGGGGGGTTATGTCCCGCATTTACATATTCAAGCTCCCCGTTGGCCATGTTCAGTATCCCGTAAAAAACTGTCACGAACATGCACGAGATGCTTTCATTGCAAAGAAGCTTATTTGCATAACATATGCACTCACTGGCAGGCATTCCTTTTAACCCCGTGGCACGGATCAGGGTACGGCTCACTGCCATGAAAATAGCGGCAGGGATCCCTTTTCCTGAAACATCACCAATCACGAAGCCTAACCGGTCATTATCGATCATAAAAAAATCATAAAAATCTCCTCCTACTTCCTTTGCCGCATTCATTGCACCATATATATCGAAATCTTTCCTGTCAGGAAAAGGAGGAAAAACTTTAGGCAAAATTGCATGCTGGATTTCCCGTGCAGTAATGAGATCCTGCTGAATGGAAATAAGTTGGTCATGTTCTTCCAGGGATTGGCGAAGTTGACGGATCTCTTCGAGCGTCTTTTCGATAGTTATCTCCAGGTCTTCGAAATTGATCGGCTTTGTCAGAAAATCAAATGCACCCCGGTTCATGGCTGTCCGGATATTGTCCATATCTCCGTATGCCGAAACAATGACAGTCTTTAATGCAGGATTCTTCAACTCTTTCAGCTTGCTCAGAAGAGTCAACCCATCCATCTCAGGCATGTTTATATCGCAGAGAATAATTCCGGTCTCGGGATGTTCTAATAATTTCGATAAAGCTTCCAGGCCATGGTGAGCAAATAAGAAGTTGTACTTGCCATCCCGGATCTTCTTTCTGAAACGTTGGCAGATAAGAGGTTCAAGATCGACTTCATCATCGACGACTAAGATTTTGTTACTTTCGTAATCGTAAGTCATTTGATCAATTGTTTAATATTTCTATATCGGAATTTCCGGGGATAATATTCTTAAACTTTGTGTCATTATTATGAATCTATAAGTTCCTGTTTGACTTCGCTGAGAATTTCAACCCGTTAGTCTCTCATGTCCCGTTCTTGGGTATGATAATAATAAACTCGGCAAATTCCCCTTCAACCGAATCGGTTTTTATTTCTCCGTTATGTTCATTCACTATGATATCATAGCTTATCGATAGGCCCAATCCGGTACCTGAACCTGCCGGTTTTGTGGTAAAAAAAGGGTTGAAGATTTTATCAAGGATAGTTTTTGGTATTCCTTTGCCATTATCTCTGATTTTAATTTCGACCCTGTTGCCAATATCCTTAGAAGAAACCTGAAGCAGGGGGAAGTATGCATCCTTCAGCTCTTTCTTTTTCTGAGCCGTTGAGTAACAGGCATTATTGATAATGTTCAAAAAGACCCGGCTGATATCTTGTGGAACTACATTGATCAATCCAATCCTCTGGTCGTAATCACATTCAATTTTTATGTTGAAAGAGTTATCCGTTGCCCTCATCCCATGATATCCAAGATTCAGGTATTCATTCAGGATTGCATTGATATCAGTTGGTTGTTTTTCTCCTTTCTTACCTCTTGAATGAAGCAACATTCCGCGAACAATACTATCTGCACGTTTCCCATGTTCATTGATCTTTTTAGCGTTATTTCCAAGATCGGTAATAAGCCCTTTAAGGTAATCTGCATCCCGGGAATCCATTTTCCCGGTCAATTTATCAATTTCCTTGATTAGTTCCTTTGAAATCTCAACTGAGAGTTCCGCAAAATTGTTCACGAAATTCAACGGATTTTTAATTTCATGGGCAATCCCAGCAGTTAGTTGGCCGAGCGATGCGAGTTTTTCCGATTGAACCAATTGGGCTTGTGCTGCTTTCAGATCAGTAGTTCTTTCTTCCACCTTTTGTTCGAGGGTTTGGCTGTATTCTTCAAGCTTTTCATTGGAAACACGAAGTTGCTCTGATTTGTCTTGCAGATCCCTTATAGTCGACGCCAGGGTATTCTGCATGTAGATGAATGAATCGTTCAACCTGCCAATCTCATCTTTTGAGTGAATCGAAGGAAGAACAACATTAAAATCTCCGGAAGCAAACCTTTCCGATGCCAGAGTCAACCTTCGTAACGGGCTTGTGATTGAGCGCGAAATGAGGATGATAACGATAAAAATGATGATGAGTCCGCCCATGCCCAGGACCAACACCATGCGGTTTAGTTTATATACATCGGCCATAAATTCGTTAACCGGGAATATGATCGCAATTGACCATTTGTTCAGGGGGATGGGAGCATATGCGATCCAACTTGCCTGGCCTGTTCTTACATTATGGTATCCGAACTCTGCAAAATTCGTCTCCCCGCGGATCTGGCTCCTGCCTATTTTCCTGAGTTCCGGTGATTTTTTTTCGTCGGAAATGCTGAAGGTACTTTCATTCATGATAAGATCCCTGATCGGGTGGGTAACGAAAGTTCCGTTCTGGGAAATAATAAAACCGTATCCGGTTTTGTATACTTTTATCCCGGTCATGATATCCTCTAACCAGTTAAGGGAAACGTCCACGGTGAGAATACCCAGAAATTCTTTTTTATGATTCTTTTGCACATAACACGGGTAAGAATAGGTTGTCAAAACCTGGTTTGCTCCTCCGCTATCAAAATAGGGCTCGCTCCATACAGGTCTCTTCAGTTCGCGCGGGATCATGTACCAGTCCATTGTAAAATAATCATACTGATCACTCCCCAGTTCACTGAAAGCCACCCCGTCTGTTGTATGGTAAAAGTAAATCCCATCGTACTTTTTGTGTTTATCCCTGTAATACGGTTCAAAGAAGATCCCGCCCCCGAAAATATCTTTGTTTTCATTTACCATCATCCGGAAAAGTTTCTTTATCTGGTCTTCGGAATAATTATTCTGGATAAATATGGGTGCATAATTGTCAGGTATCTTCTGGATGGAGCTCAATACTTTATCGATCTTTGATACCGTGCTGTTGGTCAGATTTTTTGCATTGGACCTCAGGTTCTCTATCACAATACCTTTTGTTACCTGGTAGTTGTACAGGAAGATCACGATAAAGATCACAGCCAGGCTGGAAAAGATGAAGAATATCATCTTAAAGCCAAGTCCTTTGCTATGTTTTATTATGTTACTCTTTCGCATCAGGAAAAGATAGTAATGTCCTGTATGATTTATAAAAGTCGGAATATTTCGGGATTTTGGATATCAGCTTGCTGTCAAGAAGTATCTTTGCAACTTTCAGATAGTCATCCGGAGAAAGATCAGTATTGATGTCCGGTTTCCCTTTCGGGATATACAGTTCTCTGTACCTGTCAAGCGTCCATTTCACATGTGAAATATTTGCCGCTGCTTTTTGTTGCATCGCATTTTTAATCACTATCTTTATTGCTTCTTCAGGATGAGTAAATGCATAATTCCAGCTCTCAAGTGTCGCATTCACAAAATCCTGGCAAAGGCGGGGATCGGACTTTAGTTTGGTAGAAAGACAGTAAATCCCGTCTTCCGGGAAATTCAACCCGTAATCTGCAAAGAAAAATGTATTTAGTTCTTCAGGATTATAACCGCTGTTAATGATTGAATGGTATTCGTCAAACCAGTTTGCATTTATAATATCCACTCCCCCCATCAGAAATATGTTGACCGAACTCCCGATAGGAATAATTTTAACATCCAGATTATATTTCCTGAAAAGCGCCTTTGGCTGGAACTCATAACCGCTCCAGATACCTGCTTTTTTACCGTTCATATCCAGGAGGGTATTGATTCCGCTTGATTTCTTTGTCAGGAGCATCAGGGAGGAACGGGACGAAAACTGGGCGATATCGACAATATCCGTCCCCTGGTCTTTCAATTTAAGAGCATTGACAAGCCAAAGAACGGCAAAATCGGCTTTTCCTTGTTTGATCAGATCTGTCGAAGTATAAAAAGGCTGATAGGGTATTATATCCAGGTCGATCCCGTATTTTCTGTAAATGCCCAATTCTTTACCGACATAATAGCCGGCAAACTGGGCTGTAGTCACCCAATATGGAAGAAAAGAAACTTTCCTGATACCTGTCACCTTTTTTACCGAAGTCATATTAGTGGACGAAATTACGCTTCGCGGTTTTTCCCTGGTATTGCAGGAAATGCTTATAAAATATAAAATAATAATGATAAAGAAAGAATATTTTTTCATAAGATCATTTGAACTTGTTTCTCCTGATATCTAAATGTAAGCTTCAGAAAAATACGCTGAGTGCTTCCTGTTCGCTTGTGGATATATCAAAAATCGTAGTAAAACCTGAAATCTCAAAAATTTCATGGATATTGTCCTGTAACCCGCATATTACAAGCTTCCCCCCCGACAGGGTGATCCTTTTCAGGGCCATTAACAAAATCCTCAGCCCGGAACTGCTGATATAATCCATCTGTGAGCAATTAACCAGAATCCTGTTTACATGCTGATCCATCAACTCGATCAGGCGTTTTTCGACAAAATTGTAGTTGATCGTATCAAGCCGGCCTTTTATGCCGATAATCATGCATTTTTCACTGTTTTTCTCTGTCAGTTCCATAAATTACAGGAGTTTTGAATTAGACGTTAAAAGTCAAAATTATGATATTTTTTTCATCCTTTTGCTGTTATGTGATGTTCTTTGTCATTTTTTTTACAAGTTGAAGACCTTGTTTATTTTTATTCATACCGATATTATTTAAGATTTGGTTTATGGTTATCAGATTATTAAATGAAATTTAAACGAGTTATTTGACCAAAGAAAGAGTGAGAAACAAAAGATTAAAGCAGTTTTGATTAATTTTATCAAAAAATTATTCAGACCCCAGGTGATTATAACAGCAAAAAAATCAATAACATTACTGATCAGCTTATTCTTTGCAGGGAACATATTCAGCCAGCGAATTCTCTCTCAGGCTGAATTTGATTCCGTTTATAATCAAGGTCTTGCAAGCGTAAATTCGAATATGAATACTTCGAGGCTTTGTCTTGAAACCCTTTCATCAATACGGGAAAATTTAACTCCTGTTCAAAATGCGAAGATCAATTTTCTTCGGCTTAAAGTGAATTATTCTGGTAAAGGACAGTTATCTGACTTTGAAAGAAAGCTTTTTGCCGTTCCTGATTCACTTGGACATACCGGTTCACTCCTTTATTCTGCCCGTAAGTACATTGAAAGATCCATGCCTGATAAGGCAATCCCTCTGGTGATGCAAGCCATTGGTACCCTGCCGGAAAAATCTGATCAGGCAGTTTCCGGTACAATAATACTCTGCGATGCCTACCGGGAGAAACAGGAATATCTTAAAGGCATTTCCATGCTGAATGAGTTGTTGAATGACAAATCTGCCGTTTCCGATAAAAACAGGGCTTATGCATACAACCGTCTTGCTGCACTCTATAACGAATGGCAAAATCCTCTGGTTAGCTTTCGCGATTCTGTTTTTAAATACTCGAATTTGTGCATCGAATTGTCGGAAAGAATAAATGACAAACCCGACCTTGCTGCATCGCAAAATGAACTCAGCTACCAGTATATGAGAAAGAAAGAGTACGATAAGGCACTGGAATTATCGCTGAATTCGGTTGCAAATTTTAAAGCGTCCGGATTGCCATATAATGCAATGAATGCACTGATCAACCAGAGCAATATTTATATAGGTAAAAAGGAATACAGACCCGCCCTCCGGGTCATTGAGGAGGCCACAAACCTGAGCCCGATCGAGGAGAACAGGAATCTTTACATGAGACTCTATGATCAGTTTGCCATGATTTATGAGTTGACCGGGAAGTACAGGGAAGCTTATGATTTTCTCAACATCAGCTATAAGCTTCAACTCGATTTTTTTAAAGACAGGATCGATATGCAGATCAATGAACAGTCGGCCAAATATGATTTGCTTGTCAAGGAACAAAAAATAAGGGAGGAAGAGAAAAAAAATCAGTTTAATCAACATCAGATAGTGCTTTTGATCATCATCCTCGTCATTCTGTGCATTGCTTTTATCTTAAGCATATTCTATTTACGGCTGAAAAGAAAGGGAGCCATAAAGCAGAAACTGATTGAGGCAGTTGCTGATACAGAAGCGAATGAACGCAAACGCATTGCACGGGATCTGCATGACGGGTTAGGCCCCGAATTATCGGCAATAAACCATTATTTCCAGGCCTATCTTGATGCCAGAGCGGCGGATAAGGAGTTGATACAAAAACGACTGCAACAGGTAATTTCAGATGCAATTGACGAGGTTTCACGCATTTCGCATAACATCAGTCCGTATGTGCTGGAAAATCACGGTCTGATCATTGCACTGAACAATTTCATAACATCTCTTTCAAAAAGTGGCGGAATAGCTATAGATTTTACTTGTGATTTCACCGGAAGGTTTGATCTGAAAAAGGAACTGACCATCTATAGATGTATCACCGAGTTACTGAACAATACCATTAAGCACGCCGGAGCTACAAGAATTTCGCTCGACATTACAAGAAGTGGAAACATGCTTCGCGTAATATATTCAGACAATGGAAAAGGATTTGATTCCAGCCTGAGTAAGCCGGAAGGCATGGGGTTGTACAATATTAAAAACAGGGTTGAATCATTCGGAGGCAGCCTGGTAATTGAAAGTTCCCATAAAAAAGGAATAATAGCAACCATCGAACTCCAGATATAAT
>Ga0326727_10016670_pt1 | contig 15445 bp, 10 predicted proteins | sample MB2enrmetagenome_FD_207643 | JGI IMG/M metagenome (GOLD analysis project Ga0326727, IMG submission 207643) | Lab enriched peat soil microbial communities from McLean, Ithaca, NY, United States - MB29MY | ecosystem: Environmental > Terrestrial > Soil > Wetlands > Peat | place: USA: New York... | reverse complement strand
GGAACTGGCCATCGTCCAGGACCTGATGGCGCTCACCTTCACCCTGCTGCATCCCGCCGATCGCGTCTCCCGGCTCGCCGTGCTGCGCGCTCCCTGGTGCGGCCTCACGCTGGCGGATTTGCTTGTGCTCGACACTCCCGAGCACATCAGCGCCGACGGTGCGGCCCGGCTTGCGCGCGTGCAGCCGATCCTCGACCGCGCTTTCGCCGAGCGCGGACGCCGTCGCCTGCGCGAACTGGTGGAGCTGACCTGGATCGCTCTGAGCGGCCCCGCCTGCATCGAACGCGAAAGCGATCTCGAAGATGCCGCCGCATACTTCGATCTGCTCGAGGAACTGGACGAAGGCGGCGACCTCAGCTCATTCGGCGAACTCCGCGAACGCGTCGCCGATCTGTTCGCCCGTCCCGACGCTCGCGCGGGCGACGAACTTCAGGTGATGACCATCCACAAAGCCAAAGGCCTCGAGTTCGACACGGTCATCGTGCCCGGCCTGGGAACGCCGCCGCCGCCGGATCCCGGTCCCTTGTTGTTGTGGCACGAACTGGCCGAAGGCGGATTTCTCATTGCCCCCTTGTCGGCCACCCGCAGTGGCCGCGATCCCGTCTACCACTACCTCAGTCATCTGGAGCGCGAGAAAACGAAGAACGAGAATGCCCGCCTGCTCTACGTGGCCGCCACCCGCGCTCGGCACGACCTGCATCTGCTGGGCTGCCTGAATCGCGCCGCTGGGAAACCGTCCGAGGGCTCATTCCTGAAACTTCTTTGGCCGATCGACGACGTGCAGCGCGCATTCGGCGATGCCGTCGTTCCAATCCCAGCGCCCGCCGACGCGCCGCATCAGCCGCGGTCGATCCAGCGCCTCCCGCTCAACTGGCACGCGCCCGATCCGCCGCCCGATGTGAACTGGACTCCCGCCGCGCCACCGCTCGCGGCCGAGCCTCCCGTCACCTACGAATGGGTTGGCGACACGCTGAAGCACGTCGGCAGCGTGGTCCACGATTGCGCCCAGCAGATGGCTCGCCAGGGCCTCGACTATTGGCCGCCCGCGCGCATTCGCTCCTCTCGCGCCCGGTTTCGAATTCTGCTCGCCAATGCCGGCGTTTCCCCCGCCGATCTCGACGCCGCCGCTGATCGCGTCACCGATGGACTGCTCAGTTTCGTGGAAGATTCGCGCGCCCGCTGGATTCTCGCGCCGCACGAGGAGCATCGCTCCGAATTCGAGATCACGGGCTGGCTCGATGGCCGCCTCGTCGCCAGCCGCATCGACCGCACTTTCGTCGCCGAAGGCGTGCGCTGGATCGTCGACTACAAAACCAGCGAGCACAAAGGAGGGCGCATCGAGACGTTCCTCGAAAACGAGAAAATCCGCTATCGCGAGCAGCTCGAGCGCTATGCCCGCATACTGGCCCTGACCGAATCGCGTCCCATCCGCGTCGGTCTGTATTTCCCGCTGCTGCGCCGCTGGATCGAATGGGAGCCGGTCACCGCTTCGTAAGAAGCCGCGTGAACGTGGGCCGGACCACCAGCCCCAGCAGGTCGAACGACGCGTGCACGGCCATGGCGATCCACAGGCTGCCGGTCCACAGATAAAGCACCGTGAGCGCGGCGCCGAGTACGGTTGTCGCCAGCACTCCAACAATTCCCTGATAGATGTGAACCAGTCCGAAGATCACCGCCGCGATCGCGAAGGCCGCCAGCGCGTTTCGCAGAACCAGAGTCGCCAGCAACGGCAACAGCAATCGAAAAAACAGCTCTTCGCTGAAGCCCGCATTGAGCGCGAGAACCGCGGTGTGCGCAGTCTCCGCCCGGTTGCGCGGCATCAGTGGTTCAATGTCGCCGAGCGTCAGGGGTTTCGCGGTTTTCATGCGCGTCATGATCAGCGCGCCCCCGACCACACCCACCAGCAATGCCGAACCGAACCCAATCAGAAACTCGGGGCCCGGCAGCTTCGACGCCGGCAGAAGCGAACCAGCCCTCGCTGAAAGCTCCCGGAACTCCATCGGCAATGAGCTAATAGCGCCCGTCCGCCCCAGTACCAGGAGGCACAGAGTACTGCCGACGGAAAACAGCAGAAAACTCTTCAAAACCCAGATTCGGTACCTCCGCTGCCGATATTTCGTCACTTCGAGGAGCTTGAATGCCGAATAGTCGGCACGGTCCCGCCGGACGAACCACCACAAAGCAGCCAGCCAGAGAACGAGCAGCGCGCCCGCGAGAATCGTCGTCATTGCTTCTCGTAGTTCATGACCTTGTCGTGATCCCAGAAGCGCATCTCGAGAGTTTTGCCATTGATCTTCAGCCGCTCGCCCTTGAATGGCACGCGTGTGATCGCCGCGCCGTCAATCTCGAACTGGAATTCATTGTGCTGCGGGTCGAGAGGAAACGGCCCCGCCGCGTATTCGTAAACCGGGATGTGGAAGGCTATCGAACTCGCGGCCGATTTGGTGGTGAACGCCGCGACGCCGTTGTCGTCGGTGGTGGCGTTGAGATAGCCTTCCGCTGTCTTGATAGCGACGTCGATGTAGTCGGCGGGGTTGCCCCTGGGGCCCTTCACGATCACCCGAATGCCGTCGCCCTTCACCGCCGCGCTGCGAATCAGCCGGAACGCCTGCTTGTCCTCGCCGCTGGTGGTGAGCACCACTGCGTCGCCATCCACTTTCCAGGTACCGCTGGCGTCATAATCCGCCGCTCCGTATTCCAGCATGTACTCGAACGTGCCATCCGGCCGCAGCAACAGCTCCGAGCCCACCTCCATGACGCCGCGCAGCACGTAGTGCCCGGCCGGGCTGTCGGCCGCCAACGCCGCCGCCGCGAACAGCATCGCCACAGCCATCAAACGAACCATCCGGTTAGTCTAGCAGCGTTCGCGTGTATATTTGTCTCATGCGGACGAAGAGCCTGGAGCTACAGCTGCGGGCGGCAACGAACGAAAACCCGCTCCCTTTGGTCGCGGCTCGGTTTCGACGACCCACCACCGACTGAGCCGCGCCCGAAGGAAGCGGTGGCTCAACCGCGCGGTAACGCTTCGGGCAAGCAGGGTGCCGGCCCAACCCTGTAGCCTTCGTCATCCGCCGACTGTTTCCCGCCGTTCGCCGACAGCCCCGCGCGCGACGCGGGCCCCCCCCGTTACCATGTGTATTCGAATGCAGCCAACGAATGGTTCCGCCATCGTGGTCCAGGGCCTCCGTAAGAACTACGGCGCGGTGGAGGCTGTCCGAGGCATCGATTTCGAGGTGGGCACCGGGGAAGTCTTCGGCCTGCTCGGCCCCAACGGCGCCGGCAAGACCACCACCGTTGAGATTCTGGAGGGACTGCGGTCGCGCAGCGGCGGCGATGTGCGCGTGCTCGGCCACGATCCCGGCATCGAGGTGCGCGCGCTCAAGCAGCGTATCGGCGTCTGCCTGCAGGCCACCAACCTGCCCGCAAAAATCAAGGTTCACGAAGCGCTCGACCTGTTCGCCGCCTTCTATACGCGCAACGTGGACACAGGCCAGCTCCTCAAACGTCTGCAGCTCGAGGAAAAGCGCAACACCGAATACGCGAAGCTTTCCGGCGGCCAGAAACAACGCGTCGCTCTCGCCCTGGCCCTGGTGAACGACCCGCAGCTCCTCTTCCTCGACGAGCCCACCACCGGCCTCGACCCGCAGGTGCGCCTCGAAATCCACAAGCTGGTGGAAGAGCTGAAAGCCGCTAATTGCACCATCGTGCTCACCACGCACTACATCGAGGAAGCCGAGCGCCTCTGCGACCGCGTGGCCATTGTCGATCAGGGCCGCATCATCGCCATGGGCACGCCGCGCGAAATCCAGCAGCGCACCCTGGGCCACTCGCTGATCGAGATCGAAACCGATCAGCCGCTGCCCCCCGAACCTCCGCCGTTCCTCGCGGCGCTGAAACACCACACCGGCGACGACGGCAAACATCTCAGCGTGCAATCGGCCGAGCCGGCGCGCACCATTGTCGATCTGGTGAAGTGGATCGACCAGAACGGCATCGGACTGGCCGACATTCACCTCAAGCGTCCCACGCTGGAAGACGTTTTCATCGAGCTCACCGGAAAGAGGCTGCGCGAATGAGAGCCTACATCGCCGAGATCGTCATCAATCTGAAGCTCACCTCGCGGGACAAGATGGTGCTGTTCTTCAACTACGCCTTCCCGCTGATCTTCTTCTTCATCTTTGCCTCGCTCTTTCACGCCGAGCAGGGCGGCGCGGCAACTCAGGTGGTCACCATGTCGATCGTGATCGGCATTCTCGGCAACGGTCTGTTCGGGGCGGGCATTCGCGCGGTGGTGGAACGTGAAGCGAACATCCTGCGCCGATTCAAAGTGGCGCCCATCTCGGCGGGACCCATCGTTGTCGCCTCGCTGGTAACCGGCCTCGTCAATTACCTGCCTTCGGCACTGCTGTTGATCGTGCTGGCGCATTACCAGTGGGGCATGGACTGGCCCGCGCGGCCGTTTTCTTTGTTTGTATTCGTGTGCCTCGGCGTGCTCGCCTTCCGAGCCATTGGCATGATGATCGCCGCTGTCGTGAATTCCATGCAGGAGAGCCAGATTCTCACCCAGCTCCTGTATTTCCCGATGTTGTTTCTCAGCGGCGCCACCATTCCCGTGAGCGCGCTGCCGCCGTGGGTGCAGACGCTCACTAATTTCATTCCGGCCAAGCACGTGTTCAACGGCACCCAGGGCATCCTCGGCTCGCAGCAGACATTGGTGCAGAACTGGTCCGCCGCGCTGGCTCTTATCGCCGCCGTGGCCGTGGCCGGTGTGCTGAGCGTGAAGCTGTTTCGGTGGGACAAGGAAGACAAAATTCCCCTGAGCGGAAAGCTCTGGCTGGTGGCGGTTCTGGTGCCTTCGCTGGTTCTGGGCGCCTGGCAGACGCACACGCGGGAGGGCGTGACGCAATCGAGGATTCTGGAGCGGCAGCTCCGCCGCAGCCGCACGCTGCTGATTCAGAATGCACAGATTTTCGTTGGCGATGGCGAAGTGATCCCCGTGGGCAGCGTGCTCATTCGCAACGGCCGGATCGCCGAGATCTACCGCGGATCGGCGCCCGACGCGAAAGCGCTGAAAGCGGAATCGATCGAGGCGGCCGGCAAAACACTGCTGCCGGGCCTGATCGACGTTCACGTGCATCTGGGGGCCACTGGCGGGGCGTTCCCGCGCGACTACAACGCCGACAAGGCCATCCCGCGCGAGCTGGCCGCCTATCTCTACAGCGGCGTCACCGCGGTGAAGAGCGTCGGCGACATGCTGGACGTGAGTCTGCGCATGCGCGCTCTGATGGCTTCCGGGGAGCGCTCCGGCGCCGAGCTGTTCATCTGCGGACCCATGTTTACCGCGCCTGGCGGGCACGGCACGGAGTACGCGAAGTATGTGCCGGCGGCGTTTCGCGACAAATTGCTGGCGCAGATGACGCGCCTGCCGCAGTCCCCCGATCAGGCTCGCCAGATGGTGGACGATCTGAAAAAAGAGGGCGTCGACGGCATCAAGGCGATCCTCGAAACCGGATTCGCGGGCCAGCTTTTCAACCGCATGGACACCAGCATCTTCGATGCGGTGGCGGCCGAAGCTCATGCCGATCATCTGCCCATCGTGGTCCACACCGGCGATGTCCGCGACGTGACCGACGCGGTGGACGCGAAAGTCGACGGCATCGAGCACGGGTCGTTCCGCGAGCGCGTCCCCGACGCGTTGTTCGCGCGCATGCAGGCGCAACAGACCGCCTACGATCCGACGCTGGCGGTCTCGGAGGCATTCACGGCGTTCAACAGTGGCAGCACGGAAACGCTGGAGCGGCCGCTGGTGATGCAGGTGGGCCCGGCCAGCCTGCTGGAAGAAACTCGCCGGATGATCCAGGCTCAGCCAAAGTCGGGATCGGCGCACGTCTCGCCAATCGGAAGCGACAACCTGCTGCGCGCGTGGAAAGCCGGTGTACTGCTGGTGACCGGCACGGATTCGGGCAATCCCGGCCTGATCCACGGCCCCGCATTGCACCGCGAGCTGCAGTTGTGGGTGGAGGCGGGCATTCCTCCCGCAGTGGCGCTGCAGGCCGCGACAGGGAATGCCGCGCAGCTTCTGCGGGCAACCGGCCGCATCGGCCTGATCGAGAAGGGCCGCGATGCGACGCTGCTGCTTGTGAATGGCGACCCGCTGAAAGACATCCGGCAGACAGAGAGTATCCAGCAGGTGATTTTCAAAGGCGAGCGGGTGGACCGGTCGGACTTGTTCAGCGAGGAATAGGGCGCCAGACCGCTTCCTTTGGTCGCGGCTCGGGCAAGATTACCGGAGAGATTTCGCTCTGTCAGGCAACTCACTCAGCGTGAGAGAAACATCCGATATAAGTTGCCTGGCGTGCGGTTCGATATATGTCCACCGCTCGCGGCCGAAAGGGCTCTTTGAGGAAATCCTGGTGCGCACGCTATTCCAGTTGTTTCGCTGCATGCGCTGTGGCCGGCGCTCGCTCCGTTTGCGCCACCGGGTGGAGAGCCGTTATCCGGCTGTCCCTGCGAGCGCTCGCTCTGCGACCTGAATTCGCGATCCATGGCGAACCGCACCAGCCCGGCGACATGGTGGATATCCAGCTTCTTCATAAGAGAAGCCCGGTAGGTATCCACCGTCTTGGGGCTGAGGTGCAACCGCGAAGCGATCTCCTTGGGCCGCACTCCTTCCACCAGCAACGCGAACACCTGGTATTCGCGGCTGCTCAGACGGTCAAGTGGATCCGAGCCGGGCAGAGGTTCTTCGCTCCACGCGAATACCTCGCTGAGTGAAAACGCCGGCGAGAGATAGATTCCACCGTTCACCACCTGCTCGAAAGCCAGCAGCACTTCCCGCGATGTGTCGGAATCCAGCAGGACGCCGCGTCCGCCGGCGCGGAGCACCTCGACCGCGGTCTTGCGGTCGCGTTGATCGGCCATCACCAGGATTCTTGTGCGCAGTCCGCTGTGCTGCGTTTCAGCAAGGAGTTCGAGCGCGGACAACCCGGGCAGCTTGAAGTCCACCACCGCAAGGTCGGGGTCGGTCACCCGGAGGGAATCGAGTATGGACGCTCCATCCGCGCCCTGCGCTACCACGTGGTAAACGCCCGAAAGCTCGCAAATGGCCGCAAGTCCTTCTCGAAGAAGGATGAAATCGTCGGCAAGCGCCACTGTGGCGTGCCTCGGTCTTCCGTTCGGTCCTTCAGCCAGCACGTCGTTACCACTCCCCGGGGCCGGGCGGAGGAAAGCGTCCTGCGGCACTTTCTCCTCCCTGGGACTCCAAGGAAGAGTCCACTGACCTACGTCGTTTTCTGCAAAAAAGTGCAGGCGGGGCGCGCGCCTGCAATTGCAAGCACTTACGGAGCCGCGACGAAGCGGTGGCCCGGCGCGTCCGTTGTGCAGCGGACTCTTTTGGTAAACGCCGGACAACGAAGGCGGCCGGCAGTTTCCTGCAGGAAATGAGGTGGCGGCCGGTCCGCCTCTGTCCGGCTGGTTAGTTAAAAGCTGCGCACCGCGCCCGACTCGTCGTCGAACACTTCGAACACCGTGTACAACTTGGTGATCTGCAGCAGGTCCTTCACGCGCTTGCTCAGGCCCAGCAGCTTCAACACGCCGCCGTGATTGGTAACCGTGGTAAAGCCGGAAACCAGCTCGCCGATTCCCGAGCTGTCGATGTACGTCACATCGCTGAGATTCAGCAGGATCTTCTTATTGCCTTTCGCCGCGAGATCGCGCACCGTGTCGCGGAACGTGCTGGCACCTTCACCCAGCGTGATCCGTCCGGTGGCATCGATCACCGTTACATCCCCTACCTGTCGTGTGCTTAGCTTAACGCTCACAAACCCTCCTCGAATTCTTTCTGACTCGCCGGCACAGGGCGGAGCCGCCCTCCCTGCCAGTAAGCCAACGCCGGCGGGCCGCTCCGTTGTACCGGCTCTTACTTAACAGCGCTGCCGAGATACTTCACCATCTTTAGTTCGGTGCCCCCCGGCTGTCCGCGAGTCACCTCAAGCTTGTCCACGAAAGCCTGGACCAGCAGCAATCCACGACCGGACTGCCTGAGCAGGTTTTCCTCGGACAACGGATTGGGTACAGCCGAGAACTCGAATCCTTCACCCTGATCGCCAATGGCCACGGTCAGATGATCCGCGGCTTTCCACGCGCGCAGATGCACCTTCTTGCGGGCGCTGTAGCGGTTCCCGTGGACCACGGCGTTCACCATGGACTCCCGCACCGCCATGCCGATCTTGTGCAACTCGTCTTCGTCGAAACCCATGTCTTCGGCGATCTTCAACACAGTCGTTTCGGCCTCGTCAACGCTGTCCAGGGTCGAATCCAGCAGCGTGTCCACAATGGGAACTTCGCCGCTTCCAATGTCTGCCATAGGGTCGATCACCAATGCGAGCCGGGGTAAGGCCGGAATGTCCACGCTAAAACACTCCGAGCTACAAAGTCAAGCTTAACAGAGGGTTGGTGTGCGCCGGCACAGGGCGGAGCCGCCTCCATCCGTTGTCGAAGGGAGCCGCAGTCCGCTCCGTTGTGCCGGCCTGGATATGGGACCGAAGGAAGGGGGGCCGGCGTTGACCGGCCCCCGGAAGAGGCGCACCTAGAACTGGAACGAGAGCTTCACCTGGATGATACGCGGCGAGGCATCGCCGCCCAGGAACGCGCCGAGAATGCTGGTGGGCGGGCCAACCGTCCTGATGATCTGCCCGAACAGCGAGCTGGCGATGTTGTTGACAGGCTGGTCGAAGTTGGGGTGGTTGAACAGGTTAAAGAACTGCGCCCCGATGCCCAGCTTCGCACTTTCGTGGATCGTGAAGTACTTCGTCACGTTCATATCGGTGTCAAAATAGCCCGGGCCGCGGAACTCGTTCCTGCCCTGGTCTGCGAAGCCGGAGAACGACAGGGCCGATCCCGACGGCGCAAACTGCCCATCCGCGAAGCAGGACGATACCGTCGCCGACTTGCCGCAGGAACTGGGTCCAGGACCCGTGATCCAGGCGAGCAAAGGCCCGTTGACGGACGAAGATCCCAGCCCGAAAGCGTTCATTGTGCCGGTTGTGCCAGTATCCACCACGCTGAACGGAAGCCCCGTGCGGTAGTTGACCGTGCCTGCAACCGTCCATCCGCCGAACACCGCGTTGGGTCCCCCGTGGAAGAGGTGCCGGAGAGCGTTGTCCCAGACGTAATTCGCCGTAATGGTGCTGCGGACATCATAGTCCGAGCTCCCCCAGTTGAACTTGCGAATACTAAACGGATTCTCGATGCTGAGCTGGCTCTCGTTCGTATCTTCGGTGAACGCATCGAATCCGCCATTGGAAATATCATCCAGGGAGTGGCTCCACATGTAGCCGAATTGGAACTGGAAGCCGTTCGAAAGGCTCCGCTGCACGCTCGCCACCAGACCGTTGTAGGAAGAGAGACCAGCGTTTTGCACCTGGTTAACCGTGAGGAAACGCGGGTCGGGGGGAGTGGCGGGAAGTCCGGCGAATCCATTGGGACACGTGGAAGGCGGACAATATCCATTCACGCCATTGTTCTGCACGGGAAGATAGACGCCGTGGTTCCCGGCGTAGTTCACGTTGAGCAGCAACTTCCATGGAAGCACCTGCTGCACCTCCAGGCTCCACTCATAGATACGCGGCTGGATGACCGTACCGTTCGAACTGTTGTAGTTCGGCACAGAGAAATATGGGTTGGAAGCCTGAATGGACGCCAGAGTTCCGCCAGACCTGAAAGCGCTCAGCAGCGACTGATTCGCGCCGGACGCGATCGAGTAGGCGTTACCAGGCAGGCCCGGAACCAATCCTCCAATGAGACTAAAGGTGTTCTCCTCCGGCGTGTTCTGGGCGAAACTATCGACGATCTGCGCCGGGAAGGAATCGATAAAAATCCCCGCCCCGCCGCGGACCACCGTCTTCTGATTCGGTGACCACGCAAACCCCAGCCTCGGCTCCCACACGATGTTGCTGGTGGCCGGGTACGCCTGATGCAGCCCGGTCTGGATCACCTGGTTGTATGCGATGCTCGCGTCGTGGTCCACCGCGTTGAACGGAGCATCAAGGCGCGCGAAGCAATCCGTCTGGCAGACCGGGTTGGAATTGTGGTCCGCGCGCAGCGCAAAGTTGATCTTGAGATTCCGAGTGACCTTCCAGTCGTCCTCCGCGTACAGGCCCAGCATATAGAGCGCGATGGGTTGCTCGGAGGCAGAGGGGAAGGATTGAGCGATCATGAGGGTGTTCGGTCCGCCGTTGTAGAAATCGGTGGTGCTCAGGACTGCCATGAATGGATCGTTGTAGACGCCGAAGGACAAATCGGTCACGTCGTTGCGATGGTAGTTCATACCGAACTTGAGACTGTGGCTCCCCTTTGTCAGAGAGAAGTCGTCCACCATCTGATATTCAGTGACGTTCCGCCCCTGCTCCCACGCGAAGTCCTCTCCGCCGAGAGGTGTCATACCTGTGCCATCGAACCACCAGAGCGTGATTGGGAACAACTGCCGCTGCGGACCGACGCCGCCGCCCGGACCAAATATCGCCTTGTAATACTGTGCACCAAGAATGAACGAGTTCACCGCATTCGGACCGAAGATGTGCGTCTCGCCGATCTGGCCCTGCATCTCCGGCTGATAGCTGTCGGCGTTGAAACCGGAGTTGATCAGGTCGGTGTACGTTGCCTGGACACCGGAATCCCGCTGCAGACGGACAAACGCCCGGTCATTCGCGCTGAAATTGTGATCGACGCGGCCCGCGTACAAAGCCTCGTGGGTCAGGTTGTGGCCATTGGCCCGGAATTCCGAGGCGCAGGCGTCGCCGAGGGCTGTATCCAGCGCGGGCAGATTCGACGGAATGTCTCCGCAGGTACCGGCAGTCGGTACCGCGCCCGATGCGCCCGGCGCTCCGTTGTAGAGCTTGAACATCTGCTGGAAGAACGGCACCGCGTCGGGGTTTGTCGCCTGCAGATTGGTCAGCGTCGCGTTCTGAAAGGCCGGGCTGGGAATAAGCACCGGCGTGCTTGCAGTAGGAATGAGCACACGCAGGCCTTCGGTGTCGAAGAAGAAGAAGGTGTGGTTCTTCCACACCGGCCCGCCAATGCTGGCCGCCCACTGATTGGCATTCACGAACGGCCTGGGCACGCCCGAGGCGTTGTTCAGGAAGTCGTTGGCATTCATCGCCCGGCCATCCCAGTACCAGATGGCGTTCCCATGGAAAGCGTTCTGGCCGGTCTTGGTCACGATGTTGACGTTGGCGCCGGGAAGCTGCCCGTACTCTCCGGAGTAGCCGTTCAGGACGACCGTCTCTTCTCCCACCTCGTTGGCGCCCAGCAGCAGGTTCGTCGCGCCGCTGTTGTTCAGGTTGAGATACGGGTCGTTGTCGTTCATGCCGTTGATGGTGAACAGATTGGCCGTGCCGCCCAGTCCGAGTGCGGAGAAATTCCCGTAACCGGTCTCGGTGCTCATCGACAGACCCGGCGTGGTGTAGGCAATGGCCGTCATGTCATTGCCAGGGTTGGGCAGATCTGCCACCTGCGTGGACGTGAACGTTGTGGTCAGGTCGGCGTTCTCGGTTTGCACCGTGGCAACCGCTTCGGAAACCTCAACCGACGTGGACGAGGTGGCCACCGCAAGTTGCACATCGACGGTCAGGGTGACGCTCACGGCGACATCGAGCGCCTTGCTCGTGGTCTGGAAGCCGGACGCAGCCACCGTCAGGATGTAGGAACCGACCGGCACCAGCGAAAACCGATAGACGCCGGAAGCGTTCACGCTGGTAGTGCGGGCGGTGCCGGTTGCCGAGTTCTTCAACGTGAGCGAGGCCATGGACAACACTGCCCCGGAGGGATCGGTAATGGTGCCGGTGATGTCACCGGAGGTGATGGATTGAGCGAATAATGCCGGGCTGAGGGAGGCGGTCGCCACTATCAGCAGGCAAATGGTCAGGACCCTCGACAGGCCGGGAAGCGAAGCGAATCGTCCGAATAGCATAGTTCTCCTGAGTCTCTCTTTGTTTGTTTGTTGGTCAGTCAAAATACACCGGGAGTTGGGGCGGGTCGCTGCAGGTGGCTTACCAATTCCTAACGCGCACATTACGCACGGTTTATGTTAGGTGCTGGTGAACGCAATTCCATTTTTTGGGATGGGCCGTTCCGTAATGCCGTAGAAACAGTAAGGGGCCCGGCCTCTGCGCGGCCAGACGCCGTTTCACATCAACCAGGCAGGGTTATTGGCTGGCCGGCACAGGGGGGAGCGCTCCGGTGTGCCGGCATGTACCAACGCGGGTCGGAAGCGCACAGGCCGCGATGGCGCCGTCGTTCAGATTGGAGTTCGCGGCGCATGGAGCGCCCGTTGTGCGCGGGTTCCTCAAAAGCTGAACCTCCCGGAGAGCACAAGGACTCGGCCGGAAACGGCCGATCCCTGGAAGGATCCATACGGACTGGTGGGCGCCGAGACCGTACTGGTGATCGTGCCCGGCGACCCGGCAATGTTGCCGGCCGGATTGGCAAAGTTCGGGTGATTGAGCAGATTGAATGCCTGCGCGCCGATGGAGAACTTCATCCGCTCGCCGATGGGGAAGTTCCTGTAAAGGGCCGTGTCGATGTCGAAGTAGCCGGGTCCGTAGAAGGTGTTCCGTGCCGCCCCGAAACCGTTCTCGTCGCCCGACGGAACGAAGTTCGCGGCGGTGAAACAAGGGGTATTCACCGCGCTGGTGCCGCAGTGGGTGTTGATTCCCGGCAGTGGCGAGGCCAGGATATTTGCCGGCGGGACGAAGGGCGCCACTCCGATAGCCGAGGTGACAAGGCCGGACAGAGACCCGTCGATCACGCTGAACGGGGAGCCGGAACGGGCATAGAGCTTGCTGGACAAGGTCCAGTTTCCGAGCAGGTAACCCATCACGTGGTTGGACGGCTTTCATGGCGTGTCCCACGTGAAATCGGCCAGAAAGTTGTCGCGTATGCCGGTGTCGGCGTTGCTGTAGTTGGCTGACGATCGGATTCTCGATGGTCACCACGGAATTGGCGAAGTTGAAGGGCTCGCCCGGATAGCTGCTGAGCTCGTCGAGCGCGTGGCTCCACGTGAAGCTCACTTCGCCCTGGAACCCATAACCAAACGCCCGCCGGTAGGCCACGCTCAGGCCGTCGTAATTGGAGACGCCGGAGTGCAGCAACTGCATCACGCCGCTAAAGCGTGGGTCGGGCTGATTAGCTGGCAGACCGCCGAACCCATTGGGGAAATTCGCGGCATTGTAGTACGAATTGAGTGACTCTGGTAACCAGCTCTGCCGTCGTCACCACGCCGGCCCACAGTCAGACCTTAACCACCGGCGATGTCACCGGTGTCCTCACCGATCCCACCGGAGCCGTCGTCGCGGGCGCCACGGTTACGCTGCGCAGCGAGGCGACGGGAACGGCCGCCACAAGCGCAACCAACACCGGCGGATCTTACCGCTTCACGCCGTGAGAGCCCCGGTAGCGAATCGAGCGATCTAACAGGATGCTGAAAAAGTGCTTGGGCGTACCCGTAACGTGTTGCAAATCCAGATCGACTTTTCCGAGCCGCGCGCGGAGCAAGCGGTTTTGCGACTTTTTCAGCATCCCTGCTAAGCTTCATGTGTTCTCCTGCATCAGGTGCTTACTGGTGAGTGAGCAAGTGGCACCTTGAGTTGGGGCGGGCGGTGCAGGAGGCTTGCCAATTCGTGGACTTGCCGCGGATGTGGCGGAAATCAGAGAGGCGTCGGCAAGATACTGAATGCTAATAAGTAAAACGAATAACCACTACATAACGCAAATATCACCAAATGGTTAGATTTCGGGGCCCGCGGTGAATCTGTTTTTTGGGAATTTCGCTCTCACGACTGTTGAAGCTGGAAGGCCCGCGGGTAAACAAATGCCGGCGCAACGGAGCGGACCGCCGGGCCTGGCATGAATCCACCGGTGCGCGGCTGCGCCCGGCGCCGGCTGCGCAAAACAAAAAACGGGCCGCCTCTCGGCGGCCCGCACGTTTACAACTCCCACTGAAGAGAGTGCTAGAAAGTGAACTTAGCCACGAGCTGCACCGACCGCGCGTTGCTCGGGAAGTACAGGTCAAAGCGGTCGAAATCCGCATTGCTGGGAATGAGCGGATTACGCGGTACGGCATTCGTCCCAAACGTCGAAACGTCGGAGAGATAACCGCCGGTGAATTGCGGGTGGTTGAACGTGTTGAATGCCTGGATGCCGACCTGCATCATCATGCGCTCGGTCACGTTGAACCGCTTGTTGAGCGACATGTCGATGTTGTCGGTGGGAGCCAGCGGCAGGGTGTTGCGTCCGGCATTGGCAAGAGCGCCGGGACCCGCGACGATGTACTGCGCGTTGGGGTTGTTGGCCACGTAGCCTACAGTGGCACCTGCGGCATTGACGATTGGGGTAACGCCGCTGCCCACATTGGCCTGACCGGCGGTGTTGATGATGGAGCGGTCACCCGCCGAATCGCCGTTCAGATTTGAATCGACGCCGCTCTGGACGGTGGCGTACTCCGGCGACTGGTAAGTGTAGGTCGCGGAAATGTTCCAGTTCCCCACCACGTTCTTCATCAGCCAGTTGCCATGCTGGAACGGCTTGAAGTCGTAGATGGGCGTCAGGGTGAAGCGGAGGCGCCGATCCAGCGCCGAATCCGCCCACTCCGCCGCCAGGTCCTGGAAGTCCTGAGCGCGCCGCGGCGAAAGGATAGTGGAGAAGTTGGTAGCCGTGGAATCGTCCTGGGCATGGCTCCACGTGAACGCCGCGATGTACTGGAAGTTGTTGGAGTAGCGCTTGTTCATCTGCACCGCCAAACCGCTGTACCGCGAATTGCCCCACGGATGGTAACCGGTGATGTTGTTGGGGAACCCATACTGAGCCAAATCGTTGTCGGGCACCGACTTCAGTTGGGCCAGCGTGGTGGTCAGCGCAGCAATCTGCGAAGCTGACGGCATGGTCAGGAACGTCGGCAGGTAATCGGTCGGCGTGACCCTCGCGATAATATTCATGCGCGTCTGATTCCACAGGTGCACGCCCTTCGTGTAAACGTACCGCGCTTCGAGAGTGTAGTCCTTGCCCAGCAGCCGCTGCACACCCATGGTCCCGGTCATGGCATAGGGCCGTTTAGTCTCATCGAACGTGTAGGAAGCGACTGCGGCGCGGGCATCGGCAGGCGTTGCCCAGCCACCGGGCGTTCCGGTGCCGTGCAGCCCGCCGCCCGCGAGGAATCCGGTTGCGGAACATTCGGCCGGGCAATCCAGAGTGGTGGCGAAGTAAGCCGGAGAAGCGTTTTGGTTGAGGTTGATGTAGGGGATGTCGTACGCGCGCGCAACGCCGCCGCGGACGGACCACACGCCGCTCTTTCCCGGCGACCACGCGAAACCGAGCCGTGGAGCCCAGTCGCTCCCACTGTTTTTCGGCGCCGCGAAGCTGATCACACCGGGAACGTCGGCCAGGGCACTTT
>Ga0326727_10016669_pt1 | contig 15446 bp, 11 predicted proteins | sample MB2enrmetagenome_FD_207643 | JGI IMG/M metagenome (GOLD analysis project Ga0326727, IMG submission 207643) | Lab enriched peat soil microbial communities from McLean, Ithaca, NY, United States - MB29MY | ecosystem: Environmental > Terrestrial > Soil > Wetlands > Peat | place: USA: New York... | reverse complement strand
ATGGTAATCCGTTCGATTCGACGCCACCTGGTGCGCCACAATTTGGATTGCCGTCTATAAAAGAAGGATTGTTACCGACGCCGGTATTTCCACTTTGAGGCGGTTCATGCCCATCCGCATCCACCGCATTCACCAGGTTGTTGCCCACGTAGGTGTAGAGGTTTAGGCTCTGCGGATTGGTGAATGTGGCGTAGGGCACGGGGACCGGCGTGGCGCTCCAGTCGGGCAGCAGCCAGCGGCCGGTCTGCGATTGGTAGTAGCGCGCGGCGAAGTGGTCCAGGCCGCTTTCGGCGTCGTGCTCCTGGCCGGTGAAGTGGTGCTCTGTGGCGTCCGGGCCCGCGCCCAGCGCTGTCTGGTTGTCGCCGAAGGGCAGGCTGGCCCAGGAGTTTACATAATTGCCCCCGCCGTCGGCCTCGTAGCGCTTGGTGCCCAGCCAGTCCGCGTAGGCATAGTAGACCTTGCCCGAGGCCGGGTTCCAGGTGCCCACCAGGTGCTTGCCGCTGTAGACGTTGACGTGCTGCACGGCCAGCGCGGCGTTCAACTCGGCAATCTGGTTGCCGTCGCCGTCGTGCAGGTAGAGCGTCTGTGGCGCGCCCGCCGCGTTGTCCTTCGACACTCGCTCGCCGCCCGCGTTGTACTCGTACTGCGTGCCCGCCGTCGAGATCAAACGCCCCTCCGCGTCGTAAGTATACAAGTGCTGGCCGGACGCCGGGCAAGGACCCATATCCAGCAGGACGCATAGGTATCAAACGCGAAACCTGGGGCAACCATTCATTTTGGGTTGGTCAGGCCTGGGCCACGCGCCGTCTATCAGTCCGCCCAGGAGATCATTTTGACCGCAAAGCCCCCTGTGGGGATGCGCTGCCAGAAGAATTCAAACATTGACGGTGTGCTAGAGCTGTAAATGCCATCGCCTAGGCCTGAGGTCGCACCAGTTCCCAGAGGCATCGTAGCGATGGAAAGATTCGCTCTGACAATGGTTGGATCACTATCGTTCTTGAGGGCATCTTCCAGGAATTTATCCAACCTTTTGAGCAATGTTATCCGTTCCTGAAGCTGCATCTTACTTCGAATGTTGTCCAAGTCAAGGTCGAGGTCGGGATCCACGTGATTGCTTCGCAGGAATTCTGCTTTCAGCGTGTTCTCCTTGTCCGCAGCTACATTTAACGCCGTGACTGGACTTGCGGCGAAAATCGGCATGGAAAGTGCATAACGGTTCACCCAGAAGAGATAACCCCCATAGAGCGCAGCCGCTTCTCGGACTTCGTTTGGATTAGCTCCCAGTTTTCGAAGGGAATGCGGAATTGCGAATAAAGTACCTTGGAATTGGTCTGCCTCAGGGAAGCTGCCGCCGTAGAATCTGCTCTCCAGGGACAAATCCTCGGTTGAAGGAGTGGAGTACAACTGCTCGACAAATTCGATCGTATTCCTGGTCAGTTCCTGAGTGTCTGCCAGATCCATGCCTGGGCCCGACATGACGTCTTTCGGAACACCGTCGGATCCCAGCGAGACCAAATGCAATATCGAGACGAACTCAGGAGAGTCCAGGCTATTCGCCTTATTCGTTGTGGGTAGAATTTGTACAACAAGGAATCCACCAGACCTCAAAATATCGGTAAGAATTCCGTTTAGGTAGAGTTCGATATGCTTAACTCTGGCCTGCGCGAGCGCCTGGTCTCCGAAACGGCGCGTATCTGCGTTCGAGGGTATCTCTATGAGGACACTGAATGTACCTCCTAGCTTCTCTGTCTTCGAATTGCGGCGAGCAGCGGCGATCGCCTGCTCTGCTGTCAAGCGTGGGCTCTCTTGAGCCATTGCAAGTGAACTCCCTCCGTACGTGAACGGCATCATCAAGCATACCATATAGATAATTGCGACGATAACACCCACTTTTTTCATGTGACACCTCGTCTCTTACGGGATAAGTCCGGGCAATGGCCCGTACCATTTCTTGTACTCTTCCTCATTTTTCTTGTCATATGCAACATCGTCGTTGTACCACTTGGTATGCTCCGTCCCGGTGCGATAATCGATATGAACTTGGATGGAGGCCACTGACGCAGCAAGCCGCCCCGGAGGACGGCTGACGGTTGGCTGCACTGCACCGGCTCACTGCTGCTTCGGCGAGTCGGTATGGCCCGACTCGTGGACAAGCGTGCTCGTGGTAGTGGCGTTCTTCGTTGGACGCGCACCGACATTTGGCGGTGGCTCCAAGGGAACGGTCGATCCCTTGAGTACGCCATCTTCTGAAAAAACATTGACGCCGGTTGATTGATGATTCGGGCCATCGATCTGCAGGCCCCACATCCCCCTGTCATGCCCGTCGATTACATCCCCGTAATGGGTATAGCCCACCCCAACTAGATCAGGATTGTTTGTGCTGGAAAACGAAAGCGCGGCTTCGCCCTTTTCGAGGGTTCGCAGACGAATTGCTGGTGTACCTGCTCCATCGTGGATCGTCAGGCTTCCAGACGGCGTATACAGCTTGTACGGGCCGGGATTTTCATTCACTCCCAACTCGACCACGGGAGCTTTTTCCTTGGAGAGCATCCGGAGGAAAACGCTGCCGTCGTCCTCGACAGAAAAAACCGCCCTGACATTTTTTTGAGCGTCTGTGAGTTCGAGCCTGCGGACCTGCAAAGTTTTCCCCTCTGCCCGACGCTCTTGCAGAATCGTCACCGAATAGGCTCCGGCAATTCCGCTCAACACACACAGGAACAGAGAAGCAACACACCAAATGATTTTGTCCTTCATCATCGTCCTCTCACTGGCATCCGCGCAAAATCCATGTAGTAATTCCATCTGTAGAACCCCAATTTTTGAAATCGTTGATTTCACTCGGTCTCATTCCATGATTTTGGAACATATAGAAGACAGTGCTATCCGTCCAGCCTGTAGATCGATGCAGGTTCTCATGGACAAATATGGCCGCTTGCCTATTTGAAGTGTCCCTAAAGAAATTGGCGAACAAATTTGTGAAGCGGCCTCGCATTGGCCCTGTGTTCTTAGTGTCAGCCTCAGTACTCGCAGAATGCTCGGGGCCAGAGTATGGAACTGGGTACTGGTTGTACGTCGCATTATGCATTTCTGAGTCGAATGTTGATAGTGAGAAGTTTGGGATCACACTAGAAAATACAGAGGCACATGCAGCCGCGAATTTATCGGCGGCTGACATCAGTGTCTTCATGCCTGCTGCATTGATTGCATTGCCGCTTCCTCCTGACGGAGGCGTTCCTCCGTTCGTGTTCTGCTGTTGGGCCTGTGCATTACTATTCTTCTGATCCGCCGTCTGGTCCAGGGCAGCCTGAGTTGCATCTTCAGCCTGGGGTTGTACACCACCATCATCGACGCCCCAGGCCCCAAAGTCGCAGCCGTCCGTATTCCCATTTCCCGGGGCGGCGTGGACGCATTGCCACAACGCCGAGCCCTGTTGTGCGGTATAAGTACTTACTCCGCCTCCCTCCACATGCCCATCCGCATCCACCGCATTCACCGGGTTGTTGCCTACATAGGTGTAGAGGTTCAGGCTCTGCGGATTGGTGAAGGAGGCGTAGGGCACGGGGACCGGCGTGGCGCTCCAATCGGGCAGCAGCCAGCGGCCGGTCTGCGATTGGTAGTAGCGCGCGGCAAAGTGGTCCAGGCCGCTTTCGGCGTCGTGCTCCTGGCCGGTGAAGTGGTGCTCGGTGGCGTCCATGCCCGCGCCCAGCGCCGTCTGGTTGTCGCCGAAGGGCAGGCTGGCCCAGGAGTTTACATAATTGCCCCCGCCGTCGGCCTCGTAGCGCTTGGTGCCCAGCCAGTCCGCGTAGGCGTAGTAGACCTTGCCCGAGGCCGGGTTCCAGGTGCCCACCAGGTGCTTGCCGCTGTAGACGTTTACGTGCTGCACGGCGAGCGCCGCGTTCAACTCGGCAATCTGGTTGCCGTCGCCGTCGTGCAGGTAGAGCGTCTGCGGCGCGCCGGCAGAGTTGTCCTTCGAGACCCGCTCGCCCGCCGCGTTGTACTCGTACTGGGTGCCCGCCGTGGCGATCAAACGACCCTCCGCGTCGTAAGTATACAAATGCTGGCTGCCGGGTGCCGGGCAAGGACCCATGTCCAGCAGGTTTCCGGCGCTGTCATAACAGTAGCCCACGATCTGGTTCGACGTAAAGCTGAAATTGCCTTGGTAGACCGAGACCGAACTGGTGCCGCTGGCCGTCTGATTGAGCCGGTTGCCGTAGCGGTCATAGCCCCAATTGAGAGTCATGCCGGAAAAAGTGCCGCTCACAGCCGTGGCCGAGGTCAGCCGGTTGAAGGCGTCGTAGCCGTAGCTCCATGCGCCGTTGACCGAGTCGGTGGATTGCGTGATGCTGCCGTCCGCGGCGCGGTTCAGCGAGGCCGTGTAGACGGGCGGCCCGCTGCCGGGACCAGAATTTTGATACACAGCATCCGCGCCACCCGTAAGCGCCGGACCTGAGGGTGTAGCAGCAAAAGAACTGGAATTGAAGTCGCCCTGGTCCCAGGAGACGCTGACGGACAATGGGTAGTTGGAGGCCGCTCCATTTGCATAGCTTGTCAAGGACACCACCGCGCCGCTAACCGACGCCGCCACCGGGCTGCCGGGATTCGCAGTAATTGCGGCGCCCAGCGCAGAGGCAATCGAGGCTGGCGTAGAGGTTTGTCCGAATGTGGCTGAAGAACTGATTCCATTCACTGTTACGGTGACAGAGCCGCTATCGTAAACGGTGATCGGCTTGGAGCACTTTTGTTTCCCCCCTACATACTCACAGTCTTGTTCCACTACCGACTGTTCCGATCCGGAGATTGTCACGCTTCCCGTCCCAGAAGTTGCGGGTGTAAGAAGCGTTTGTCCGCTACTGTTGTAGGCAATCGAGGTCAGCCGCCCGCGCCCGTCGTAGCCGTCCACCTCGGCGTGGCCGTTGCCCAGGGTCATGTTGGTGATGCCGAAGGGGCCGTACTGGATGCCGGAGAGCAGCGGCTGCGTGGAGAAGGAGGCCTGCACCTGGGTGACGGCAGCTCCCGCGTTGTACGTCCAGTTCATGGTGTCGCCCAGCCCGTCGGTGGCCGTCGCGACCCCGCCCAGCAGATTGTAGGCGGTGTCCTGCTCATAGAGCGTGCCAGGGCAGTTTGCAGGCAGGCACTCCATGGTCTTTTGCACGCGCCCCATGGCGTCAAACTGAGAACTGACAGCGCTGGTGCGCGGACTCGTGGCCGAAGCGCCGGTGTATGCATACACGGCGTGGCCGATACCACTGGTTACTGTCTGGCCCAGCCATGTGCCGCCATCATAAACAAAGTTGGCCGCAGGCGTAGTGCCGTCGCTGTAGCTTTGGTTCGTGACGCGATGCAGGTTGTCGTAGAAATAGGTGGTGGTGACAGTCTGCTCGGTTCCCGGCACATTGGGAGCAGGCCGGACGCGGGAGGTCAACTCGCCGTCGCTGTTCCAGTTGTAGAGGGTTGTACCCGACTCGGGATTGGAAGAAGAGGTAAGCCGGTTGAGGCTGTCGTAGGTGAAGGTGCGGGCTGCCATTCCGCCCTGATTGACCTGCTTCATGTTGCCCAGCGCGTCGTAGGCATAGGAAGTAAAGAAGCCGGTTTTGGAGATGTCCTGGCCACAGGAGCCTGGGGTACCGGAGTTGCCGGAAAGCGGCGTACTGGAGACCTCGCAGACAGAGACCAGCCTTCCCAGCGCGTCTACCTGGGTAACGCGCTCCAGTGTTGCGTTGCCGTTGCCTTCGGTTTGGGAATCGGTGGCCGCGCCGGTGTAGCTGGTTAAGGCAACCGTGTTGTCCGAGTGAGTGACCGAGATGGTGCGCCCCAATGGATCGTATGCGTAGGTGTCGCCCGCTCCGGAGCAGACTTTGGTCACGGCAAAGCCTGTCCCCTGGTACGCATATGCCTTGAAGCCGACTCTGCCCATGTTGTCATAGCAGATGTCGGACTGGTCCCAGCTATTCCCGCTTTGGCCGTTCAAGATCATTGTGCGGCTCTGCCGGGCCAGGCCGTCAAGTTGCATATACTCGTCCGTCCAAACGGAATCGTGCAGGCGCTGCTTGCGCTCGATGGTTATGCCATCCGGATAGTAGAAATCCGTCTCCCCGTGATTGCCGGAAGTGTCCGTGTCCGGCATGACCGCCGTCACCATCCGGTTCATGCTGTCGTAGGTATAGGTGCTCGTGTTGCTGTTCTGGTCGGTGTAGCTCGTCACCAAACCTGTGTTGAAGTCATAGGCAGCGCTTACTGTGTGCGTGAATGTCCCGGCGCTGTTCGTGGTGCTGGGCAATTGCGTTTGCGTCAAATATGCGCCCTGATAGGTCGGAGAATAGGAATAGGTGGTCGTGTGGTTGCCTGGATCGGTCACCTGGTAGGGCACACCCGTGTCGTACACAGTGGAAGTAGTAATTACAGGTGTCCACGTTGCGCCGGATTGGCACGGCGTGGAGGACAATTGACGTGTCGTAGAAGAGATGTTACCCAGCGCCCCGGTAACGGGGACGTGTTGGGTCGTAATGCCCGAACTGACGGGCGAACTAGCGTCATAGGTAAAATCGGTTTCCGCGCAGAGGTTTCCTGACGCATCCAGAATCTGGGATGTAGCCACGCGGGAGAGCAGGTTGGCTGCCAGGAAGTTGCTGTTTGTCTGCCACTCGTAGGTGGTGTTCGATTGCCGAATGATCGGCCCTGCCGCTCCAGAGCCAAAGTCGCTGGTCGTGGTGCTGACGGGAAGGCCGAAGGTGAGCGGGTAGACTGTAGAGCTGCCATCGTTCCACCATCTGTATATTGACGCGCCGCCACTATCGTTGGTGATCGTTGTTTGAGATACCTCTCCCGTGTCTGTGTAGATTGTCGTCGTCCCCGTTGGAACGGAGTTCATGCACGCGGGGAAATCCGGGCCGGGAGAGTTATTGAAGGGATCGGGTGTTCCGGAAAATCTGTGTGCCACAGTTCTAAGCAACGTTCTGCTTGAGCCCGTTCCGGAATAGAAATTTGTTTGCGTCTCAAGATATTCCGAACTCGTTGGCACTCCCCCATAAAGTGGCGTGCAGGAGAGGCTAAAGAAGTGAACCGTGTCATTTCCGTTTGGATCGGTTACTGTACACGAAGGTGAGTAGGGACCGCATCCCGAGTAGCTCCATATCCCGGAAGTCGTTCCGTCATTCACAGTTCGCGAGGAGAGATAATACCTTTCATTCAGTTGTACCCACGTGTAAGAAATCGTACCTCCAGTGGGGTACGTCACTCGAATAAGATTTCCGAAATTGTCATAATCGAATATCCAGGATGTGCCGTTTGGCAATGTAATGCTGTGCAATAGAGTCACGGTAGCCGTTGTATCGATAATGTAAGGATCGCCCATATTGGAGCTTACTGTGTAGGTCTGGCCGCTGCCCGTCAATTGTAGAGTCCCACCGTTGTAGCCGGGAAGACTGAACTGTGCAGAGCCGCCCATGATCCCAGGGTAAAAATATGTTCCGGAGTAGGATGTAGCTGAGGACGTCGCTGGAAACGTGCGGCCCATCGTATCAGTCCAGGTCCCATCTGTATTCTGAACAATTTGATTTCCATTTGGGTCTTGCAGAGCTACAGTCTCATACGATGTCCATATCGTCTTTACGCCCTGCGCATTGATTCCGTAGGATGTATCCGATGAAGACTGCGCCATGTGGTAAAAGTAGCCTGTCGCATCGGAACTCCTCCAATTACCCGTCTCGGAGCCCGAAGCGTTGTATGGGGACGCAGGTTCAAGAATGTGAGAGGTTCCATCGGCGGTGATTACTGAGAGGGCATCGTACCCGCTGATCACATTATCGTCCAGATAGACCCGTATGCCCGTAGCTTCGTCGAGCGAAAGGTGAACGCCCATGGCTTGCGGCGGCAGATACCAGTGCTGCTCGGGTTGACCAGTTATTGGATTCGTTATGGTCCTGGCGGCCCAGCTAACATTGTTCGAACGCGCGGTCACATTCATCTTCAGAATTCCGCCGCGTTGAGGATAAGAGGCAATCGGAATATGCAGCATGACATTGCCATTTAACAGATTGACCGAGTCGATATCCGATCCTTGGAAGGAACCGTAGGGCTTGAACCCTGCATCGACAGAGGGGTCCTGCTGGCAGAACGCTCCCGCTTCGGCAACTAAAAGCGACAGTACAAGAAATAAATACTTGCGCATCTCCGTCCTCACTGAAGCTGAAAATCACTGACTGATAGACCTTGGTTGAAGCTGGGTGCTCCCAAGGAGACCGTGCTCTGAAGAACCCCGTCATAGAGAATCTGCATGGTTTGAGGAATTTGAATGGAAGAGGCTGTCTGCCATCTTGTGTAGGTAACAGTTGCTGTTCCATCGAATCGCTGATTTTTCAAGTCAGGAAGGTAAAATTCCACACGGATCGGCAGGCCTGTTGTCAGATCAAAATACCAGTCCTGGCGCGTGATCCTGGAAAACCCAGGCTTGGCCATTTGTTTCTCTGACCGCACATGAATCGTATTGCTTTCGCTGCCTGTAGCCGGAACAACAGATAGAGATCGGTCTGGGGAGTTCAGCAGAGACAGAAGAGCTACTCCAGGCAGGTGGGCGGGAAACAGCGTAAGGCTTACACGATGATCCATTTCGGTTACATTCCCAGTAGAATCCTGCCGATGGCCCTTGCCTTGATCGACCACGGCAACAGATTTCCCATCTGGCGAGGAGTACTCATATCGGATCGACATGCCTCTGCTCTTCCAAGTGACTCGCTCGTGGGTGTCAGATGAGGCCGGTGATTGAAACTGACCTTTAACTGTCGCATCGGTCACCTGTGACCAGGCCGCCAAACCACCCATGGCGTTCAACGCTTGGGTTACAGTCTGGACAGCAGTCTGATCTCGCCTCGCAGCGGAGGGAGCTTGCGCTGAAACAAGGCAAGCCATACTCAACAGAAATGTGAATCCTACTGACCCAAAAGGCCGCAGGCGACTTGCGAATCTGTTGTTCATAATCGATTCCTTAATGTTGTTACGGACTTCAGCAAAGAACGCTGTACTACCGTGACCTGTGAGATGGCGCATTCGAATGGTGTGTGTAATAACCAAGACGGTCGTGCTAAAGGCTTCCACGGCCTCTGATTCGAAATGCATTTTTCCCTGGGAATAGTGCGATGCAAGTGTCACACAGAAATCATCGTTTTTGTCAAGCACAAATTATTCTGTGATACTAATCACCTGAAGGTAACCTAGATGGTTTACTTTATTGACAATAACGGATTTCTGCTCCTGCGACACTTTATCCCATAGATTCTCAGTCGGTTATCATCAGGATTTTCTCGAAACAGTCCACGCTCTTATCAGGAAGTTCATTCTTCTTTCCTTTATCGTATTCACCGTCGGGGCGTCGCCACTGCCATATACCGAGTCCAATCGCGGGCAGTGCGAACCGTTGTCATAGGGACATGCTCGACCAGATGCTAACAAGGACCGCTGGGATTAGTATTAACAGCATGATGACTCCCAGGATAGATTCAACGCTCTTCAGGGCGTCGTCAGGCTTGACGGTGCCCAGCATACGGCCAGTGACCAGTAGTTTTGTTTTTGCCTGTCTCCTTAACTTCATATGCTGTCGTGCTGCTACCAAGGCGGTATGTAAGGGGTTGGGGTGGGGATGGGTTGCTTCGCTACAGGGCTCACCAGCGTAAATCTCGATTTTCAATTTTGTCATGTTGGCAGATTTTTGGGATTTATAGGACCACATTTACCCCCGTTCTCAGGGCCTAGAATCTCCCAAAGCGCGCCGATGAACTCCGGGGGGATGGCAACCGTGACCGCGCTTTGGTTGCTTTCACGCTGTTGACCGGCGCACGGGACTCTGCCATCGCTTCCATGAAGCTAAAGCATGTGGACCTGAAAGAAGGGTGCGTTTACCAGGATGCGCGAGAGGTCAATACAAAATTCAGCAAAACCTTCACCACCTATTTCTTTCCAGTGGGCGATGAGGTCTGGCAGAATGTGGCGGAATGGGTGCGATTTCTGCGGGAAGAGAAGCTGTGGGGTAATGACGATCCGCTGTTTCCGGCAACACGAATCGTGGTCGGGCAGACGCACCAGTTTGAAGCGGCTGGATTGGAAAGAGCGCACTGGAGCAGCGCCGGGCCTATCCGAACGATCTTTCGTGAGGCGTTTGAACTTGCGGGCCTGCCCTATTTCCATCCGCACAGCATTCGGAAGACGCTGGTGAAGCTGGGGTTAGAAATCTGCAATTCCGCCGAAGAGTTCAAGGCATGGAGCCAGAACCTGGGACATGAAAAGGTTTTGACGACCTTACTGAATTATGGTTCCGTGGCGAGTGAAAGGCAGGGAGCGATTCTCCGGGGTTTGACAATGTCCCGGCTGTCACCACAGCCCTGCGTAGAAGACTTCGCTGAAGCAGTGGTCAGAAAGCTTCATGGTACGGGAGCAGGCGCTCAGGCGACGGCAGTTTGACTAGGGCGGCAACGGGTGACTTGCCCGGAGGGACAATTCAATTACGCCGCAGAACTACGGAAGGGCAGTACCTTGCCTCCGCGCTGTGTACGCTCCAGAAAATCCGCCCAGTCCTGCATCATCTTGGCGCGTGGCTCCAGGTAGAGGGCGTGGTTGTACGCCGCGCTCACGGCATTGCGTGGGGCATGTGCAAGCTGTAGCTCGATATGCTCATGCGCATAGCCCTGCTCATGCAGGATGGTGGAGGCTAGCCCGCGAAAGCCGTGACCAGTCATGCGACCTTTGTAGCCCATGCGCTCAAGGGCCTTCAGGATGGTGTTGTTGCTCATCGGCTTACCGGCGCTGCGATCTCCGGGGAAGAGCCACTCGCTTTGCCCGGACAGTGTCCGCAGGGTGTCGAGAACTTCCAAGGCTTGACCGGCCAGAGGAACGATATGCGGGGTACGCATCTTCATCCGCTCTGCCGGAATATTCCAACGGGCTGCCTCCAGATCAAACTCTGACCACATGGCCCCGATTAGTTCGCTGGTACGTACAAATGTGAGCGCCATAAGTTTCATAGCCAAGCGAGTAACGTGTGTACCCTGGTAGACCTCTAGAGTTCGTAATAGTTGCGGCAATTCTTTAGCATCGATACGGGCATAGTTGACCTTGCGAGTGGATTTCAGAATGTCACTGGGGCGAATTTCGCTGGCAGGGTTGCGCTTCGAGTAGCCGTGGGCAATGCTGTAGCGGAAGACCTGTCCAACTGTCTCCAGTGCTCGCTTGGCAATATCACGTGCGCCACGCTGCTCAATTGCTTTGGTCATGGCCACCAGCTCCGGCGCTTCAATATCCGCGATAGGACGCGCCCCAAGGCAGGGCAGGATGTCTGCTTCCATGCGCCGCTTTACATAGTCCACATGGCGCGGGCTTTTCCCATCCTGCCAATGTTCCATCCAGAGGGAGGCGATGCTCTGGAAAGAGTTCTCGATAGCTGCCTTTTCAGCGGTCTTTATAGCCTTTCGCTGGGCCATTGGGTCAAGTCCATTGGCCAGCAGCTTGCGCGCCTCAGCGTGGCGCTCTCTGGCCAGAGACAGCGGCACATCTGGATACTTGCCAAACGTCATGAGCTTGGCCCGCCCTTCATGCCGATAGGTCCAGCGCCAGATCTTCCCACCGGAAGGCGTGACCCACAGGAACAGCCCTCCGCCATCACTGACCTTATAGGGCTTTGTGTCCGGCTTGATTCGCTTAATTTGGGTGTCCGTCAACCTCATGGAAACCACCTCTAGACAATGTACCCACAGCTTGCGGGGGGATGTACCCGCAAATATACCCGCACTGAGGGTCGGCTTCTATAGTAGCTAGATAAACAGAGAAAAGCAATAAGTTATTTGTTTTCAGAGTATATTTGCGTCAGATTGGACTTGGTAGGATGTTCTGGTAAGAGTCTATGGCGGAGAGGGAGGGATTCGAACCCCCGATAGCCTTGCGACTATGTCTGATTTCGAGTCAGGTGCATTCAACCGGGCTCTGCCACCTCTCCGCGTCTACACGGCCCCAGCACACTTATAGTTTACCGGGAAATGCGCCACGGATGCAATGCCGGCTGTGTGCAGGCGGGAAAGGTAGCGCGGCTGGACCTGGGGGATCAATGCCGCTGGATAAGATAATGCTTGACAAGGCGGGCGCAAAGAACTATAAGTGACCTATGGTCAATAATGACCATCATTCGGATATGAGTCACAATCGGAATACGCGGTCTTCCTCGCTCGCCCATGCTCTGGATGCAGGCGACAACGTCAATCCACCAGCCGCCGGGCGCCGTCAGCGCCATGCCGCCGAAACCCGGCGGCGGCTCTTTCGCTGCGCCTTGCGCCTATTTGCCGAGCGCGGGTTTCCCTCCGTTACGGTGGAAGAGATTACCGAAGCCGCGGACGTGGGCAAGGGAACCTTTTTCAACTATTTTGAGAGCAAGGAACACGTGCTGGGCGTGATGGCCGAAATTCAGTTGGGCAAGGTGAGAGAAGCCATCTCCGCCGTTGAACGTGGCAAGCAGACGATTCACTCCGTGCTGCATCGGCTGGTGCGGCGGCTCGTGGAGGAACCCGGACGCAGCCCAAGCCTGGCGCGCGCTTTCATCTCCTCGTTTTTGGCCAGCGAGGGTGTGCGCACTATCATCGCACTCAATTTGCGCGAGGGTCGCAGGTTGATCGCGCGGATTGTAGCGGCAGGCCAGGGGCGCGGGGAGATCGACCCAAACCTGAAAAAGGAAATGGTTGCGATGCAACTCATGCAAACCTGCATGGGAACCGTCCTGCTTTGGTCGTTGGATGAAACGCCTGCGCTTAAGGCGCGCATCGAGAACAGCTTTCAACATTTCTGGAGAGCCATCGCCCTCTCCGGTCAAGAGCAGAAACAATGACAATAAAATTCCGCATTGCCGCATTTATTTGTCTGTCTGGCCTGGCTGCAAGCGTGACTGTCACAGCGCAACAGCCCGCCCCATATCGGCTAACATTGCAGGATGCGATTCAGAAGGCGCTCCAAGCCAACTTAAGCGTGCTGGCCGCCGGCGCCAGGGTTGAAGAGACGGAAGGCACGCGGATGCGCCGTCTATCGGCAGCGCTGCTTCCGCGCGTAAATGCGCAGACCTATGCCAATTATCAAAACCATGATCTGCAGGCCCAAGGACTCTCCTTTTCCGGTCTTCCTATTCCGAAGGTTGTCGGGCCGCTTTCGAATTACGATTTCCGCGTCTATGCGCAGCAGAACGTGGTCGATGTGGCAAGCTATCGCGAATTCAAGGCCAGTGAACGCGCTCGCGATGCCGGCAAAATGGATTACCGCGATGCGCGCGACCTGATTGTGCGAGCGATTGCCGCACTCTATCTGAATGCCCAGTCTGCCGCCGCGCGAGTGGATGCAGCTCAATCTCGTGTTACCGATTCAAGCGCGTTGTACAAAATGGCCAAAGACAAGCATGACGCAGGAACTGCAACAGGCGTGGATGTGCTCCGCGCTCAGGTACAGTTGGCCAACGACAAGCAGACGTTGTTAATTGCCGATAATCAGCGCAAGCAAGCGCTGATTGAGTTAGCGCGCAATATGGGCATGAGCCCAGCCACGCCGCTGGAACTTGCGGAACCGCTCAATTATCGGGCCTTGAATCAACCGCAGCTTGAAACGCTGGCGCCCGCGGCGTTGCTTGCGCGCGCAGACTATCTGTCGCTCGCCAGCCAGCGACAGGGGCTGGTCGAACAGCAACGCGCCAGCCGCGCGCGCTACTATCCGAAGTTGAGCATCAACGGAAATTTCGGTAAGATTGGGCGCAGCATCGGCGGCGTGCAAAGTACCGGCTTGCTGCAAGGACAAATTGATTTCACTCTCTTCGACCGTGATCGCAATGGGGAGGCGCAGGAGATTGCCAGCCGCGTTAAACGCATTGACGATCAGATTGCCGATCTGCGCCGGGGCATTGAGGAAGACATCAGCGAAGCGCTGCTGAATCTGGACTCCGCCACCGAGCAAGTGGCCGTGGCCAAAGAAGGGCAGGAGCTGGCGCGTCGCGAGTTGCAACTGGCTCAGGATCGATTTCAGTCGGGCACAGCCAATAATGTTGAGGTGATCACCGCACAGGATGAGCTGGCGCGCGCCGAGGAGAACTACATTCTTGCCGTAAGCCGTCATGTAGATGCAAAGTATGCGCTGGCACGCGCTTTGGGCGATACGGAAACGAACATTGCTAAGTTCATGGGGAATCAGTGACGACTGGGTAGTAATTGAGCGCGTCAATTGCGAGGTTTGAAGCGATGAAACGAGTGATTCCTGTTGTGATTCTGTTGGCGGCGGCCATTGCCGCGGGCGTGTATTATTTCCCGCGCCTCATGGACAAGCCTGCGCCGGTCAACCAGCTTACGCTCTCCGGCAACATTGAAGCGCATGAGAGCCTGGTGGGCTTCAAGGTGCCAGGCCGCATTGTCGAGCTGCCGGTCGAGGAGGGGCAGCAGGTTACACAGGGCGCGCTGCTGGCGCGGATCGACGACGCTGATTTGCAGCAAAAAGTGCGTGTCGATGAAGCCACAGTGCGGGTGCGCGAATCAAGCCTTGCGCTTACGCTTGCCGGGACACGGTCCCAGGAAGTGAAAGCGGCGCAGCAAAGCATGATTGACGCCGAGGCAGATCAGAATCAGAAAATTCTGGACAACGAACGCGCCCGGCAGCTCTTCGCAAAGGATGAAGTTTCCGCGCAGGAGCGCGATCAGGCGGCGACCGCGCTGAAGCGCGCAGAGGCGATTTTCAAGGCGGCGCAGCAGCGCTACAACGAAGCCGTCGAAGGCAGCCGCAAGGAAGACATCGTTATCGCGCGCGCCAATCTTAATCAGGCCAATGCCAGTCTCGGCTTGTCGCAGGTAAATCTGAGCTACGCCGTTCTGAGAGCTCCATCGGCCGGCGTGGTGACCGTGCGGCAGGCGGAGTTAGGAGAGGTGGTTGCGCCCGGCTCTCCGGTAGTAACGCTGGCGAACCTCGATCACATTTGGTTGCGCGCCTACGTCGCCGAGACCGATCTGGGACGCATAGCCTGGGGCCAGAATGTGACTGTTACCACGGATACGTATCCGGGTAAGCGGTATCACGGGCGCATCTCATTTATCTCATCTGACGCTGAGTTTACTCCCAAAAGCGTGCAGACAACCAAGGAGCGGGTTACGCTCGTTTACCGAATCAAGATCGATATTGACAATCCAAATCATGAATTGAAACCGGGCATGCCCGCCGATGCGCGCATTGATCTGAACGCAAACAATACGCCGACAAATAAATGACGGAACCGCTCCAATCCGTGATTGTGGTTGTGGGATTGACGAAGAGCTTTCCCGGCGTGCGGGCCGTCGATTCTCTGAGCTTTAATGTTCGCGCAGGAGAAATCTTCGGACTGGTTGGTCCCGACGGGGCAGGGAAGACAACCACGTTGCGCATGTTAGCGGGGATCATGCCGCCGGACGCGGGCAAGG
>Ga0326727_10016666_pt1 | contig 15448 bp, 12 predicted proteins | sample MB2enrmetagenome_FD_207643 | JGI IMG/M metagenome (GOLD analysis project Ga0326727, IMG submission 207643) | Lab enriched peat soil microbial communities from McLean, Ithaca, NY, United States - MB29MY | ecosystem: Environmental > Terrestrial > Soil > Wetlands > Peat | place: USA: New York... | reverse complement strand
ATCGCCGTTACCTGGGAATATGTCGAGATACTGAGTGGTGGTTGGGCTGATGGTTGTTGCCCAGGCGATGATGTCCATCTTCCCATCGCCGTTAAAATCGGCGACTGTCAGGTTGGTATAAGTTGCGTCCTTGATGGGGGAAGAGACCGGAGGCTGGAAGGTTCCGTCACCGTTGCCCAATCCCACCACGATGGCGCTCTGGGCATTGTTTACGGCTCCGAAAACCGCCACATCGGGCTTGCCGTCGCCATTAAAGTCCCCCACCACCGCTGGAGCAGGGCCGAGAGCGGAAAGGGCGGGGGGAAGACCGGTGAGCGTGTAGTTGGGTGTCTGGCCAAAAGTTCCGTCTCCACTGCCCAGGAACACCGAGCCCGGGTAGACCAGATCGGGTACGCCATCCCCATTGAAATCTGCGGCAATGAGTGGTGAGGTGCCCCAACATGTGAAGGGCGCCTGCCGGAAGGCGATACCCGATCCGAGCCCCAGCATGACCGCGTTCCCTGACACAAAGTCCAACTTTCCGTCGCGATTGAAGTCTGCCACCACAATTGGCGAATCAGCGACGGAGAAGCCGGCAAACGTCATTTCAACAACAGTTGGTGCCTCGAATAGCCCATTCCCCAGTCCCTTGAGGAATTGCCATTCGGTATCGGTAACTGTCAGCAGGTCCAAAATCCCGTCGCCGTCGAAATCACCGACGGCAATGTACACTGTGGCCTGGCCGCCGGAAATAAAGAATGAGCTGAAATTGCTGGTAAAGGTGCCGTCACCCTTGCTGAGCAGGACGTCCACCTCCTGCCCGTAGTCCACGGTGACCAGGTCGAGTTTGCCGTCGCCGTTGAAATCACCACCTTGAAGGGTTAGGGGTGTGAAACCCAACGGGATGGGAGTCTCGCCAGCAAACGTGCCATCGCCGTTTCCCAGCAGAATGTCCACCTCGTTCTGGTCGGAACTGGCCACGGCGAGGTCAATCTTGCCGTCGCTATTGAAATCCTCCGCCACGATCCCCACGGGAGCGCCACCAACCGGTACGATCGTTTGGGGTGCAAACGTGCCGTCGCCATTACCCATCAGAATGGACACGGTGTTCGACGTTGAATTCACGACCGCGAGATCCATCTTCCCGTCGCCCTTGAAGTCCGCCGCCACGATGGCCATGGGGGAAGTCCCCACGGGGTAGTCCACTTTGGGGGCAAAGGTGGAGTCCGGCTTGGCTAGAAAGATCGAGACGGTGTTATCCCCTTGATTTACCACGGCAAGATCAAGTTTGCCGTCACCGTTGAAATCCGCCGCCACCGCCGCCACCGGGTTGTCGCCCGTCGTGAACGACGTCCGATTGACAAAATACGACTGCGCTGAGCACGGCAAAACCAATAGGGATAAACCGCCCACCGTGCCCAAAAGCGAACCAAGAAAGAACCTCTTCAGAAGATTATGCATTGGTTCCCCCCAATAGCCAGCCTGGCTCTAACTGCCCGCGGCAACCGCATTGTTTTCGTTCAGGTTCGGAGTTGCGGGCGTTCCCGCCCCCAGAGCGTGGGGAGAGGGTGGGCATCACGACCAATGGCCAGGCATCCTCAGCATTCCACCGCTGAGGGACAAAAACTCGCCGGGCCGTTTTACTCTATAACCATCTCCGTCCTGCATTTGGATGACCGCGGAAATCAAAAGATTGGGCGGATTCTTGTCGCGAAACCACCCTCCCGCGGCCGGACAGGCCTTCGCGCGGGGAATACTCAGGCGGCAATTCCGTAACTGATATTTTGCAGTTTAGTAAGAGTGCGATGCCGGGAGGGACGGTGCAGCGGGACGGCGGAAAGCCGCCCCACCAATCTCTCGCCTCAATACGCCGAGAGGTGCCCATAAAAGGCGGCCTGGACCCTGATCCAAGTGGCGTAGCGGGTGTACAATGCTGGGCGTTTTGGAAGGGGTAGCGCAAAGGTGGGCGTAGTCTGCCCTCCTTTGCGGGCCTTTCGGTAAATGGCCTTACCATATCCGTGCGCTCAAAAGCCGCGGAGGAACGCAAATTACGCGCGCCTCCGCGCTACCCTCCTCCAAGAACTCAAGGAAGAGGTAGAAATGGACTTTTTCAATTGCTACGAGGATGTCCGGCGTGCCGACGCTTACGCCACGCTGGAGTTCGCCAACACCTATTACCTCGCCTACCGCGATATTCCGGCAATCCTCGCCAAGCAGGTGACCGGCAGCAGGGCGCTTGATTTCGGTTGTGGCACTGGGAGGTCAACGCGCTTCCTGCGCAAGTTGGGATTCGATGTTACCGGGGTGGATATCTCGGAGGACATGCTGCGGATCGCCCGGTCATTGGATCCTGAGGGCAATTACCGCCTGGTGCCGGACGACAACTTTAGCGAGTTCGCGCCGTCCACCTTTGATCTGGTCGTTTCACTTTTCACCTTCGACAATATTCCGGGCGCCGGGAAAGTCCGGATCTTTTCCGACCTCGCGAACCTGCTGCGTCCCGTCGGAACCCTGGTCAGCGTCGTCTCCTTCCCGGAGATTTACACGCATGAGTGGGCTTCGTTCACCACCAAGGACTTTCCGGAAAACGCCAACGCGCGCAGTGGGGATCTGGTGCGCATCATCGTGACCGACCACCAGGACCGCAGGCCCGTCGAAGACATCCTCTGGACCGACGAATCCTATCAGGCAGTTTATCGAGAGGCGGGCCTCCAAGCGGCCGCGGTCTTCAAGCCGCTGGCCACCGGCGAGGAGCCCTACCCGTGGGTGAGCGAAGCCACCATCCCTCCCTGGGTGATTTACGTGTTGAAACGAGCGATGTAGCCCGTGCGGACGTGGCGCGGCTCCCCGCTTTTGGGGTCCGCGGCTCTTCCCTGGCAAAACCTGCAAATCGTGAGGATGGACGCCTGGCGGCGGTAGGCCAACGCCGAAGATCAATGCGTGGATTGCACATCCTCAACGGGGGACAGGGTGAAATCGCAGTCCAAATTGTAACCGTTGCACATCAGCACGCCCCGGCGGATGATTTTGACAGGGGCGTCGTCAGGAAGCGGCGCCTTGAGCTTGAGGGACGCCAGAACTTTGCTCAAGGGGCGAATATTCTCGTCACCGCTGATGAATTTCACGGCCCCCACCTTGCCACCGGGCGCCAGTAAAATAAAGAATTCGGCGCTGCCTTGTTCCTTGGAGACCCTGCCGAGCTCGGTGTGCCGCATTTCTGATAATTCATCAACTGCGGACATATGCTCGTCGACGGTGGGGCGCCCGAATTGGTCTTCGGGGAAGGGTGCGGGCTCGTTCAAGTCCGGAAAGCCGTGCGCCAAAATGTATTGATGTTTTGCTGCCTCCGTCTTGCCCAGCTTTTCATACACCTGGGCCAGGTGCTCGCCAATCACCCGATCCTGATAAAGGTTCCACGCCGCTTCCAGGTATTTCTGCGCCCTGGCAAAGTCTCCCTCCCGGAAATAGACCCAGCCCAGGGTGTCCCAATCGTTACCGAGTTGCTTCATGCGATTCAGGTCAGCCTTCTCAAGATGGTCGAAGTCCACGTTCGCCGCATCATGTTCGAGAGACTGCACAGCTTTCTCCGCGTAGGTCTGCGCGACGGGAAGATTCAGGTTATGGTCGGCGAGTGTGTAGGCCACATCGTTCCAGACCATCGGACTCAGCGAGGTGTCTGCCGCATCCTTGAGGAGCGGGGCCGCCTGGTCGGGCTTCCCGGCGCCCAGGTAGGCGTTGGCCAGGGCGATTTCGAGGGGTGCGCTCGACTTGATGAGCGCCTGCGCCGATTCCAGCACCGGAATCGCTTCGCCGTAGCGCTTTAGGCTCAGGAGAGTGTCCCCAAGGTTGATGAGAGCGGTCGTGTTATTCGGATCGTGTTTCAGAAGGTCCTGCCACACCGCGATCGCCTGCTCCGGCTGGCGTTCATGCATATAGGCGTAGGCGAGCATGACGTAACCGTGGGCATCCTCGGGATCAATCGCGATGCCCTTACGGAGGTCGGCCTCTCCTTCCTTCATCTGACCTTTGGACAACTGTACAGTTCCAAGCATCAACCAGGCAGCCTTGTAATGATCATCCAGTTTCAGGGCGCGCTCGAGTAAATCATAAGCATCATCCAAATCCCGCCGCTGTAAAGCCGCCTGCGCCTGCAGCAGGAGGCCCGTGGCATCCCCGTTGGGGGAAAAGGTGAAAACATAGGGCTGCGGGGGCGCCGGCGCGGACCCGTTGCTCAACTCGGTGTACAGGTTCTGATTGTCGCTGAGGGTCTTTTGAAATGACTGATAAGCGGCCAGGGAGGTCAGCGGGATCTCGAGTTTCTTGATGATGACGTGCACTTCGGTTACCCAAACCCCGTCTTCGAACGAGTATTTCGAGTGATACTCGGCAAAGTCCCACACCTGATCGACGTTTGCCAGGAGCTTGGGAGTGTACCCCTTGGGCAACTGGACCCTCGAGATCGAAGTCACCTCATACTGCCCACCCAGGAGAATGGGCAGCGTGCGCTTCTCACCCTCTTTAATCTCGGGCAGGCCCCAAAAGCCCAGGGGCGGCGTGATCCTGTGATTGGCCCAGTCGGGATAATTCTTCCGGGTGTACTTATTGGAGAAATGGAAAGGTTCGGTGGTCACCTCGGGCGAGCTCACCTCAACATCGCTCACATCTCCCGCGAATCCCATTGCCCGGCAGATGCCTTGCACCAATTCCTGCCACTGCGACTGGGGCGTCTGGCGGAAGGCCATGCGCTCGATCAATTCCGAATCACCCCGAAAAGTCCGGTGCATCGTTCCTTCCAGCACGCCCGTATCACTCAATTTGGCGTCGATTTCGTAGCGCTGGAAGCTCTTGAACGGCGGGTCGGGCGGTGTGGTCGCAAGCTGCGGTGGCGCGGCTCCGGGAATCAGTAACGCCTGCTTGTCCCTCAGAACAAAGACCAGATAGCCGAAGGGCGCCACTTCCGTGGTCGTATCCAGCCAGATTAGCTTGCTGCTGTTCTGACTTTCCGGCACGGCGGTGATGACGTGGTCAAACTGCCCCGGCGAGGGCACATCGGGATCAATGTGGCGTGTTGAATTCGTCAAGGCCGGGTAAGCGTCGATTCCCACGGCGGCAAGCAGTGAGGCCAGTAGCGTGTGCTTATCCTTGCAATCGCCGTATTCGTTCTTCAATACGTCGACGGCGGGGTGGGGCTGGTAGCGGCCGATGCCAAAGGACATGCTGATGTAGCGGAAGCGCGTGGCCACATAATCGTAAAGAGCGCGGACTTTCTCTTCCCGCGTTGTGGCATTGCGGGTCAACTCGGCGGCTTTGGCGCGAATCTCCGGCGTGGGAGCGGCGGCCTGCTGCTCGAGCCCGCTCCACCAGTGGCCCATCTCTTCCCAACTCTTGAAACTGCTGAGGAGAATTGCGGGCGGCGGAAATTCGCGCCGCGGTTCGTCGTCCTTCTTGACCTCTAGGTTCGCAGTCTTCCAGGTGTAGACGCGCCGATTTCCGTTTTCCACGATGGTGGGCTTCAAGTCCCGGCTCTTGATCTTGAGCTCGCGGTCTTTGGGAACGTTGACTTCAACCTCTTCGTCGAGCACCACATTCGCCTTCTCAAAATCGTAGCCGAACCAGAATTGGCCGGGGATAAGCGGTGTATGAAGGAGGGTTGTGACCTGGTATTCCAGTACGTCGCCGGCGCCCAGTCCTTTCACAGCCACATGCTTTTCGTGATAATCGCTGTACATGGGAGCGACACGCATGATTTCTGAAGTTAGGTCTTGTGCGCTGTCCGCCGGTGTCTCCACCACCGTCCCGTCCGCCTTGCGCACGCGCACGTAGCCAATTTCCACCTGCTCGTTGGTCGTGCTGTAACCCACGGAGAGCACGCCCCAATGCTGAACGCCGGCCTCGGACTGCACGCGCACCGCGCTCGTCGTAGTGCGGCTGGAAGTGCCGTCGTTTTCAAAAGTGGAAACGGTGAGGAGTCTTTCAATGATAAATGACTCTTTGGAGTAATCCGCGCCGGCTTTCACGGTGCCCGGGGAAGGAGTTTGTCCGCTCACGCCCGCCGCGGTCAGGATGAAGACCATCACCGAAAGCATGAATTGGCCATGCATGAAGCCTGTCTTATAAGGTTTCGTTCTTAAGAATTTATCGTCAGACATGCTCGCCATCCCCAACCGCACTCCCCGCGATTTCGGACAAGAATTGCCGTTTTCAGATTCCAACTGACCGGGGAAGATACTCCTCGCGCCCTCTCAGTGCAAGGTGCGCTGGTTCCGGGAAGAGCCGCATGACTAAAAGGCACGGGCCGGCGCTGTGCTTCTTGCACGTAAGAAACGGTAAGATCCGAAAGCCCGATGCATTCTATTTTGCGCGCTCGAGGCGGCCGCCTTCGCGGCGATCGGCGCGGAGGAGCAGGAGCGAAAAGATTAACCCGCAGAAGCCGAGACCGGCGAACATGACCTGGCTGGCGGTATAGCCGTGCGTTGCGTCGCGCAGCGCGCCATTGGCGACCGGGAACGTCGCCAAACCCAAATTTTGGATGGCGGTCATCAATCCGAACGCTGTGCCCACGCAGCGGGCGTCCACGATAAGCGGCACCGAAGGCCAGATGCAGGCGGGGACCAGCACAAAGGCCGCGCCCAGCACGGTCATGGAGATAACCGGAGAAATGTGCGTCAGCCCCAGGAGCAGGTGGGCGGGAACGATGAGCAGCGAGCCCACCACCATCAGGGTGGCGCGGCGGCCCACTCGATCGACGAAGTTTCCGGCAAAAGGCGCGAGCACCATGGAGGCCGCGATGATGATCGACGTGGTTCCCTGAGCGGTCGTAAACATGTGCGTGAGGTTGTAGAACACCCCCGCGAAAAAGCCCAGCCCTTCCGCGGAAGCCATCGGCATGCCCCACTTGTCATGGAAAAAGTCGGTGGCCAGCGCCGTGAAGGGAAAGATAGCGGAGTAGAACGTAACGCAGATTCCCACCGCGTACCAGTAAGAAGGACGGAACTTGCCCACGTCGCTCCAGGTGATCTTGTCGCCGGCGCCGGCCTCGGGCAGGTGCAGGATGGGCTCGGCATGGCGATCCATCAGGGTATAGATCCAGTTGCAGATCAGGCTGCCCAGGCACAGCGCCGCGGCGATCCAGAGCGCTCCGCGCCATCCGAAACGGCTGGCCAGCAGCTCCTCCGTATTAAAGGAAAACAGCGTGCCCAGCCGGGCGATGGTGAGGGTGATGCCAAAGGCCATGGCCAGTTCCTTGCCGGTGAACCAGCGCGCGGTAATGGCGCTTTGCGCGACGATCATGGACTCCGAACCGATGCCGAAAAGGACGCGGCCGGCGTACAGAACGGGCAGGCTCGGCGCCCACGCCACGAGGCAGGCGCCCGCCACCACGAAACTCGAGAAGATCAGGCTGGCGCGGCGCACGCCGACCCGGTCGATGAGGAAGCCTCCCGCCAGAACCGCAAAGACGGCGGCCACGCTGTACATGGTGTACATGGTGCCAATGGCGGCGCGGTCAGTGTGAAACACCTGGATGAGCGTGGTCTCAATGGCGCCGACACTGTCGTAGGCGAAATAGCTGCCGAAGGCCATCAGGGCGGCGAAGGCCAGGATCATGAAACGGTAAGGCCTGGCAGTGGGATAAAAAGGACCGTGTTCCGAAGAGGGCATGGGGTGAAAGTATAGCATAGCGTGATGGACGGAAGCACAACGCAGGGCATTGGGCTAGTGGCACAGTTGTTTTCAGAAGCATCGCGGCAAGGCAGGAAAGCGGCATATTTCCCGCGGCCCATGTGTTCGTCAACATTGTTCATCGGTTGGCCAAGCTCATGGACACCGTAGCGACAGCCAGTAGCGCGAGGCCCGCAAGCAGAGCACGGACGGGACGCCGGCCCGCTCCCGACCACTCTCCGGTTACCAGGCCGGAGACGTTGGCGCTAATGATCATCAGGATCTGGTAGAGTCCCCAGCCCGCGGATGTTCCCAAAGCGCCCAGTTGGCGGCTGGCGATTCCGTACAGCAACAGCGCTCCCACCCACAGCAAACCCGCCAGCACGCTCCATCCGGCGTCAGGCCAGGCCCCGCAAAAGAGCCCCCACGTCCGATTGCGTATCAGCAGGTAAGCGGCATAGCCGATGTTGGGAAGGAGTCCGCCCATCAGCACCGCCGGCCAAACCACGAAACTGGTGTTGCCGGGCGCGACGCCAAGCGCCAGGGCTTGCCGAACGATTCCATTCCCGAAGGCGAACCCGAAGTTGATCATGGGAGCCAATACGCCGCAGACCACGGCCAGAACCATCGATGCCCGGAAGGCCGAGCCCGGGCGCTGGCTGGGCGTGGCTTCGGCCCTTTCGCGCAGGCGCCCGGCGTAGCCGCACACCGCTGTTCCCGCCAGCATTACCGCCATCCCGGAGAGCAACAGCGTTCCCTTGCCCGACGCCAGCACTTCGGGCCTTTGCACCATCAGCGGCACCAGTGTACCGAAAGTGCTGCCCAGGCTGATGACAATGGCAAAACCCAGCGCCATGCCCAGATTCGCCACGGTGATTCCGAACAGCACCTGCGCGATTCCCCATCCGAACCCGAACAGGAGCGACGGGAGCAGGTCCCGCGCGGAGCAGGCGGCGTAGATTGACAACAGATTCGGGGCCGTGGCGAACGCCACCGCCAAGGGAACGGTCACTAGTGCGACCAGGGTGAAAACCATCCACATGTTTTCCCATTTCCACGTGTGCAGACGCTTGAAGGGGAGCATGAAGTTCCCCACCATCGCCCCGGCGGCGACCACCAGCAGGAATCCTAACGTCAGGTTTGTTTGCATCGGCTTCAATCTTCTCGAGAGGGGAGGATGTGTGGCGGGAGCGAGGCCAACGTCTTGGCAGCGGCTTTGCCAAGGGTCCGCTCAGGCGACCTCAGAGTGTACCACCTGGGGGATTGGAATCCGTGGAATTTTGACTTCTACACCACCCTGCCGCGGGAATCTCGGACGTAGCTCTACCACTGCCGGGCATCGGTGTGTTTGCGGTTCATCGCTCCTCAAAATCGCTCAATGACCCGATGGCCCGATAACCTCAGTCCATCAGCATCCCGCCGTTCACTTCCACCGTTTCACCCAGGATGAAGCGCGCGGCGGGGGAGGCGAGGAACAGGATGACGTCGGCGATGTCATCAGCCTTTCCGGCGCGGCCCAGAGGAGTATTGGCAATGAATTTCGCCATCAGCTCCGGCGGGCTGTAACGTTCATGGTAGGGAGTCGCGATCACCCCCGGGCTAATCCCATTGACGCGAATTCCATGCGGAGCAAGCTCCCTGGCCAGCCCTTTCGTGTAGGTGTACAAGCCGCCCTTGGCCGCGGCATAGGCCGCCGCGCCCAGGCCGCCACCGTTGCGCCCGGCGATCGAGGTGACGTTGATGATGCAGCCGCTGTGGCGCGCCGCCATCTCTTCCCACACGGCTTGCGTGCACAGGAACACGCTTTTCAGGTTCAAGTCCATGATCTGGTCCCAATATTCCTCGGTCATGTCCGCCAGCGTGTGCCGCGCAATCAGGTCGCCGGCGTTGTTCACCAGAATGTCGATGCGCCCCCACTCGTTGCGTACTGCCGCCACCAGGGCACGAACCTCATCCTGCCGGGTAACATCGGCGCGAATCGCCACGGCTTCGCCACCCGCTTTGCGGATGGCTTCCACGGCCTCCTCCGCGCCTTTCTGATTCTTGAGGTAGTTCACCCCCACGCGGGCTCCTTCGCGCGCCATGAGTTCGGCCGTCGCCCGCCCGATGCCGCTTGATGCCCCAGTGATCAATGCCACTTGTCCTTCTAGTATCATCCCCGCCTCCCTTTGGTCCCGCAGAAGTAATAAATCAATGGCCCAGAATTCTCTTCACTTGACCCGGCGAAATCCATGTCGATTGAAGATCGGGGGATCTTCGCCCCCTGAGCACTTTGTAACCAAACGCAGTATCCTAGCGCATCCCGCATCCCCCGCCAACTCCGATGACAAAAAAATCCTGAGCCGAAGATCAGCATGCGCGGGCTTCGCCATGACGCTGTCTTGACTTTCCCAACTCCTCATTCCTCTGAGCTCTCCCGCCTTGGAACTTTCTCATGAAGCTTTCCCAATTTGGAACGCGCGCGACCCCTTAGAACTTTTTCACGAGGTTGACCCACCCTCCTTTCCCGTTTTCCAACCTCTTCAAAAATAAGGGCTTCATCCCTCCGCCTAACCTTTTGCGTCTTTGGTGGGGTTTCCCTTTCTTGTGGACAGCGACTTGCTTTTTGGGACAGGGCGTATGGAAGACCTTACCCAGTGGAGTAGGCAAGGAAGGAAGGCAGCGGCCCGGTGCGCAGTGCTGTTCATCTTGGGAATGACAGCGGTGATCGCTATGGGAACGCTCGAGTGCAAGAAGGCGTCGCCAGACTCGGAAGGCGCCGGCAAAAGCTCCCATGCCCCGTCGGTCAAGGCCGTTATGCATTTGGAGCCCTTTGTCGTGAATCTGGCGGACTCCGAAGATAACCGGTTCCTTCGAGTCGGAATCGATTTGGGGCTGGGAAATCCGCGGCCCGCCAAAGAGGGCAAGGGCGGAGAAGGCGACGTACCCATTGCCCGCATCCGGGATTGCATTCTGGCGGTGCTGACCACCTGGCACTCTGATGCCCTGCTGGCCCCCGAAGGTAAGGGCAAACTTAAGGAAGAACTCGTCCAGGCGCTTCGCGACCGTGTGCCCGAGTTGGGAGTGAAAGAAGTCTATTTTACGGATTTTCTTGTGCAGCGTTGACTTATGGCCAATGAAGCTCCAGTTCGTGTTGTCGAACCGGTTCCACCTCTCCGGGAAATTTGGCCGGAGGCGCTGGAACTTCCCTGCCAGCTCTACGTGGCGTTAGAAATTCCTCATTTCACCATTCGTGACCTTCTTTCCCTCAGCGTCAACTCTCTGGTGGATACCCGGCGCCGCGAAGGCGCGCATGTTCCCGTCCTGGTGAACACGATCATGGTGGGGTGGGCGGAATTTGATGTGATCGATGGCCGGTTAGCGGTCCGGATGACGGAAATGGTTTGATCCCCTCACCGGGCGCCCTAAGGAAAGGAACCAAGGATATGGAAGCCAATGCCGTAAGCCGAGCAATAACTCCGCCGGGGGCGGCCTGGGTCGCCCTTAAGAACATCTGGCAATGGACCCGGCGCGCCGTCACGGCCCGCAAGACCCGTCGCCTGCGTGTGTGCGAGACGTTATCGCTCGGCGAGCGGCGTTTCCTGGCGGTTATTGAATTTGACCATCAGGAATTTCTGGTGGGGGGGACGGGAAATTCCCTTGAACTGCTGGCACAACTGCAAGGGGGAATGGTGATCGCCAAACCCCCGCTGCCGCTGGGGCCGCGCCCGCTTTGAAGGTTCACGAGTTCTGTCTGGAAATGACCTGCCCTCCCCAACCGGGGAGGGAATCAAGGAGTGGTGAGCGCGGAAGCAAGCGGCGTCATCGCCCCCCATCCCCTTCTCCGGCAATGAAGGGAATCGCGTGAATGATGATGAAAAAATCCTGGTTGAGGCGGATGGCAGGTTGGTCGGCGGTGGGACCTATCGCGTCGGCATTTCCCACGGTGCTCTGTGCCGCCCCGCCTGCCGCTCCCAAGGGCCTGGTGATTCCGGGACTGACCCAGGGCGGTTCATCATTGCCCTGGAATATCGTCGTCCTGCTGACGGTCTTAACCCTGCTGCCCGCCCTGCTCCTCGCCATGACGCCCTTCGTAAGAATCCTGGTCGTCTTCCATTTCCTGCGGCAGGCGCTCGGAACCCAAAGCACGCCCACCAATCAAACCCTGATCGGGCTGGCGCTCTTTTTGACCTATTTCGTCATGCAGCCCGTGGGCGTGAATATCTACCGGTCTGCCATCGTTCCTCTTCAAGACAATCAGATAACGGCCATGGAAGCCCTTGACCGGAGTGCCGTGCCGCTGCGCCAGTTCATGCTGAAATACGCGCGGCAGAAGGATCTGGCGCTTTTTGTGGAGTTGGCGAAGGAACCCCGTCCGCGCCGCCCGGAGGACCTTTCCATGCGCGTGGTGATTCCCGCGTACATCCTTTCGGAATTGAAGACGGGGTTTCAAATCGGGACCATCCTGTTCTTCCCCTTTCTGGTGATCGATCTGGTAGTGGCGTCAATTACCACTTCAGTGGGAATGATGCAATTGCCTCCCGTGGTTATTTCCACTCCCTTGAAGATTCTGCTTTTCGTCATGGTGGACGGCTGGAATCTGGTGGTGGGCTCATTGATGAAGAGTTTTTATTGAGGGCAGAAGGCAGAAGCAAGGAGTCAGAATGGATACACCGCAAAAACCTGCCAGGACGTTTCAGGATTTGATCGTCTGGCGCAAAGCTCATGAATTTGCACTCGGCGTGTACGAGTTCAATGCCACCTTTCCGAAACAGGAAACATATGGGCTTTGCAGCCAGATGCGACGAGCGGCGGTTTCAGTTCCAGCGAATATCGCTGAGGGATTCCGAAGGCATGGGAAGGCCGATAAGGTCCGATTCATGAACACGGCAGAAGGTTCCTTGGAGGAATGCCGGTATTACTTGATCCTGGCTCAGGACTTGAGTTACGGGAGCGCCCAGAAGCTCAGAGTGCTGCTGGAAGAAACAAGCCGACTTCTGAATGGCTATTCAATGGCAATTCAGGCGTCGGCAGCCTGCCATTCTGACTCCTGACTCCTGTCTTCTGACTCCTCGTGAGGTTTTCTATGACCCCCGAAGTCGTTGTGCACTTGGCTCGAGAAACCCTGTTGACCGCTCTGTTGCTGGCCACGCCCATCCTGGCCGTCGCTACCGTGGTGAGCCTGCTGATTAACATCGCCCAGGTGATGACCTCCATTCAGGAGCATACCGTGGCCACCGTTCCAAGAATTGCGGTCGTGGCCATCGCCACCTTCGTCACGTTGCCGTGGATGTTGCGCCGATTGATGAGCTTCACCATTCAGTTGTTTGCGGATTTCCACCGTTGCCTGGGGTAAGGCGCAAGGAGTGGAAAGTGGGTTCGGGACTCGAAACCGTAATCGGACGCCTGCTGATTGTGGGCGCGCGGGTAAGCGCGCTGATGGTGTTTGCGCCGTTCCTGGCGAGCGCCACCATCGCGCCCCGCATCAAGGCGGGTTTCGCCGTGGCGCTGACGGCGCTTCTCTACCCGGTGGTGGGGGTGAATCTGCCCCCCTTTTCCGCCGCCACGGGGTGGAAGGTGGCGAGCGGTGAATTCGTCGTGGGGCTGATCATGGGAATCACGCTCCAATTCGTCTTTGAGGGTCTGGAATTGGCCGGGCAGGTGGTGGGCTTCCAGATGGGGCATTCGCTGGCGAATCTGATCAACCCCCTGTCCGAGGCCGAAACGCCCATCCTCTCCAATTTCTACCAGGCGGTGGCGCTCCTGATTTTTCTTCAGTTGGACGTACATCATTGGGTGCTGCGGGGCCTGGCCAAGAGCTTTCAGTATTGTCCGCCAGGAATGGTGGTGGTGACTCCCGCCGCGGCTGAACAGGTATGGCATGCCGCCGGGGGAATGCTGATCATTGCGGTGCAGATTGCCATCCCCACTCTTCTGGCCACCATGATCATCGATATCTCCTTGGGTTTTCTAGGACGGGCTTCACCCCAGCTACCGGTGTTGTTTGTGGGGATGTCCGTCAAGAGCGTCGTCGCGTTCCTGGTGGTGATGGGGACATTGCGTTACTGGCCGGGGGTGCTCGAGAAGTATTTCGGGGAGGCGCTGGCGACGAGCGAGCAACTGATGCATTTAGTCCACTAGGGAGCAGAAGGCGTGGCGGACGAAAGTCGCACTGAGCAAGCAACACCGCGACGGCGGCAAAAGGCGCGCCGCGAGGGTGACGTCCCGCGCAGCCGCGAGCTGCCCGCCGCCCTCGCGTTGATAACCCTGGTGCTGTTTCTCTGGTGGTACCCGCACAACTGGAAGGGTGAATGGCGCGAGCTTCTGGAACGCGCCCTCAATCTCGCCGTTCACAGCGACATGGCGGCGGGCACGCCGGTGCTCAAATGGGTAACGTGGGCGACCTGTGTCTGGGCGGGACCCTGCATGGGGGTGATCTGGCTGGTCGCCCTCGCCAGCAGTTTTAGCTTGGGGGGAATTGTCGTGGCGCCCACGGCGCTCGCCCCCAAGCCGCAGAGGCTGAATCCCGCCAACAATCTCGGGAAGTTGTTTTCGCTCTCCGGCCTCCAGGGGCTTTTGAAATCGCTGATTCCCTCGGCATTTGTGCTTTATATCGCCATGGGGATCATGGTGAGGGACTGGGACCAGATTTTGCAAATGTGCCGGGTGGCGGTGCGGCCCTCGCTGGGTTGGATGCTCTCCCGGGTCTTTGAAATTTCCTGGAAGGGCAGCCTGGTTTTCATGCTGTGGGCAGGGTTTGACGTGCTGATCTCCCGCATGAACTTTGAGCGCCAAATTCGCATGTCGCGCCAGGAAGTGCGTGAGGACTTCAAGGAAATGGAAGGCCACCCGGCGATCCGCGGGCGCATTCGGCGGCTGCAGAGGGAGATGCGGCGCCGCCGGATGCTCCGCGATGTGGCGCGCGCCACGGTGGTGGTGACCAACCCCAGTGAGTATGCCGTGGCCCTGGAGTACAAGCCGGAAACCATGGCCGCTCCCGTCGTGGTGGCGAAGGGCCGCAACCTGCTCGCGCAGAAAATCAAGCGCGAAGCCCGCTGGCACGGAATTCCTGTGGTGGAAAATCCGCCCCTGGCCCAGGCCCTTTATCGCGCCGCCGAGGTCGGGCAGGCGATTCCAGCGAAATTGTACACTGCGGTCGCGGAAATTCTGGCCTTCATCTACCGCACTCAGCGGCTGGCGGCCGCTGCCCAAGGGGGAAATCGACCGGCCGCCCGTTAGGCGTTCGGAGCGCCGTGGCTGTAATGGACTGATCTGGAAGTCGCGGAGAAGAGGTTCTATTCCGATCAGCACAGCAATCAACACCGGCAGGCCCGCCGGCGGATTGCAGGGTCATAACGATGAAACAAGCGCCTCCCAAACCGGCTCTCGCAATCACCAAGGTCGTCACCCTGGATTGGGTGGTTCCCTTAATTGCCGTTGCTCTGGTCCTTGTGATGTTGGTTCCTCTGCCCACCTTTGTGCTGGACCTGCTTCTGTCGGCCAGCCTCACGGCCTCCGTGCTGGTGTTGTTGGTGGCCATGTACATCACGCGCCCGGTACAGTTCTCGGTGTTTCCCTCCCTGCTGTTGCTCCTGACGCTGTTCCGGCTGTCGCTGGGGCTGGCCAGCAGCCGGCGCATTCTTCTGCACGGAAATGAGGGCACCACCGCCGCCGGGCATGTGATTGGAGCCTTCGGGCAATTCGTTGTGGGCGGCAATTACATCGTCGGGTTCGTCCTATTCGTCGCCTTGATTGCGATTCAGTACCTGGTGATCAACCACGGAGCGGTGCGCATTGCGGAAGTTACCGCCCGCTTCACCCTGGACGCTTT
>Ga0326727_10016665_pt1 | contig 15449 bp, 10 predicted proteins | sample MB2enrmetagenome_FD_207643 | JGI IMG/M metagenome (GOLD analysis project Ga0326727, IMG submission 207643) | Lab enriched peat soil microbial communities from McLean, Ithaca, NY, United States - MB29MY | ecosystem: Environmental > Terrestrial > Soil > Wetlands > Peat | place: USA: New York... | reverse complement strand
CGCCTGAAAACCCCGAAGCACCGGCGTATATAGTGTCCACTTGAAAACAAGTGGACACTTCGTCGCTCCCGCAAAGTCTTGCACGCGACCGGACTCCCCGCCAGATGGCAGCTTCGGACGCTTACCAAACAGGTCCTCCTCCGATCAAAGAACCGCTCCGACTGGACGCGCATTCGAGTACAGCTACTCTACTTATGCCGTGGCTGTAGGGTTTCTCCAACCAACCAAGCGGAGCCCCTGCGGCTGCCAAGGGCAGCCGGGGCATTCCTACTGCGGCATAACAAACAGGGTGATTGACTGAGCCGGAAAGGTGTAGTTGACGATGGTGCTGGTCGTGCCCCCTGTCGGCGGTGGGGTTACTGTCACCGTCGACGGTCCGACGATAGCGTTCAGATTGGAGCTGCTGTAGAGAAATGCCTGAGCCGTTGTCACGGTCGATGACAGGTTAGCTAAGGAGACCGTGCTTGTCAGGCTGCCATAGGTCTTGTTGATGACCACCACGGTCACTGTGCCATTCGAGGGGCCAGAGGTGTGGACCGCGCCATAGACTGCAAGCGTGCCTTGATTGGCGCTGGTCGAGCTCAGCGCCGTGTCGCCAAAGGTCGATTTATGCCCGTCGTAGTTGCGGAAGATTTCAAAGGCCATGAGGCCGGGAGTTTGCGGCAGATTCGGCGGCGTCGGGTTGAGATCGGGCGGGCCCCAGAGCGTGGCCTCATCGAGGCCGTAGCTTCCGAAGATGCCCAGGATGTCGGCCTGCGCCACTGCTCCGTTGATATTCTCCTGCCCGCCCCAGTTGTACTCCGTGATCGCCGTCTTGGTGTCGGGGTAATCGTTGGCAACCCACTTCTGCATCATGGGAATCAGTTGCGGAGCCTGCAATGGGATGTTGCAGTTTCCATGGGCGGTCGGGTTGTAGTAATTCGAGTCGCTGGGGTAGTTCGGCTGCGCGTAATTGGGATCGGTATACGTCGGGTCCCAGAAGACGCGCGTGGAGTCCAATCGGGCCTGCTGCTCGCCGGTGTCGCCGGCGGTCGTCAGGCCAACACCGCTCCCGCTATTCGCCGGATACTCGGCTGCAAAATAGGTGTGCAGGTCCAGGTAGTCCAGTAGGCGAGATCCATAGGTGCTCGAAGCGGCCGCGAATTGCTGCAGATAGTACTCGATGAACGGGACGCCGCCATGTGCTTCCCGGTCGGTTGGTCCGCTCCAGGGCTGATAGCAGGGTCCCGTGCTCCAACCATTCTCGATATCCTTCTTGGAGTAGAAGTAGTTCCACCAATTGTCTACCACCGGCCCCTGCACGGCGGCGGTTGGATCGGCAGCCTTGATGGCCTTTGCAGTGGCTATGCCGTTGTCGGTCACCTCGTCATAGGTGGAGGGAGCGGGATGCACGTCGCGATGGACCGCGTCCCACCAGGCAGGCTCGTTGTCCAGGTCGTAGGAGAAAACACCGCCATTGGCAGCCGTGCCGAACTTGCCGACTAGATAAGTCACCCAATCGCCGGCGAAGGAGGGGCCAACCGCGGTGCTGGTAAGACTGGCCAGGCCGCTGGGATCGGGGATGTCGCATCCCGTGGAACTCGTGCAGCCACTGACCCCTTCTGGGTACAGACCGTCGCCGCAGTTCGATCTGTATTGGTCGAAGGAGACCTGATCCGGGAAGGCGGACGCCGTGTAGCTGCACGACGTGCCGTCCTTGGCTATCCAGCCCAGCACGTTGACCGTACCTAATGTCTTGGCCCCGACGGAGGCATCGCCAATCACCTGTTCGTTGAATTGACTCGTGGCCTCCTGGCCACTGTTGCCAGTCTGATTCTCGAAGTACCAGTCGCTAGCGGAGCTGGTGACATCCAGTTGGTAGTTGTACCGGGAAGTAGCGTCTCCACCAAACCGATCGACGGGGATGTTGGCGGCGTCGGCTACGGAAGCCTCGAGCGTGTAGTTATTCATCCCGTAGATCAGCGGGCTGATGGCGTGGGTCTGGTTGCCCGCGTCCACGGTCAGGGCCGGGCCGCTGGCCGCAGCCGGTGGACTGAGGGTGACGGTAGCGCTGCCGCTCTTGGTCTTGTCCTGGGTGCTGGTAGCGGTCACGGTTACGGTTGCCGGGGCCGGGTAGGGCGTGGTGTAGAGGCCGCTCGAGGAAATGGTGCCTGGACTCAAGCTGCCGCCCGATGGCGCGGCAAGCGACCACGTCACCGCCGAACTTACCGTGCCGTTGATTGCGGCAGCGAACTGGACGGTTCCACCGATCGTAGCGCTCACTGGGTTGGGGGTCACAGCGACTGCTGGTGTTGTGTAGTTGGCGGTAGCAGTAGGATTGCCAGCCAAAGTTATGTTGCAGGTCACGGTGCTGGCGGAGGTGCATCCGGTCCAGGAGGCAAAGGTACTGAAGCCGGAGGTGGCAGGCGCGGTAAGCGTAACGGACGTGCCTGCGTTATAGGTGCGCGTAAAAGGGGTGGTTCCGTTGGACGCGCTGTTGTTGTCCGCGGGGGAGACACCCATGGCGACTCCGCTGGCCGGGTCCGTCGAGTCCACCGTGAGCACGGAGGTGGTAGGAGTGTAGTTGGCGGTGAGGATGGTATTTGCGTTCATCGTCACGTTACAGGTGACGGTGCCGGAAGAGCATCCAGACCAGGAGACAAAGGTATAGTTGCCCGATGTGGCGGGAGCGGTCAGCGTAACGGACGTGCCTGCGTTATAGGTGCGCGCAAGAGGGGTGGGTCCGTTAGACGCGCTGTTGTTGTCCGCGGGGGAGACAGCGATGGCGACTCCGCTGGCCGGGTCCGTCGAATTCACCGTGAGCACGTACGTTGGAACGGCATAGTTGACGGTGATGGTGGTATTGGCATTCGACGTCACGCTGCAGGTGACGGTGGTGGCGGAGGTGCATCCGGTCCAAGAGGCAAAGGTGTTGCTGCCGGCAGTAGCGGGGGCCGTCAGGGTGAGCGTCGTGCCAGCTGGTTCGGTAACCGTAAAACTCGTGGTGCCTGGGACGATGACATTGTTGAGGGGGTTGTTGTAGTCGATCGTCACGCCGCTGGCCGGGTTCGTCGAGTTTACCGTGAGCAAGTAGGTTGGAGCGTAGTTTGCGGTGACAGTGGCATTCGCGTTCAACGTCACCGTGCAAGCGACGGTGCTGGCGGTCGCGCATCCAGTCCAGGAAGCAAAGGTACTGCTGCCTGCTGTGGCGGGAGCGGTCAGCGTAATGGACGTGCCTGCGTTGTAAGTGCGGGTGAAACCGGTGGTTCCGTTGCTGGTGCCGTTGTTATCCGCGGGAGCGACGCCAATGGCTACACCGCTGGCCGGGTTCGTCGAGTTTACGGTGAGCAGGTACGTCGTTGGCGGCGGCGGGTTGGAGGTGCTGCCGCCGCCGCCGCCGCCGCAAGAGGTCGGCAAAATGCATGTTCCGAGCCCAATCCATACCGTCCAATTCCACCCGAATCTATTCATGCGATGCATCCAATCCTCCAGAAATCCCAACTTCGGGAAGGCCTGCTCTGAAAGGCAAAAAAACGCCGAAGAATCCTTGCGCTGTCGGTATCATTTTACGTCGGAAATGCCCACACCGCCTTTGCCTCGCTAAGTTGCTAAGTTCGCGTCAAGCAGAATTGGCCCGTTTCGGATGCTCTGAAAGTCAACAAAACCGGAACAGGAATGAAGTTGACTCTTGACAGAAAGGACCATCCATCTTAAATTTCAAGAGTCAATTCAAGCGTTCGCTCGTTTTCCTCTTTCTCCTTCCCTCTCGATTCACAGGCCCGGTATTCATTCTGGAGAACAGGCGAGGTGGTTGTGCCCGACCAAGTCTACGATTTTGTTGTTGTCGGATCCGGCCCCGGCGGCGGACCGGTTGCGTCAAATCTCGCCCGAGCGGGCTACTCCGTGCTCGTTCTCGAGGCCGGCGAAGACTGCGATAGCTTCACCTACCGCGTGCCCTGTTTTCATCCCTTCGCCAGCGAAGATCCAGCCATGAGTTGGGACTTCTTCGTTCGTCACTACGACGATCAGGCGCAGCAGCAGATGGATTCAAAGTTTGTCGCCGCCCAGAACGGCATTCTCTATCCGCGCGCCGGTACATTGGGCGGATGCAGCGCCCACAACGCCATGATCACGGTGTATCCGTGCAATAGCGACTGGGATCGTCTTCGTGAACTGACCGGCGATGCGTCCTGGTCGGCAGATCGTATGCACTCCTACTTCAAGCGGCTTGAGCATTGCGGTTACGTTGCCGGCCTGGAGCGCGTGGCGGAGGCCATCGCCGGTGAGCTGCACGGAGAGGGGCTTAACCCCAGCGGGCACGGGTATTCAGGCTGGCTGCACACGCAAACCGCGAATCCGGAGTTGATCTTCAAGGATTTCGAGCTGCTCAGGCTGGTGACACTCGCGGCGGTCACCGGGCTAGCCAATCATCTTGGCTGCCTGGACACCGACCTCGAGACGCTCTTCGATCCCAACGACTGGAGGACGATAAACAGCAAAGGACGGGAGGGCGTGAGCCTCACGCCGCTGGCCACGCACAATGGCGCTCGAATCGGCGTGCGCGAGCGCCTGTTGAACACGGTTAAAGAAACCAAAGGACGCCTTCGCATTCAGACCGGGGCGCTGGCCACGCGCGTTGTCTTCGACGGAACCCGCGCCGTCGCGGTCGAATACCTTTTGGGCAGCAAATTGTACCGGGCCACGCGAAGCCCAGCCGGAGACACGGTGGGAACAAAGGTGACCGTCCGGGCGCGCTTCGAGATCATTCTCGCCGGGGGCGCGTTCAACAGCCCGCAACTGCTGATGCTCTCCGGTGTGGGCGATCCGAATGAGTTGCGCGGCTTCGGCATTGCGCCTGTGGCCAATCTGCCCGGCGTCGGAAAGAACATGCAGGATCGATATGAGGTTGGCGTGGTTGCACGGATGGGCAAACCGTTTGAACTGCTCAAGGGCGCAACGTTCAAGGCACCGTCGGATGGAGATCCGCCGGACCCCGCGTTTCTGGATTGGCAGCAGGGCAAGGGTGTCTACACGTCCAACGGCGCAACGATTGCGATCACCAAGCGGTCCAGCCCTGAAAAGCCCGACCCCGACCTTTTTATCTTCGGCCTGCCCTCCTATTTCAAGGGCTACTATCCGGGCTATTCGGCCGCTATTCAGCACTATCAGGATATCTTCACCTGGGCGATTCTAAAGGCGCATACGCAGAACACGGCAGGCCAGGTCAAGCTGCGCAGCGCCGATCCCCGAGATACGCCCTCCATCCATTTCCACTACTTCTCCGAGGGCAACGATCGGGCCCAGGACGATCTCCGCGGGGTCGTCGCGGGCGTCAAGTTTGTGCGCGAGATGAATCGGGAGATCGACAAAGGAGTCGGCATGACCGAAGTGTGGCCAGGCCCGGCATGCGGCTCGGACGAAGAGATTGCAGCTTTCATCCAGCGAGAGGCGTGGGGACATCACGCTTCCTGCACCAACCCGATTGGGCCTGCGGGCGATCCGGCGGCCGTTCTGGACAGCCGCTTCCGGGTGCATGGCACCACCGGCCTGCGGGTTGTCGATGCATCTGTATTTCCGCGCATCCCCGGCTTCTTCATCGTGAGCGCGGTCTACATGATCTCGGAAAAGGCAAGTGACGTCATCCTGGAAGACACACGGGCGGCGGAACGTATCGGAGGTGGGTTATGAGCGCAGAACCCCGCAAACGCGGAATCGTCTATCGTCTGCTTCGTTGGGCAATCGCCGTCGTCGTTGTCGCTATCGTAGCCGCGGTCCTGCTGATCGTGGCCGCGCTGGTACTCCCCCTTTCGAAGGCAGGCAAGGTGCAGGATGAGGCGATGCTTGCAGGCCGTTCCGCCGAAAGCTTGCCCGGCGCAGACGAACCCTACTTTCACGACATGGATGGCGGCATCGCCCTCACTAGCGAAGAGGAGAAGGGGCGGAACAACTGGATCGTGTGGAGCGGTGGCAACGATCGCTTGTGGGATCTTCTTTCTACCAAGAGCTTCGGGACACTGGACCTTCTCAAGACGATCTCCTCGGCGCCTGGCCTGCCGGCAAGCCGCGACAACCGGTGGAACTACCTGGGGCTGGTGAACGAACCTTGCTACGAAAAAGCTACCGGGCCGGACCCGGATCGCTTTGGACTTTGGCTGGACAAGCGCAAGCCCGAATGCGGGCCTGATCCCTTCGAGAATGAAACCAAGTACCCCGGCATAAAGATCGGCGCGCGCGGACAGACGGTCAAGGTCGGGTCCTACTATGGCTATGGAACCGGCATCGTGGGCCTGCGGCTGTTCCCCAACCCGGCCTTCGACGAGAAGGCGAAGCAGCATTGGGATCCGGTGCGCTACTACAGCGACCCGGCCTATTACAACGATCGCAACCTGGTGAAGCCCTATCGCGTGGGAATGTCGTGCGGCTTCTGCCACGTTGGTCCCAACCCGCTGAAGCCGCCGGCGGATCCCAATAACCCCAAGTGGGAAAACCTGAGCTCGATGGTCGGGGCGCAGTACTTCTGGATCGACCGCATCTTCTCTTGGAGTGGCGATCAATCCAGCTTTGTGGTCCAGATATTCCACTCCTCGCGGCCGGGCAGCCTCGACACATCGTTGGTCTCGACCGACAACATCAACAACCCGCGAACCATGAACGCCGTCTATGCCCTGCGCGCGCGCCTGGCGATGGCCTCTAAATGGGGCCAGGAGAAGCTTGCAGGCGGCGGTCTGAACAACAAACAATTCAACAACTATGTTCCGGCGGACAATCCGCTCGCCCAGTACTTTCACGCTCCGGACCAAGTGAGCGTGCCGCACGTGCTCAAGGATGGAGCGGATTCGGTGGGCGCGCTGGGCGCGCTGAACCGCGTATATCTCAACATAGGTCTCTTCAGCGAGGAATGGCTGGAACACTTCAACGCGCTGATCGGCGGCAAGAAGGTAACTCCGATCGAGATAGCGGTCGCGGAGAAGAACTCGAGTTATTGGAAGGCAACCGAAAACCAGACGCCTGATCTTGCGCTCTTTATGCTCAAGAGCACCGATCCGCACCACCTCGCCGATGCTCCTGGAGGAGCGGCGTATCTCACCAGGGACCAGGCTTTGCTCACGCGCGGCAAGATCGTCTTTGCCGAGCGCTGCGCGCGCTGCCACTCCAGCAAACTCCCGGATTTAGCTCCCGGAGAAGGCTTGGCTAACTGCGCGGGCAAAGACTACCTGGCATGCTTCTATCGTTACTGGAAATTAACCCAGACAGAGGACTTCAAGGCGAAGATGCGCGCCATCGTCCTCAAGCCGGACTTTCTCAAGGACAACTACCTTTCCACGGATGCGCGCATTCCCATAACTCTGTTGCGTACTAACGCGTGCAGCCCCTTGGCTACTAATGGGCTGGCGAACAATATCTGGGATAACTTCACCTCGCAGAGCTATAAGGATCTTCCGTCCGTGGGAAGCATCACCGTGCAGGACCCCTACACCGGCAAGGAGAGCCAGTATCGGATGCCCGCGGGCGGTCGCGGTTATACGCGCGTGCCGAGCCTGATCAGCGTCTGGTCCACGGCTCCGCTGCTACTGAACAATACGCTGGGACACTTTGAGGCCAGTCCCTCGGTCGACGCCAGGATGAGAAGCTTCAACGATGCCATCGAGCAGTTGTTATGGCCGGAGAAACGCGCCAAGGACAGCGATCAGAAAGTATCTCTGCCGCCGGGCGCACCCTTGCTCAGCACCCCCGGACCGAGCCTGATCGATCGCACAACCGAACGGAGTTATCTCCGCGCCTCCTCGGGGTTTCTCCCCGCGCCGCTCTCCAATGGCACGAAGTTGGAGCACATGCTGTTCCCGCAGCTATTCAGCGACGAGGGTATCCAGATAGGACCGATTCCCGCCGGAACCCCCGTCAACCTTTTGGCTAACATCGACCTGATGAGCGACAGCACGGATCGATGGGAGCGCATCAAGCATAACTACCAGGTGCTCCTCCTGATCATTCGCTTGAAGCACGACCTGGAAAAGCTGCCGCCCAACCCAACCGACGATCAGATAAGGCACGTCTTCGCCAACGTGGAGCCGGACCTGATCAAGTTCAGCAAGTGTCCGGACTTCGTTGTCAACCGCGGCCACTACTTCGGGACGGATATGCTTCCGGATGAGCCTGGACTGAGCGATGCGGACAAGAAGGCCCTCATCGAGTTTGTGAAAACCTTCTAAGAGAAACGCAAAGCCGCCTATCTCAAGAATTGAGGAGTTATCATGGCAGACCACAACGATCCCAATGCCGTCAATCACATCTTTTCGGACATCGACTACAGCCCCGCGGATCTCTACGATCTGTTCGGATGGCCCACGGCCGAGGGTAAGAACGTCGTTTTTGCCTTGACCTTTGCCTCCGCGCCGTCGGCAGGTGTTCTGGACGTCGACCTGCTTTATCGTCTGTTGCTCACCTCCCATCCCAGAGTTGCCTGGCCGGATGCGAAGGAGATTAGCGTGGAGTCCGTGCTGGGCTACTTTGAGGCAGTGAAGGAGAAGTACCTCGGCGAGTTGAAGACCGCGGAGATCCGAGTTACCGTGCAGACGGCTAGCAGTGTCCTTATCAAGTTTCTGGGCTTCTCTTGCGGCAATTTCTCTACCGAAGTGGATGTGAACAAGGCGGTCTCCATTTCCACCCCGGACGGACAAACGATCCAGGCGTTTGTCGGCGGGCGGGACGACGCTTTCTTCAACGACTTGACGGGCTTCTTCCGCTCCATTAACTATGCGCCGCAGTTTTATCACGTTCCGCACACCATGACGGAAGCGCGCGAATTGCCGATCCCCAAAACGCTTCTGGAGCTCGATGGCAACGACCTATTCAATTATCGCCCGGACATGCCCGAGTGGGGCTTTACTCAGCCCGACGGGACTACGCCGAAACTGGATCTGCCGCCGGGACCGTGGACCTGGAGCGGCGACAGATTCAAAAAAGACGCCGACGGAAATTTTCGCTTCGTCTACGACGGCCGGGACTGCCGCGCAGGGCAGAACTGCAACGCCATCGTCCTGGAACTGCCGCATTCGTTCATCACCCCCGCGACCGGGGAGAATCGCCTCGTCAACGCCTGGGGCGAGAGTTGGGTGCGCAAGGCGGCCCACAAGGTCGAGAGCATTCCCGACGACCCTTCCTGGGTAAGCCATCCCTGGTCCGTTTTCCGGGAAAAGGGATTGGACGACGAACTGCGCAAATACAAGCTCGTCGACACCGACGGCCAACCCTTTGCCGACGCCGCCTTGAGCGAACGCGAGGACGACCGCCAGTTGGGCGCCAACAACTTCTGGCTAGGACCGCATTTCATCACCCGCCTGGCTCACCTGGGCTGGGGCTTTGGCCCCTCCATCAGCGCTCTTGGCTTGAAGACCTCCTTCGACCACAACAACTCGCCAGTCTCGGTGTACAAGACCTACGATTCAGTATTCACCGCATTTCCCCGCGTCGCCAGGACACTCTTCCAGGGGCTGAACATGCCCGATGATTCCTGGAACCCGAAGGGCTTGAACATTCCGCTGCGGCGTCCTTTCGAAATCTTCATCCCCAACGTTTGCGCCGTCGATATGGATACGACCGGCACTTGGCCATTTGGGCGCCGCTTGGAAGACCAGGTGGCGACCCGGTTCCTTGCCATGTTCCTCGACATGACTGCCGAGTTAAACGGCAAGAAATATCACATCGACCTGCTTGGCGATCAGGCGCTTTGGGACAGCGCTCCGATCATCCCCAAGACCCCGCCCAATCCACTGAAAAACGATAAGGAATTCCTCGATCAGTTCCCCTATCTGGCGGAACCCTGGCCGGAGAAGTGGTGAACGTGATGGCCAGCCAAATAGCTCTTCCACCGCCTCGGCTCGCCGGATATTCCGAGGAACTGGCGCGGGCTGAAGCAGACATAGCCAAACTGGAATCGCAGTTACAGCGGCATCCCCGCGATCTGGAGTTGCAGGTGCGTCTAGCTTACCGCTTGTTTCACTGCGCTTCGCTTGCCGGCACGATGGACCAGTTCCATGCGGTGGAAGCGGCGATCCTGGAAGCCATCGCCGACTTCGGCCCCAAGGAAGATTTGTGCCTCCTCAAAGCCAATCTGGATTTTCGCTTTCACCGGCTGGCGGAAGTGAGGCGCGATCTGGAAATGTCGCCTCTGCTCGCCGGGCGCTTCGAAGGACGCGTGCTGTTGGCGGATCTCGACTTTCAAGAGGGCCGCTACGAGGCGGCTAGGCTGGGACTCGAAGCACTCATCAAGGAAGACCCCACCTGGGACAATCTGGCTCGACTAGCCCACTGGATGAGCAAGCTGGGCGATGCTGCCGATGCCGACAAGTTATACCAAGAGGCGGAGGACGATCTCACCGCCAAACAGATGCGATCCTACGCGTGGCTGGAATTGCAGCGCGGCGTGCTGGCTCTCCACCATGGCAATTACGAGGACGCCTGGCTTCATTACCGCCGAGCGGACGAAGCCTATCCCGGCCACTGGCACACAGATGAACATATTGCCGAACTGCTGGCTGCGGAAGGGAGATTCGACGAAGCCGAATCATTGTTCAAAAGAGTCATCGCACGCGCACCCAAGCCGGAGTTGCAACAGGCCCTCGGTGAACTGTATATCTTCACAGGCCGAATCGGCGAGGCGCAGCCCTGGCTCGACCGCGCCTTGGCCGCGTACGTGGATTCGGTGCGGCATGGCGGGGTCCATTACTTCCATCACTTGGCCGATTTCTACGCCGACGCACGCGTGCAGCCAACCGAAGCGGTAAAGTGGGCGCGCAAGGATGTCGACCTGCGGTCGAACTTCTCCACGCAGGCCGCGATGGCCTGGGCTCTCTACCGAAACGGGGAACTTACCGGGGCGATGGAATTCATCCGACTGGCGCTGTCTTCGGGTGTGCGCGACGCCGGAATCTTCTCGACTGCCGCGGCCGTGTTTGAAGCCACGGGGAAATCCGCCGAGGGCCGGAGTTATGCTGAGGCGGCATTGCAGATCAATCCGAGGCACGGCAACTTCCACATGCACCACTGACGCCGCGGTCAGGAACCTTGTGTGCAAAGTGGGGTGGAACGGTAAAAGAAAGGCAGACATCGATGCGGATTACATTGATCGGCGGATCGGCAGCGCTGCTGGAGATTGGTGGGTTTCGGCTCCTTACCGATCCCACGTTTGACCAGATGGATGGCGAGTATGGGAGTTGGCAGACAAGGCTGAGCAAGACGGCGGGGCCTGCCGGCGGCGCGGCGAATCTGGGGCCAATCGACGCCGTTCTGCAGAGCCATGACCAGCACGCAGACAATTTGGACCACAGCGGAAGAGAGTTTCTGTCCCATGTGCGCACGGTGTTCACCACCCCTGCCGGTGCAGAACGGTTGAAGGGCAAAGCAGTCGGCTTGGCGCCGTGGGAGGCTGTCGAATTTAAAGGAGGCTGTGGCGAAGTAGTCGAGATCACAGGCACGCCGGGATGGCATGGTCCTCCGTGATTTTATTGGTTGCTGCATAAGTAATGCAATAGATGAGCGCAAAAGGAGCAGGCGACTCCGACTGGACGATGCAGCCGCGCAGCTTTTCCGGACAGTTGCGGATTCCTTCGATGGAACCGAGGATGTCTTCCATCAGTTCCTCCACGTCGTTGGGGCAACTGTTGGTCAATTTCCCTTTGGCCAAAGACCTGACTCCTTCATCGGGGTTCGGTTCGGGCGTATAGGCGGGAAAGTGCTCGATGCGCAGGCGGGGATGTTGGTCGAGGAGTTGTTCGAGCGGCGCTCCCTGGTGGGTGGAGGAGTTATCCAACAGAACGATGACCGGGCCGCGCAGGTGACGAAGCAGTTCCCGTAAGAACATACAGACCTCAACCTGTCCGATGTTGTCATAGAAGAGCAGGTAGTAGAGGCCAAGACGATTCCGCCGGGGGCTTACGGAAATTCCGGAAATGACGGAGATCTTGTCCTGACGCCCCTGGCGGTGACGATGGATGGGAGTTTCGCCCTGCGGCGCCCAGGTTCTGACCACGTTGGGAATCAGCGGGAAGCCCGATTCATCGGCAAGGACGATATGGGCGCCCAGCCTGGGAACGTGTTTTTTATGCGTGGCCAGTCCTTTTGTTTCCAGCGTTCGATCTCGTCTTGGTCGTGCTCCAGAGCGCGCCGTCCCGGCTTTTGCGGAGTCCATCCCAAGCTGTGCATCAAGCGGCCGATATGGTCCGGGTGATAGTGCACGCCAAACTCGCGCTCGACCATCTCGGCAATGCGGACCGTGGTCCACAGATTGGTCCGGTACCCTTGCGCCATCGGTTCCTTGAGCAGCAAGCGGACAAGTCGCTTTCTGTCGGCGGCAATCAGCTTCACAGGACGCCCCGGAGAAAAGCGGACTTGTAAGGCATCGACTCCGCCATGCCGCCGCGCATCGCGCCAGCGCATCACCGAACTGGGATTGCATCCGATCCGCCGTCCAACCTCGTTGAGAGACAGCCCGTCATCGACCAAAGCCAAAGCGCGCCTGCGCCGATCCTCAAGAAGATCGGCGCTCCCCTTTAGCCTGGGCATCAGGATTCAACTCCTCAATACCCATTATTGCATTATTTATGCAGGAGTAAACAGTACCGTCACTTTATGATTCTGTAATCGTACCCCCGAACTTGGGTGCCCCAAGTCCGGGGTTGTTTGAGACCTGGGAAAGCTGGAACCTCTCAGAGGGGTCTGGCCCGAAAATTACCTGTTGCAACGAATATCTCCTTCGCGCATCCAATTCTCAGCAAGGCAGAGGAGGTCAACCATGTCGCTTCGCGCGGTGAAGCAGATTCTTGAAACAAAACCTACCATCGAAGGCGCCGGCGTCAAGTTGCAGCGGGCTTTCGGGTTCGGCCAGACCCAGGAGTTCGATCCGTTTCTGTTGCTGGACGACTTTCGCAACGAGAATCCGGCGGATTATCTGGCTGGGTTTCCGTGGCATCCGCACCGGGGGATCGAGACCATCACCTATGTGCTGGCCGGCGAGGTGGCGCACGGCGACAGCCTGGGCAACCAGGGCCGCATGACCGCCGGAGACGTGCAGTGGATGACGGCGGGGAGCGGCATTCTGCACCAGGAGATGCCCAAGGGCGACCCCTCGGGGCGCATGCACGGCTTTCAGCTCTGGGCCAATCTGCCCGCGGCCTTGAAGATGACCGACCCGCGCTACCAGGACATCCCATCGAGCGCCATCCCGGAGGTGACCGAGGACGATGGGACTCGGGCGCGGGTGATTTGCGGTGAATTCTGGGGCAAGAAGGGGCCGGTGGAAGGCGTGGCAGCGGACCCGCGCTACGTGGACATCTCCGTGCCGCCCCGCAAGCGCAAGCGCATCCAGGTCGAAACCACGCGCAACGCCTTCGCCTATGTCTTCGCCGGCTCGGGCAGTTTCCGCGACGCCTCTGCGCCGCAGGCCGTGCTGACCGAATCGGCCGTCGACCCGGATGCCGAGCCGATCTACGACGCGAAGAACCATTCCCTGGTGCTCTTTGACCGCGGCGACGAGATCGTCGTCCAGGCCGGCCCGGAGGGTATTCGCTTCCTGCTTGTCTCCGGGAAACCGTTGCAAGAGCCGGTCGCCTGGTATGGGCCGATCGTGATGAACACCCAGGCCGAGCTACGCCAGGCGATGAGCGACTTGCAGAGCGGAGCCTTTATTCGGCACGGGTGAGATGCGGCCTGGGCATTTTTGTCGCAACGCGGGATGACCCGCATCTCGCAGACGCTGTGCGGGATGCGGGCGCCGGAAGCAGGCCGCCGGGGTTTCTGCTTGAAACTAAACTCCCATTGGACAGCGTCGGAGTGTGTAGAAAGTCTACCGCCTTGCCCCCGCGCCTTCCCGTTGCGGTGCGGACTGTCTCTCGCATTGGGTTGGGTGGCCTGTCTTCGCTTCAACCCGGCCCAAAGGAGAATTTCCGCAATGCGCCTGCGTACACTCACCGCGCTCGCTCTCGTGACCCTTCCACTCGCCTGCCCCCTGGCCTGCGTGGCGCAAGACGCGCCGAGCGGCCCCCTGCCGCCCAAAACCTGGGTGGACAAGGATACCGGACACCGCGTCTGGCGGCTTAGCGACGAGCCCAACTCGGGTGGGTTCTATTTCAACGTGAATGCGTTTACGCCGGACGGCAAGCAGATGATCTACACCGCGCCAGACGGCATCCATGTGCTGGATCTGGCGACGCGAACGACCAAGCTCCTGGTGGCGAATCCTCCGCGTGAGGACGGCGTCCGGGAAGCCGGTGCGCGCGGGCCGGCCGCGGGTTTCGTGCATGCGCTGGTAGTTGGGCATAAGACCAACAGCGTCTTCTTTATCAAGATCGACCCGGCGGCAGGCGTGACTGCGGTGTACAAGGCAGATACCAACACCGGCGTGGTCCGCAAGCTGGTGGACCTGCCGGCAAGGCGGAACATCGTCAGCGTGAACGCGGATGAGACCCTGGCGGCGGGAACCTATATCGAGGGCGATGCGACGGGCAAGGAATATGGGTCGAATGTGCCCGCTCCGGCGCAAGCGTCTGGCGCCGGGGACAACCGCGTGGCCAGCGAGGCGCAAGGGCCGCACTATCAGCCCAGCAACAAGGGCGAGATGATGGAGCGGCGGCTGGCGGCGCGGCTGCCACTGGTGCTGTTTACCATCCGCCTGGAGCCGGGGCCGAACGGGGAGAAGCCGGGAGATATCAAGGAGTTGCTGCACTCGACCGACTGGGTGAACCACCTGCTCTTCTCGCCTACCGATCCCACCTTGCTGATGTACTGCCACGAAGGCCCATGGCAGAAGGTGGATCGCATCTGGATGATCCACACCGACGCCACGCACAACACGCTCATCCACGAGCGGACCATGCTCGACGAGATTGCGGGGCACGAGTTTTGGGGGCTGGACGGGCAGACGATCTGGTACGACTGGCAGTATCCCAAGGGCGAGGACTTCTTCCTGGCGGGCTATAACCTGAAAACCGGGCAGCGCACCGCATACCACATGCAGCGGGATGAATGGTCGATTCACTTCAACCTGACCGCGGATCTCTCTCTGTTTTGCGGCGACGGCGGCGATCCGGGGCAGGTGGCCAGAGCCGGGGATGGAGAGTGGATCGAGCTGTTTCATCCGCAGTTGATCAAAGGCGGGCCGGACGCACTGAACAAGGCAACCTACTGGCAGCCGGGCGTCTTCCATTCCGAGCGCCTGGTCAACATGGCCCACCACTACTATCGCCAGGAACCCAATGTGCGCTTCTCCCCGGACAAGACGCTGGTCATCTTCACCAGCAACATGTTCGGCGCGAGCTACGTCTTTGGCGCGGAGGTGGCAAAGGCGGATCATCCGCCCGCGGAGGACGTTCAGTCGACGCCGGAGCTGGCGCGAAAGTTCAATCCCACAGAGCCTCCCAACAGCAAGGGCCCGGTGACGCGGCCACCGGCGCGGTGAGACATCTTCGAGCTTCTAG
>Ga0326727_10016664_pt1 | contig 15450 bp, 15 predicted proteins | sample MB2enrmetagenome_FD_207643 | JGI IMG/M metagenome (GOLD analysis project Ga0326727, IMG submission 207643) | Lab enriched peat soil microbial communities from McLean, Ithaca, NY, United States - MB29MY | ecosystem: Environmental > Terrestrial > Soil > Wetlands > Peat | place: USA: New York... | reverse complement strand
GCGCGCGTCGATGAGTTTGCCGAGCGGTTTCCCGATGCCTACGATACGGTGGTTGGCGAGCGCGGAGTGAAGCTCTCCGGCGGCCAGCGCCAGCGCATCTCGATTGCCCGCGCCATCTTGGCCGACCCGCGCATCTTGATTCTGGATGAGGCGACCAACTCGCTCGACTCCGAATCCGAGGCCATGATCCAGAACGGCCTGAGCTACCTGATGAAGGGACGCACAACCTTCGTCATCGCGCACCGGCTGTCGACCATCCGCCGCGCCGACCAGATCCTGGTGATCGAGGACGGCCTGATCGTCGAGCGCGGAACGCACGAGTCGCTCTACCGCCTGGGCGGACGCTACTTCGACCTCTACACACGCCAGCACGGCCTGGAGACCAACCTCTTCCTGGCCCCCGGCGAAGGCGACAAGGTGGAGGAAGAAGAAGAGGAAACCGGGACGGAATAAGCCAGCACTGAACGTCGATAAACTCCCTCTCTGGACACTGCCATGCTCCGAGTTGCTTACGCCGACCTCGACCACGCGCTGCACCGGGCGATGCTGCACCTCGGACTGCAGGGCGATCGCGCCGCCCTCTGCGCCCGCCTCTTCGCCGAGACCACGCGCGATGGCGTCTACACCCACGGCCTCGACCGCTTTCCGCGCTTCGCCGCGATGGTCGCCAACGGCAGCATCGACCTCGCCGCTGAGCCCACCTGTGTCGCCGGCGCCGCGGCCCTCGAGCGCTGGGACGGGCATCTCGGCCCCGGCAACCTGAACGCCTACGCGGCCATGGAGCGCGCCATCGAGCTTGCCCGCCAGCACGGACTCGGCGGAGTCGCCCTGGCCAACACCAACCATTGGATGCGCGGCGGCAGCTACGGCTGGCTCGCGGCCGAGTCCGGCGTCTTCGCGCTGTGCTGGACCAACACGCTGGCCAACCTGCCTGCCTGGGGCGCGGCCTCGCCCACGCTGGGCAACAACCCGCTGGTCGTCGCCATTCCGCGCCCGGATGGCGCACACGTCGTCCTCGACATGGCGGTCTCGCAGTTCTCCTACGGGACAATCTCCGCCTACGCCGCTCGCGGCGAACAGTTGCCCGTCCCCGGAGGATACGATGCGACCGGCAATCTATCCACCGATCCTGCCTCCATCGAGGCCTCGCAGCGCGCGCTGCCCATCGGCTACTGGAAGGGCTCTGGCCTATCACTGGTTCTCGATCTGCTCGCCGCCATGCTCTCCGGTGGCCTCGCCACGCACCAGCTTCCACGCGATCCGGCGCGCGAGTCCGGCCTCAGCCAGTTCTTCCTGGCCATCGATCCCTCCAGCTTCGCCGCCCGCCCCGAACTCGACCGCATCGCCAACGGAATTCTCGACTCGCTCCACGCAGCCGTCCCCATTGATCCAGCCCGCCCCGTGCGCTACCCCGGCCAGCAGACGCTCGACCTGCGCGACGAGAACCTCCGCCTTGGCGTTCCCGTCGATCCTGCGTTATGGGAGAGGCTGCTCGCCCTCTCGTTCTAGAGCGGCTCTCGAAACCACATGGAACGATCGGAGATGTGCAAGGCAGCTTTGTTATGGAAGAAAATGCGACCCGCGGTCGCGAAGAAATAGCCACACGAGGTTGCGAAGAAAATGCCACACGCGGGATGCGGCTTTCTCCACACGAATGCGCAAGGTTCTGTTGGGTGCGCTGGTTACGATTTCGCCTAGCTGACTGGTGAACATTGGGGGACCTCGAAGCAGGGCCTCCGGGTTTCGACGCACGCGGAGGCTGCTGGATCCGTTTGGCTCTCCTCCGGCGTGGCCGCATTGTGCTGTGCCGCGGGGGCTGAAAGCTCGACCTTGCTGAAGTTGAACGCCATTCCGGCCACACTCTGCGGAATGCGGTGTGGCGATGGCAGACAACACAAATCCACGTACGATTCCAAGGCCCGGAATCGAATCATAAGATGTCCTTTACGTCACGGTCCAAACGTATGTCAATACGCCGGGATACCAGGAACATTCCTGGGAAAACCAAAGCGAGTGATGCAGTGTGAACCATTGCGTGCTGCTCCGATGTGAACGGCTTGGCCGCTCCTAGAAACAATGATCTGTCCTGTTACCACAAAGGTACATAGCACTTCCGCACCATGAAGTGCTGCGCAAGTTGTAGGCAGAGTAAGCCGCTGTGGATTTCTCTCGAGAAGAGAACGGGGGGAAACTCCGCGCACCCGATGCTGTCAGGCCATCCCGATTGCCTCAGCCTGCGCGGGTACTATGCCACGGGCTGCGCGCAGAACTTGCAGCGCCTTGCCAGCAACGGAATCTCCGAGAGGCACTCGCCGCAGGTCTTCGTAGTCGGCGCCTCAGGCTTCCTGATTATGGCCACAAGATAGTTCACCGGTACGACGATCAGGAAGTAGACCACCGAAGCCTGGATCAGGAAGTCGATCACGGCGGTCAAAAAGCTGCCGTAGCCGATCTTGCCGCCGTGCAGCGTCAGAAAGAGATAGGAGAAGTCGGGCTTGCCCGCGATGGCGCCGATCAGCGGGCTGATGATGTTGGTGGTAAAGGCCGTGATGATCCTGCCGAAGGCCGCGCCGATGATGACGGCGACCGCAAGATCGACCACGTTGCCGCGCAGGATGAAGTCGCGAAATCCCTTAAGCATGAATGTCTCCTTGGTTGAAATTGACAGGGGCTGAGTATAGCGCACGCAGGTGACGACGCATGAATTCATCCCATTGCGTGTCGCGGTTAATTGTCGGCGCGCTCGCGTTTATAGGGGGTTGCCATGCGTGCGCGGGCCTCGTTGATGGCTCCCTGAGTGTTGTCGTTGGTCTGCACCGCCAGGCGGTACTCGTTGACCGCGCGCTCCCGCTGTCCGGTGACGTCGAAGATGTAGCCCAGGTGGATGTGGCTCCAGACCTCGGTCCAGCGCGGATCGCCGTCGCCGCGCAACGCGTCGCGGAAGCTGTTGGCGGAGGCCTGGTAGTTGCGCTGCATGAAGAAGACCTCGGCGATGCGGTAGGCGGCCAGCGAGCTGGATTTGTTGGCGTCGAGCGCCTTCTGGTACTCCGCCAGCGCGCCGACGAGGTCGCCCTGCGCCACCAATTGCTGGCCGCGCAGCACGGCCACACGGATGGCCAGGTCAGGCGTGCTCTTCAGCAGCCAGTTCTCCGGGTCGATGGAGATGCGCCGCGGCCGGCCGAAGGTCTCGACGGTGTAGGGCGAGTCGGTGCCCGCCACGTCGATGCGCCGGTCCTCCGTCTTGCCGTCGGTCTCGATGCGCAACTCCACCGGCATGCGGAAGAGGTCGAGGTCCTCACTGATCGAGCCGACCGTGCGGAAGCCCTTGTTGCTGCCCAGGCGATAGACGGAGTACTTGTCGGTGAAGGCGGGCGCGCCGGTGCCGTCGATCCACTGCGAGAAAAAGGGCGTGAGTTCAAGGTGCGAGCCTTCGACCGGCTGCGCCTCGGCCACGTCCTGCACCTGCGCGCTGCGAATGCCCTTGTCGGTATATTGCGAGAGCAGGCTGCGCAGGAACTTCTGGAAGGCGTCGTCGCCCATCTCCCAGCGGAGCATGTGGAAGACCATCGCGCCTTTCTCCAGCGTCATCGACTGGAACTGGGGCGAGAAGGGATCGAGGCGGCCAAGCGTGCTCAGCGGCTCTGTGTCGTAGGCCAGCGCTCCGGCGGAGACGTCGTTGATGGCAGCCTGGAAGGCGTTCTTGCCGGCCGAATCTTCCAGGACCATCAGCTCTCCGTAGCGGCTCATGCCGTTGGTGATCCAGGCGTCGTTGAGCGTGGCGGGCGAGACCTCCGAGCCCCACCACTGGTGGGCCAGCGTGTTGCTGAGCAGACGCTGCGAGGCCGCGGTGCGGTCGACGATGCGGTTGCCAGCGATGCATGCCATCTCCGGCGCCCACGCGGCGGAGACGGCGTCCTCGGGCAGTTCAACAATGTTGATGCGGCCCGACTCCGGCTGGCCAAAGACGCTGGTCATGTACTCGAACTCGCGCCCGGCCAGCGCCGCGAAGTCCGGCGCGCCATCCTTGCGCTTCTCCGTCACATAAAGGTGGATGTTGCTGATGCCCGATGCGGTGATCGCCGGCAGAAACTTGCCCGCAACGATGGTGCCGGGAAATCCCGGCTTCGACCAGACAAAGCTGAACTCGCTGCGCCCGTCGGGCAGCGTCTTCTTTGTCGCGGTCCCGCTGCCGACGGCGGTGTACTCGGCGGGCACGCGGATGTGCATCTCGGCAGTGAAGCGGTCGGTAAACAGCCCGGGAGTCGCGAGCGGAAACCAGCGGCCCGCGTAGAGCAGCATGCTGATGGGGTCGGCGATGGCGGCCAGCTTGATGCCGTCGACCGGGCTGGTGTCGGAGCCGGTGAGCGTGCCGGAGTAGGCGAAGTGGAATGTGTTGCTGGAGCCTTTGGCCAATGGAGCGAGCAGCGTGACGCGCACGGTAAAGTTGGCCGCCAGCCGCTCGGAGTTGAGCGCGGCGCCTGTGTTGTCGGTGAGCGATGTGACGTTGAGGCCGTTGTTCAACTCGAAGCTCGCCGTAGTCAGGTCTTCCAGCGCTGTGAAGCTGACGTCTGCGGTGGCCGTCAGCCTGCCCGTGGCGGGGTCGAGGTCGGCGTTGATGACATAGCCGGTAATGTTGAGCTGCGGGCGCACGGGCGCGGCCAGCGCGGCCTGCCACGCGGGAAGCAAGAGCGCGCATACCGCCAGAATCGCGGCGGCAAGCGCGCGGAAGCTGGGAGCGCGAAAGATCGTGGCAATCCAGACTCGCGGGAGGATTCCAAGACGGGTTCGAGATCGAAGAGACATGCGTTCGTGAATCCTCAAGATGCGCTCAACCTTAAATGGTATCGCAAAGCTGCGTGAGTGATTCTGCAGATTGAATGCAGGGGCCGGGAGGCCATCAATTATTGAGACCCAAATGGTTAGACGTTTGTTGCGGAGCTTCGGGGTGCGGCGGGATCGGTTGGGCCGAGAAGCTCGACGACGGCGTCCGAGACGCGGTGGATGGGGTCTTCGCCGGGTGCGGGCAGCAGCCTGGCGCGGGCCTCGGCGAGCGCGGCGATCATCTCCCGTCGTTCTGAAGTCTCGTACAGCAGCGGGCGAAGCGCGGTGGTGAGGTTGGCGGCCGTGAAGCGGCGGTTGAGCAACTCGGGAACGATGCGCCGCCCTGCAATCAGGTTGACCATCGCGACCGGGAGGTTGCCGTCGGCGTCCGGCGCGGCGGGGATCTCGGCGGGGTAGCGAACCATGCGTTTGGCCAGCGCAAAGGTGAGCGCGGAGACGCGGTAGACGACGACGAAGGGATTGCCGATGGTCAGCGCCTGCACGGTCGCTGTGCCGCTGGCGACGACGCTGGCGCGCGCATGGAACAATGCCGTTCGCGCCTCGTCGACCAGTACGATCCGCGGCAGAGCTACGAAGCCAGTCTTCTTCTCATTCTCAGCAACTTCGCGCGCGGCAATCTCATCCCGGATCCACACAAGGTTGATGGTCGATGCCACCGGCAGCAGATACTGGCAGGCCCTCTTCTGATCCAGATTCAGATTCAAGTTCAGATCGGCTGCGGATTGCAGCATCTGCGGCAGGTTCTGCTGGACCTCGTCTTGCCGGCTCCCCGGCATCAGCGCAACCCAGGGCCGAGCCGGATCCAGGCCGTGCTCGGTGGCGTACTCTTCGCGTGAGATGACAGGCATCGGAAGCGCGGCCAGCGGATGCCCCACGAACTCGGCGTCCACTCCGCGCGCGCGATAGAACGCGGCCTCGAAGGGAAAGATTACCATCATGCGATCGATGAACCGCCGCACCAGGCGCAGCCGTTTGCGCTTCCACGCCCACAGCTGCGGGCTGACGAACCAGAGCACGGGAACGCCGAGGCGCTTGAGCCGCCTGGCGAGGCGGAAGTTGACCTCGGGAAAGTCGATGAGAATCGCAACGTCGGGCCGCTCGCGTTCAATTGCCGACACCAGTTTGCGGTACTGCCCGTAGATGTACGGCGCGTGGCGCACCACCTCGGTGAAGCCCATGTGCGCCACGTCCTCGGCGCGCACGATGCGCTCCTGCCCCGCGTCGGCCATCACCGTGCCGCCCAGTCCGGTGAACGTCGCATCAGCCAGCCGCGCGCGCAACTCCGCGATAATCCCCGCGCCGTAGTGGTCGCCCGAGGCCTCGCCAGCGGAGAGAAAGATGCGCGGATTGGAGTGGGTAGCGATGCCTATGAGTTTATCGCTACCGCTCCCTGTAACGTCGCGGAGGTACCATAGAGGCGCCAGGAGGAGTCTATGGCGGATCGTGCAACGAGGTTTCGTGCGGTGCTACAGCCGCTGGGCGATGGCCTGGGTTGGGTGGTCGCATGGCTGCCGTTCGATGCGGCGAAGGCGTGGAAGAAGATGGTGCGGCAGCGCGTAACGGTCCAGGTGGGCGGCGAGATATTTCGAACGTCGCTGTTTGCGGGTGCGCGGCGTGCAGGGCAGTTTGTGCTGGTGAACAAGAAGATGCAACGGGCAGCAGGCGCACGGGTGGGCGAATCCGTGGAGTTTACGATTTCCCCGGATCTCGACCCGCGCGAGGCGGAGCTGCCCGACGAGCTGGCCGCGCTGCTGGACGACGAGCCAGGGCTGCGCGAGTGGTTCGATGCGCTGACAGAATATATGCGGCGCGAGATCGGCAAGTGGGTGATGGAGCCCAAGAACGAAGCAACGCGCATGCGGCGCACCGAGCAGATGGCCGAGCGACTGCTGGCCACAATGGAGGGCGAGCACGAGCTTCCGCCGATCATTGATGCCGCGTTTCGTGCGCATCCCAGGGCCCGCGTGGGATGGGCCCGCATGACTCCCACCCAGCGCCGCGGCGAGCTGCTTGCGGTCTTCTACTACCAGACGCCGGAGGCGCGGCAGAAGCGCGTGGAGAAGCTGGTGGAGGCTGCGGAGCGTCATGCGAAGTGATGCACGGGGCTGGCGCTTGCAGTTTTTCTCGGTGGCGATTACGCTGGTCAGCCGCGTGATAAGGGTGCATGACGCGCTGTTGGGGAGGACGCGAAGCCTGGCCAAGACCGATTCGCGCGAGGAGTTCTTCTTCGCCAGCGGCGAGCGCAGGCTGGCCGGGGTGTGGGTCGCGGGAGACGAGCGGGCGCCGGTGGTCCTGCTCTGCCACGGCATCGGCGAGGCCGCCGGGCTCTGGAGCGCTGTGCAGGCCTTCCTTGCCCGGCGCGGCGTTGGCTCGATGTTCTTCAACTACTCGGGATATGGGATGAGTTCGGGGTCAGTTCGCGCAGAGCATTGCGACCAGGACCTGGTAGCGGCGTATGCGGAGTTGCGGCGGCGGGTGGGGCCGGGCGCGCGTGTCTTTGTGCTGGGATTTTCTCTGGGCAGCGGGATTGCCGCCAGTGGCGTTGGAGCGCTCGTGCCGCAGCCTGCGGGGTTGGTCCTATGCGAGTCCTACACCTCATTTCGCGAAGCGGTCTGCGCCACGGGTGCTCCCCGATGGCTGGCGCGGGGATTTCCGGACGTGTGGGATACGGTTGCATCCGCGCCAACGCTGAGACTGCCGGTCCTGGTGGTGCACAGCGACAGAGACCGTCTGTTTCCGGTGGAGATGGCGCGGCGGATCGCGCAGGCGTGTGGGGCGCGTGGTGAGTTGGTGGTGGTTTCCGGGTTGTCGCACAACGAGCCGTACCTGAGACCGACGGAGGCGTATTGGGGGCCGGTCTTGCAGTGGATGGGCCGCGTTGGCCAGTAGCCGCGCGGTTTACTGCGACTCCATCCAGCCGAGCGTCTTGGCGGCCAGGCGGTCGAAGGCGGCGACGGCCAGGCGCAGATGCTCCTCGCGCGTGTCTTCGATCTTGTTGTGGCTGATGCCGCCCAGCGACTGCACAAACATCATCGTGGTGGGGATGCCCACGCGCGCGACCTCCGCGGCGTCGTGCAGCGGGCCGGAGGGCAGGCTGTGCGCGGGCACGCCCAGCGTCTCTGCAATGGCGTCGCGGCATAGGACGATGAGCTCAGCGTGGAAGGGGATTGGCTCTATGCTCCAGATTCTGGACCACTCGACGGTGCAGCGGTCCTCTTCCGCGAATCGCCGGCTTGCCTCCTGGGCCTCGCGGTACATCGTGGCCAGAATCGTGGCGTCGAGGTCGCGCTGATCGAGCGTCACCTCGCAGCGTCCAACTACCGCGGTGACGATGCCGGGGAAGGTCTTCACGCTGCCCATGGTGCACACAGCGTCGGCGTGGCGCTTGGCAATGCTGCGGATCTCCAGCGCAAGGCGCGCGGCGGCGGCCAGCGCATCGCGGCGGTCGGCCATCGGCGTCGAGCCGGAGTGCGCCTCCTGCCCGTGGAAGGTGATGGCGTGACGCTCCACGCCCTTGGTGCCGAGCACTGCGCCCAGCGGCAGCCCGAGCCGCTCCAGCACCGGCCCCTGCTCGATGTGAAGTTCGAGGTAGGCTGCGATGTTGTCGCGCTCGCGTGCTGCTTCGCCGATGCGGTCGATCTCGATGCCAGATTCGGCCAGCGCGGATTCCAGCGTGACGCCGTCGCGGTCGGTGCGCACGCGGTCGGCGGCGATCGTGTGGGTTCCGGCGAAGGCTGAAGAGCCGAAGAGGCTACGGCCAAAGCGCGCGCCCTCCTCGTCGGCCCAGTCGACGACGCGAATGGTGAAGGGCGGTCGGCCATCGCAGTCGCGCGCGATGCCGCAGAGGACCTCCAGCGCGGTGACGACGCCGAGACAGCCGTCGAGCCAGCCGCCGTTAGGCACGGAATCCAGATGGCTGCCGAGAACGAGCGATTTGGACGACGCGCCGGGCAGTGTGACCCACACGTTGCCTGCGGCGTCGCGATGCCGCTCGATCTTGTACGACGCAGGCAGCTCGGCCAGCTTGTCGGCGAACCACTCGCGCGCCCGCTGCCACACCGGCGTGAAGGCGACCCGCTGTGCGCCGTTGGCGTCTCCGGTGAGCGCGGCAAACTCGCGCAGGTTGGCAATCACTCGATTGGGATCGGCTGGCATCGCGGCCTCCTGAAAATTTACTGAGACGTGAAAAAGAATAGCAGGCATGAGTCATGCTGATCTTTTTGCCGGGTTGGTCTTCGGGGTGAGGCATGGTACTTTCGCAGAGGCAGGAACATCAGATAGATCGATGCATCCGCACAGGCAGTGTTCGACAGTCCACAGGAACGGATAAGCGCCTAAGCAGCAGACGCCTCAAAAGGATCAACTCCAACAATGCTCAACTGGCTGGTCATCGGAATCGGAGACATCACCCGCAAGCGCGTTCTGCCCGCGGTGCTGGCGGAGCCGCGCAGCCGCCTCTACGCACTGCTCACGCGCTCGCCCGCCAAAGCCGAAGCATATCCCGGCGCGCTCGTCTACACCGATCTCGGCGAGGCTCTGCGCGACCCGGCGATCGATGCCGTCTACGTTGCTTCGCCCGTGGCGCTGCACGCCAGCCACACCATCGCCGGCCTGCGCGCGGGCAAGCATGTGCTCTGCGAGAAGCCCGTCGCCCTCGACTTTGCGCAGGCCGAATCCATGGCCGCGGCCGCGCGCGAGTCGGGACGGCTGCTGGGCGTTGCGTACTACCGGCGGCTCTATCCCAAGCTCATCCGCGCGCGCCAACTCATCGCCGAGGGCGCCATCGGCCAGCCGGTTCTGGCGGAGGCGAACTACCACGGCTGGCTGGAGAGCCCCGACCGCGCCTGGCTGAAGGACCCCGCCATCGCCGGCGGAGGGCCGCTCTACGATGTCGGCTCGCACCGTATCGACGCGTGTAATTTCCTCTTCGGCAGGCCGCAACGCGCCACCGGCCTGCTCTCCAACGCCCTGCATCCGCTGGCGGTGGAGGACTCGGCCACCACGCTGATCGAGTACGCGGGCGGCATCCACGCGGTCATCGACGTGCGCTGGAACTCGCGCATCACGCGCGACCAGTTCCGTGTCATCGGCAGCGAGGGCGAGATCAGCCTCGACCCGCTCAACGGTCCAACGCTGCGTCTGCTCGCGAGCGATGGCAAGTTGACTGAGGAGCAGCTTCCCGCCCACGCCAACGTCCACTTCCCGGCGGTGCAGAACTTCGTCGCCGCCGCGCTCGACGGCGCGCCGCTGGCCTGCCCCATCGACCAGGCCATCTGGACCGACTGGGTGACCGAACAGGTGAAGGAGAGCAACGTACGGAAGGGCTAGAAATGAATCCCGGATGAAAACCATCCCAGCGCGCGTCAGCCGGGAGTGGGGAACCGCCGCCAGTATCAGCCCGTATAGTAATTCCATGGGCATGCGTTCCAGAAAGAGCCGCATCAGGTCGCTCGCGCTGGTGGGCCTATCGGCGGTGCTCGTCGCCTTTGGCTTATGCAATGCCCAGGTGCAGGCCCAAACGCCGACGCCAGCCTCAACCGCAGCCAAGCCCGCGACAACATCCCAGCCGCCCACCCCTCCCACTCCGCAGTCTGCGACCGGGAGTACCAGCGAGCGGCCATTGCCCGACATCGACACGCTGTTCAAGCAGGCGGAGGCACACCGGGATGCCTCGCAGAAGGCCGCCAAGGATTACATCTATCGCTCGGTCTTCACGGAGCAGGACACAGACTCCCACGGCACCGTCAAGAAGACCTCGACCGAAGAGCGGGAGGTCTTCTGGATCAACGGCGTTTTGATCAACCGGTTGCTGGCGCGCGATGGCAAACCGATCTCCGGTGATGAGTTGAAGAAACAGAACGAACGCATCGACCAACGCATCGCGGAGGCCAAGCAGCGCGATGCGGAGAAGGCCGCCGGCGAGCCGCCGAAGAAGAAAGGTACCTATTCGCTAAGCTACGAACTCTTACAGCAGTTGGGAACGTTTTCCAATCCCCGCCGCGTGCAGTTGCACGGCCGCGACACCATCGCCATCGACTACGCCGGCAATCCCAAGGCAAAGACCCACAACCTGCTGGAAGAGATGGTGCGCGATGTTGACGGGACGCTGTGGTTCGACGAGCAGGAGCACGCGCTGGCGCGCGCTGAAGGCCGCGTTGTCAATAATTTCAAACTTGCAGGCGGCCTGCTGGCCGATGTCCACAAGGGCGCGACGTTCTATGAGGAGTGGATCAAGGTCAACGGCGAGGTCTGGCTGCCCGCGTCCAACGGCGCCCGCGGGTCGGTGCGCATCGCTCTGTTCTTCAACCAGTATGGCGTGGACGAGACGCGCTATTCGGATTACCGCAAGTTCCACGCAAGCTCCACCATTCTTCCCGGTGTCGCCGAGGTGCCCGGTGCCGCGGAAGCTGCCGAGCCAACCCAACCCCAGCCCTGACCCTTAAAACGACGAAAAGGGACAGCCGCAGCCGTCCCTCCCGCAAATCTTAGTTATAGCCGCTGGTGCAGCCAGAGTATGCAGCTTAAGTACTAGAGACTGTACGAAAGATTAGAGAGGCTGAACGTCAGACGCCTGCCAACCCTTGGGTCCCTTAACCACGTTGAACTGCACAGCCTGACCTTCTTGCAGGCTCTTGAAACCGTTCGAATTGATCGCCGAGTAGTGAACAAACACATCCTCGCCGTTCTGACGGCTGATGAAGCCAAACCCCTTGGCATCGTTAAACCACTTCACTGTTCCTTGTTCCATGTTGATTCTTTCCTTAGTACTGATAAATTTTCATTGCCGCAAGATCCAAATCGGGGGCCGACAACAAACAATCGTCGCAAAAACCAATCTGTTTCAAACGATGTTGCAAGAGTAGCACACTTTGCAACAAATATTTCGAGAATTGTGCGAGAAAATTTGTAACTGTTGTATTTACATCGCCGGGTGGGCCGGTTGAGATCCCTGCCGGTGAAGACCGCTGCGGGCCGTCCTGCGGCCGAAGAGAGCGCGGCAGAGCCGCACCAGGATCCCGTCAGCCCGGCGTCAGAACCGCGGCAAAACCGCCTCTGGACCGCGGCAAAACCGCCTCTGGAACGCGATAGAAAAACGCCTCAGCCCGGTGGCAGGTGGGCGCGGACGATCTCTTCGGCCCGGGCGAGGACGTCTTCCAAGCTCATGGCGGTCGAGTCCAGGATGACGGCGTCCTCGGCTGGGCGCAGCGGCGACTCGGCGCGGTTGCGGTCGCGGCGGTCGCGTTCGCGCATCTCCTCCACAATCGCCTGCTCGTCCACGCGCTTCTGCTCGGCGGTCTCCGGCGCCGGGGCCTGGCGAGACTCGGTCTGGCGCGCCGTGGTCTGCTCGATGGGTGCGGCCTGGCGGAACCGCCGGTTGCCCCGAACCTCCGGCGCGGCGTCCAGAAAGATCTTGACATCGGCGTCGGGAAAGACCGCGGTGCCGATGTCGCGGCCCTCCATCACCACGCCGCCCTGGGCCCCCAGCGCGCGCTGCTGCTCCACCATCCACGCGCGAACCTGGGGATGGATGGAGACCTGCGACGCCGCCGAGGTCACGTCCGCCTCGCGAATGCGTTGCGAGACGTCCCTGCCGTCCAGCCGGACGCGGTTGCCTTCGTGGTGCGGCTCCAGCACGATGCGGGTCGCCTCGGCCAGCGCCAGCAACGGGCCCTCCTCGTCGAACGAAAAGTCGCCCTCGATCGCCTTCAGCGCCAGCGCACGGTACATCGCGCCGGTCTCGATGTTGAGGAAGCCAAAGCGCCGCGCCAGATGCGCCGCCAGCGTGCTCTTTCCGGCGCCGGCCGGGCCGTCGATGGCAATCACCGGGCGGTGCGGACCGCTGGGCGCGTCGGGGTGCCCGGGCGCGACATCTTCCAAATGGATGGGCTGGCGGTGCATCAGACGGACTCATCCTCCCTGGGTTTGAACTTGCGCGCGGGCGCCCGCTTGCCAAACGGCTTCTTGCTGCCCGCAAACTTGGCAAAGGTGCTGGCGGGCTTGCCGGGGTTCGACGCTCCCGGCTTGCCAAACGGCTTCTTGCCCGCAAATCCGCCTGGCTTGCCTGAAGGCTTGGCAAACGGCTTCTTGCCTGCGAATCCGCCTGGCTTGCCGAATGGCTTACCCGCGAACTTGCGCGGCGCATAGTCTTCAGTCGGCTTGCTGACAGAACTGCGGGAGCCTTCCGGATGGGCTGGGCGCGCAGGCCGGTCAGAGGAGTAGGGACGAGCTGGGCGCTTTGAAGAGAACGGTCGCGCGGGACGGTCACGCGGCGCGTCGAACTTTCTGTAAACGCGCTTGCCGCGCTCGCCGCCGTCTCTCGACTTACCGGCAAAGGGCTTACCGGCGAATGGCATACCGGCAAACCTGTCTTTGGATTCGGCTTTTGAGAAGCTCGTGGATTTTGAGAAACCCGCAGATTTGGAGGACCGAGGCTTGCCGCTGAAGCCCGGGCCGCGCGACGGACGGGGTGCGTAGGAGCCGGGGGCGCGTGGGCTGCCAAACGCAGGCCGCCCGCCGCGCTCTGGCTGCTGATTTGGGCGTTGACTTGGCCGCTGCTCTCGCCCCCGACCCGGCCCCCGAGCAGAACGCGGAGCGAAGTCCTTGTCGTTGAACTCCGAAGGGGGCTCGTCAGGGACCTCCGACGGCCTCGCCGCTGCTGCCAGCCGGCGCCGCTTCTCTTCCTCCCACGGCTTGTTGATGCCGCCCGTTTTGTCGAAGCCCGAAGCGGCGGGCTTGCTGAATGGCCGGCGCTCGCGGTCGGGTGCAGGCACGGAGCCCGCGCGAGGCTTGAATCCAGCCTTGAACCCCGGCTTCGCGCCGAATCCTGGCTTTGTGCCGCGTTCAAACGAGCCGGGCTTCGCGCCAAACTGCGGCGCGCCAGCCTTCGAGGCAGGGAAGTGTGATGCGGCGAAAGGCGTTGCGCCGAACTGCACCGGCTTCGCCTTGGCCAGATAGCCGGTGCCGATCTTGCGCGGCCTGGGGATGAACTTCGTAATCCGCGGCGCACCCTCTGCTCCCTGTGCCGAGGCACCCTGTGCATCATCCGCCGCAACCGCCTCAACCACGCCTTCGCCGCCCGCGACAGTCTGCGCTTCAGCGTCTCCAGTCGCCGCCTCCGGCGCAAGGAAGGCTGGCAGCGAACCTGCGACGTGCAGCATCGTGCGTCCCTCAACCGCAACTGTGTCCAACTGGCGCGCCGAGAGCAGCGCGTGTATCACCTCGCGGATGCGCGAGCGCGAGGCCAGCGGCGCGAGGAAGCTCTCGATCTCGTCTTCACTCGCAACCACAGCTTGCCCCAGGTAGAGCGAGATCAGCGCGGAGAGGGCCGACGGCTGGCCCGCGTTTGCTCCCGCCTTGATCTGCTTGGTGAAGCGCGCGCTGCTCAGCTCCCACAGCGTGGCCGTCCCGTTTGGCTGGGCCAGCGGAAGCACGCGCAGGTGCGTCCAAAGCTCGCCGAGCGAGCGCAGCACGGCCGCCTCCGTCACCTCTTTGCCCACCTCGGTGCTCAGGTCGTACGCCGAGAGCGGCCCGCGCCGCGAGAGCGCCTCATGCGTCGCCAGCGCCAGCGGCGAAACCCTGAACGCGCCGGAGGTCGTTGGCGGCTGCTTCCACGCCTTGTCGCCGCGCAGGGTAAAGACGTACGAAAAGACCGCCGTCGACGCGACGAAGTCCGGCGTATCGCCCGGCGCGCCCGCATGAATTGTCCCCACGCCCGCGCCCAGCAGGTTCAGCGGCACGGCGAGCCCCTCCCCGACGAGCCGCGCCAACAGGCTGCGCGCCTCCCCGGTCTGCTCGATGGTGGGTGTTGCAACCGGCTCGCCCAGCACAGCCTCCACCAGCGATGGCGCGGGCGCGACGATCTGCGGCCGCGGCACAAACAGAACCAGTCCGGCGGCGTTGATCCAGCCGCGCAGGTTCTCCATCGTCAGCAGCGCCTCGCCCTGCTGGTGCCACTGCCGCAGGCGCGTCTCGGAAAGCTGCGCGACGGTCGGGATCGCCGGGTTGGTGGTTTCGCTGCTGATCGGATTGCTTGGGCTATTCAAAATGGGTGATGCCTTTCTAAATGCGCTGGAAGGCGCGCTGGATGTCCTTATGAGAATAGCGCAGCGCGATGGGGCGTCCGTGCGGACAACTCATTGGATGCTCGGTCTTGGCCAACTCGGCCAGCAGCCAGGCAATCTTTGTCGGCTCCAGCGGCGTATTAATCTTGATCGCCGCATGGCACGCGATGGACGCCGCAATCCGCCGCTGCCGCGTCTCCGCGTTCTCCTGCTGCTGCTCCTTCTCCGGGACCGCCAGAACCTCCTCCAGCATCCGCTCCAGCTCGCGCCCTTCCAGCCCCACCGGCGCGGCCTTGATGGCCAGCGTCCTCGGGCCAAACGGCTCGGCCTCGAATCCGTTGAGGTCGAGTTCGCGCGCAATCGCGGCGAACGAGACCATCTGCGCCGGCAGCAGATCGACCAGCAGCGGCATCAACAGCCGCTGGCGCTGCACCTGCTCCACCTCGCGCGCGCGCAGAATCTTCTCGAAGAGCACACGCTCGTGCGCCACATGCTGGTCGATGATCCACAGCCCCTCGTCGTTGGCGGCCAGAATGAACGAGTCGCG
>Ga0326727_10016663_pt1 | contig 15450 bp, 12 predicted proteins | sample MB2enrmetagenome_FD_207643 | JGI IMG/M metagenome (GOLD analysis project Ga0326727, IMG submission 207643) | Lab enriched peat soil microbial communities from McLean, Ithaca, NY, United States - MB29MY | ecosystem: Environmental > Terrestrial > Soil > Wetlands > Peat | place: USA: New York... | reverse complement strand
CACCCATGCCGCCACCCGCATCGTACCCGCCGACGACGCGACGCAGCCGCGGCTCCGGGGTACCATCGCTCTGGTTTTGCAAAAACGCTTCCGCCCGCGGCTTTTCGCTTGAAACGCGCGCGGACGCCGTATAGGTTTTTTCGAGCCGTGATTCCGAATTATCCGGAATGCGCGGATTTAATGCGAAGGTGCAACAAATTACCTCTTGGGCGAAGCCCCCGTGACGGTGAGGGAAACTGTCCGGTGCGTTTCGCCTGTAGGCTTGCGTACCAGGGCCGGGGTCGGTGGAATCGAGAGCGGGAGCTACTCTCCGCAACTTGATTTCAAGAGACGGTGATTTGATTTAATCAGAGGAGGATGCAATGGTAGAAAGAGAGATGAAACTTAAGGTTATTTTACTCGGTATGGTGATATTGCTGTTTGCGGGTGCTGCCAAGGGACAAATACTTTACGGCTCGCTCACGGGCAACGTCACAGACGCGTCCAATGCCCCGATTCCTGGGGCCAAAATCGAGGCTTTAAACGTGGGAACGGGCATCTCGGCACAAGGCGTTTCGGATGTCCGGGGAATTTACTTGATCAATGATCTTCAACCGGGCACCTATCGGGTCACGATTTCGGCCGGGGGGTTCGCCACGGTCGTAGAAGGGAACGTGATTGTGGAAGCCAATACCGAACGGCGTGTGGACATGCAGCTCAAGGTGGCGTCGATGAACCAGAAGATCGAGGTGACCGCTGCCTTGGAGGCCCTCCAGACGGACCGCACCGACGTGAAGAGCGAGCTGAACTCCACCCAGCTTACCAGTCTTCCCCTGGGAAATGATCGTAACTTCCAGTCGAGCTTTGTCTTGATTCCAGGGGCGGCTCCGCCCGTTGCCTCGCACTCGTTTGCGGGGAATCCCACGCAGTCTCTGGCCATGTACGTGAGTGGCGGGTTGGACACCTCCAACATCACCCTGATTGACGGCTCCATCGACACCAATTATTGGGAACAGAACCTCATCGCCTATGTACCGCCTTCGGAAGCGATTGAGGCTGTAAACATCGTCACCGGCGGCTACGACGCCGAATCAGGGAATGCCGCCGGGGCCGTGACCAATGTGACGGTCAAATCCGGGAGCAATACTCTCCACGGCAGTGCTTTTGAATTCAACACCATCAGCAAGCTGGAGAGCCGGAACTATTTTTACTATGGACCTGCCATACCCAAACTCGTTCTGAATCAATTCGGATTCTCACTGGGCGGGCCCATTAAAAAGAACAAATTGTTTTTCTTCGGCGATTGGGAAGGCTATCGGGAGAGCCAGTTTGGGACGGGCGTGATTTCCATCCCCACGCAGGCGATGATTCAAGGGAACTTCACAGGCGCCATACCCGCCGGGACTAACTGCGATACCACACCCACCGCCGGGTGCATTTACGACCCCACCACCGGAAGTGCTACTGGCACGAACCGCTTGTGGATCGGGGATTCGACGGCCGGGGGCGCGCCTACCGATGCCAATATCATCCCTTCGACCCTCATCAGCAAGGCGTCCGCATCACTGGCAGCATTGATCCCTTCACCGAATTATCCCGGTGCAACGACACCCGTGAACAATTATCAGTATGCTGGCGATCTGAAGTTTAGACGCGACAGCGCGGACCTAAAGATCAACTACCTTCCCAGCGACAAGAGCACCATTTTTGCTCGTTACAGCGCGGAGCCGACCTATGTCTTTGATCCCCAGCAGTTAGGCGCGGCAGGCGGAAGCGCTCTGGGCTCCGTTTCGCAACCCGGTAATGCTTATGGGTTGACGCAGAACGCCGCCGTGGGCGGGACGTACACCTTTAATCCTCACTTGCTGTTCGACGCCAATGTGGGGTACACACGGCCCCGCTACCAGGCTACAAATATCGACGTCACGAACAACTACAGTTCGATTATTTCCGGCACGGATGGCACCTGCCCGCTGCAATGCGGCATTCCCAATATCGGGATAACCAGTCTCAGCGGGCTGGGCAACACGGCCGTCTCCAACCCCTTCCTCTTTCGCGACAATCAGTACACCTTTGCCGCGAACCTGAGCTGGATCCATGGCGCCCACAATTTCCGTTTTGGCGGCGATATCGACCGCTATGACATGAACCGCTTCCAGGGGCAACTGGATTTCGGCGTGCGCGGCGGATTCAATTTCACCGGAGCCATGACCGGCTTGAAGGGTGGCCCCTCGGAGAATGAGTACAACTCCTGGGCGGATTACCTCCTCGGCCTGCCGGCAAGCTTGGGGAAGGACTACGTCTATCTGAATCCCGGCACGACCCGAGAGTGGGAGTTTGCGGGTTACGCCCGGGACAACTGGCAGGTCACCAAGAAGCTGAGTATCAACTACGGCGGCCGCTGGGAATACTACCCCATCCCAACTGTAAGTCACTTTGGCTCCGCCAATTTCAACTGGACCACTGACACCGCCTATTTGGGCGGAGTCGGCGGAGTGCCCAGCAACGCTTATATGACCACCGGCCCTGGCCAACTGGAACCACGCGTGGGCATCGCCTACCGGTTGACCGAAAAAACCGTCATCCGAACAGGCTATGGCATGAGCTCCGATCCCTATGCGCTGAACTATATGGCCTGGGTCTACCCGGCGGTCATTTCACAACAGATCAGCGGAGCCAACTCCTTCACGCCCGGCGGCTATATTGGATCGAGCAGCGGCCCGACGGGCATCTGGACAGGCCCGACCGTTCCTACCGGCCTGACGGCGGGAATTCCCTCTTTCCCGTTCCCGACCCTCTCGGCGGGAAAGTTCGTTCTGCCGCACTATCTGGGGACTTACGGCTACCCCAACAACTACCATCGGGGTTACGAGGAAGCGTGGAATTTGGAGGTACAACGCGATTTAGGCCACAATTGGAACCTCCAGCTCGGATACGTGGGTACTCATATGGTGCGGGGGGCGGAGTTTATCAACTTCAACGCTGGCTATCCGGGCGGAGGGAATGCCGGAACTCCTCTCTACGCGCAATTTAGTAACCCCAGCGCTATGACCATCAATGGCCCCATGACCGGCGGGAACTACAATGCTTTGCAGACTCAGCTCACCCGCCACGTAGCCGGCGGGCAGGTGGGGATCGTATACACCTACTCGAAGACCATCGACAACGACGATACCGAAGCCAACACCAATGTGACGTGGGCTTATTATCAGGACCTTCGCCGCAACCGAGCCCTCGCCGGCTTCGACCGCACACACAACCTCGAAATGTACGCGGTCTATAGTTCGCCGTTCGGGAAGGGCCAGAAGTGGCTGACCACGGGCGCCGGGGGGAAGATTCTCGGCGACTGGAACCTGACCCCTGTCCTGACCCGCTTGAGCGGCACGCCGTTCAGCGTCACCACTTCCGGTAGTTTCTGCAACTGCCCCGGTAACACTCAGACCGCCGACCAAGTGGAGCCCACCGTCAACATCCTGGGAGGCCATGGCGCCAATTCACCTTACTTCGACCCCTTGGCCTTTTACCCCGTTTCTGGCACCTCTAATACCGGTGTGACTTACACCCCTCGCTTTGGCACCACCGGCAGGAACATTGTGCGGGGTCCGGGCTTCTTCAACATCAACCTCAGCCTGGTTCGCGACTTCAACTTGACCGAGCGCTTTAAGCTGCAATTTCGGGCAGAGGCTTACGGGCTAACCAACACGGCCAACTTTGCCAATCCTGCGACCACTGTCTCCAACGCGAAGTTCTCGGGTGGAACGATCACCAGCTATGGCGGATATGACATCATCAGTGGAACGTCCGCTTCCGATTGGTCGCCGTATGCCACGGCGGACCGCCAAATCCGTTTTGCGATGTTACTTAGATTTTGAAACCTCCAACCGAGCAGAACCAACGGGTGAAGAAGGGGCCTCCAGGGTTTCGGAGGCCCCTCTCACGTTTGCAGTACGGGCCGAGGATCGAACCGGATTGCGCCGAGCGCATAGCTTCGCTCTGCGCAATCCGATCACCGTGGTGACAGACTCATAAAATGCGAGGTGAGATCTTGAAGGCTTTGATGTTTTTCGTGGTTGCATTTATGCTCGCACCCATCGTGGCAGTAGGACAATTTCAATTCCACGAAGTGAACTCCAAGTCGGTGGAGCTGACGGAAAACGGCTCGCCGGTGTTTTCCTTCAACTACGGAACCATGCTCAAAGAGGGCACTGCTCCGGATCGCGCCCGCTGCTGCTACCTCTACCCCGTTTACGCGCCCAACGGTGTGATCGTCACCGATGATTTCCCCAAGGACCATCCCCACCACCGCGGCATCAGTTGGATGTGGCCCATCGTGGTTGTGGATGGCAAGACTTACGACCTTTGGACGATTAAGGGCATCCTGGACCGGTTCGAAAAGTGGGAGCGCAAGAAGGCCGGCAAGGACAGGGCGGAGCTGGCGTATCAGGGCGGCTGGTACGTGGGCGATCGCAAAGTGGTGCAAGAGAACGTGGAAATCGTCGCGCACGCCCTCGTGGATGGACGCCGCGACCTCGACATCACCGTCACCCTGCATTCGGCAGGGGGCGCGGATGTCCAGATCGGTGGCACCCACGAACACGACAAGGGTTATGGCGGAGGGCTGGAAATCCGCTTCGCTCCGCGCACCGACACCAAGATTAACAGCGCAGCCCAGCAGGACGCGCCTGACAGCGACCGCGTCCCCGCGGCTTGGGCGGAACTGACCGGCAATTTTAGCGGCCAGGTGGCCACCACGCGCGTCACCGAAGATCCTTCCAACCCGGGGGCCCCCAACGGTTGGTGCTTGCGGCATTACGGATTCGTGGGGGTGGACTATCCGGGACTGGAATTGCGCCGCCTGGATAGCAAGATCCCTCTGACCATGAAGTTCCGCGTGTCGCTTTCGGGAAGTTCACCGGGCGCGGGCGTGGCGGACAAGCACGTCCTGGTTTATACCCACAATGGCAAGGGATACGTTCACGACAATATACAAATAAGCGTTGAAGCCATCAAGAAAATGGGCGCTGAGAACGGATTCGCGGTGGATGTGACGGACGACCCGCTTTTCTTCGCGGACCCAACCCTGAAGCAGTATCAGGCTCTGGTGTTTGCGAACACCAACAACGAAGCCTTCGTGAACGACTCCCAGCGGGACGCTTTTAAGCATTACATCGAGTCCGGCGGCGGCTTTGTGGGCATCCACTCGGCGTCAGGCTCGGAGCGCGACTGGCCGTATTTCTGGTCAGTGCTGGGGGGGAAGTTCGTGCGCCACCCCCACCAGCAAGTATTTCTTGTCCAGGTAAAGGATGCGGACTTTCCGGCCACCCGGAAATTGCCCGCCACGTTTGAATGGAAGGACGAGTGTTACCTTCTCGACCACCTCAACCCGGATATTCACGTGCTTTTGGTCACCGATTACACCAAGCTCGATGACCCCGATAAGGGGAAGCATCCCGGGGAAGATTTCGGCGACTCTCTGCCCCTCTCCTGGTATCACCAATTCGACGGTGGCCGGGAGTATTACCTTGCCCTTGGCCACAATAAGACGGACTATTCCAATCCGCTTCTGTACAACCAGATCCTGGGTGGGATTCTTTGGGCGATGGGAGAGAAATGACAAGAGCTTTCACCACAGAGATCACAGAGGCCACGGAGAAGAGACGGAAAGAAAAACTGTGGCTCAACAAAATTACGAACTGCAACCCCTGCCGCTGCAAGCCGATGTGCTAATTTCTGTGGTCTCTGTGATCTCTGTGGTGAAGGTATCTACCAATGACCGAGAGAGCGCGGCTGAACGGCATTACGAAAGAGATCATCGGGGCGGCCATTCAGGTTCACCGGGTCCTGGGTCCTGGTTTACTCGAGACTCCGCATATGAAGCTTGTCTGGCATTTGAGTTAGCAAAACGTGGACTGAAGGTAGAGCAGCAGAAACCCTTGCCGTTGATTTATGAAGGGGTCAAACTGGATTGTGGATACAGAATTGACCTCTTGGTGGAAGGATTGATCGTGGTTGAGGTCAAGTCGGTGGACGCCGTGGTCCCAATTCACGAGGCCCAGGTCATGTCGTACCTCAAGCTGTCGGGGTGCAAGCTCGCCCTGCTGATTAATTTCAATGTCCGCATGCTGAAAGATGGTATACGGCGTTTCGTCAATGGAACCATTTAAGAACATTCACCACAGAGATCACAGAGGCCACGGAGAAGAGACGTAATGAAAAGCTGGGGTTCAGCAACCTTAAGAACCGCAATCGTTGCCGCGGGAAGCCAAAGTAATTATCTCTCTGGTCTCTGTGATCTCTGTGGTGAACTTCGTGTTTTTTGCGAGGAGATGAATTTATGCAATTCGAAAAGACATCATCGCGACGAAGATTCCTGAAAGGCTCGCTGACCGCAGCCGCGGCATGGGGTTTTCCCACCATCGTGCCCTCGCGCGTCTGGGGCCGGAGCGCGCCCAGTGACATGATTCAGGTGGGGCAGATCGGCTGCGGCCGCATCGCCCGGGACTCCGAATTCCGGGGCATTCTCAGGAACAGTGATGTGGCCCGTTACGTGGCTGTGTGCGACCTGGATACTGTCCGCATTGCCGACGCGAAAAGCCTGATCGAACAGGCCTACGCGAAGAAGTTCGGAGCAGGGAAGTACGCGGAGCTCAAAACCTACGGCGATTATCACGAAATGCTCCAGGACAAGAGCATCGATGCGGTCTGCATCAGCACGCCCGATCACTGGCACGCGCAGCCCGCAATGGAGGCGGCGCTGGCGGGAAAAGACATCTACCTTCAGAAGCCCGCTTCGCTGACCGTTAAGGAAGGCCGCCAAATGGCGGACACCCTGAAGCGCACGGGCCGCATTTTCCAGCAGGGAAGCCAACAACGTTCGGATTATAACTTTCGCACTGCCTGCGAGTTGGTTCGGAATGGCCGCATCGGCAAGGTTCAACAGGTCTTGATCGGGTTGCCGGTGGATCCCTCGGGGGATGTGGAACCGGAAATGCCCGTGCCCTCGAATTTGAACTACGAGATGTGGCTGGGCTCCACGCCCCTGGTTTACTACACGGAAAAACGTGTGCATCCGCAGGCAGCGACCTTGAATGTCCGCTACGACCGCCCGGGCTGGCTGCGCTGCGAGCAGTTCGGGGCCGGCATGATTACCGGCTGGGGCGCGCATCACATCGATACGGCGCACTGGGCCATGGGCACCGAATACACCGGACCGGTGGAGATCGTCGCCAGCGCGGAGTTCCCCAAAAAGGGATTGTGGGACGTGCATGGCCCGTTTCACGTGCGGGCGCACTATGCCAACGGCGCCGACGTGTTTATCAGCGAGAAATACCCAACCGGCGTCAAGTTTATCGGTGAAGACGGCTGGATTTGGGTTACGCGCGGCCAGCCCGTCACGCTCAGCGATCCGGCCGTGCTCAGGTCCGGCAGCCCGGCACTGGACGCGAGCGACCGGAAGATGCTCGTGGCCGGCATCAAGGACAACGAAATCCATCTGCATCATAGTCCTAACAACGATCATCACTTGGACTGGCTCGCCAGCATCAAGACGCGCCAGCCCCCGGCGGCGCCGGCGGAAGTCGGCCATCGTTCCTGCACCGCCTGCCTGCTGGCCCACGATGCGATGAGATTAAATCGCGAACTCAAGTGGGACCCCCAGGTGGAGCGCTACCTCAACGATGAGGAGGCGAACGCCCAGCTGTCCCGTCCGCAGCGCGCGCCCTACGGCACCGACTATGTGCTGGCCAAGCAGGGGTGAGCGCCCGCAACCCAAGAAGGATTTCACCACAGAGGCCACAGAGATCACGGAGAAGAGACGTAAAGAAAAACTGAGGGTCAACAAACAAGGGAACCGTAATCCCCACTTGCGCAAGCCGAAGTAGTTTTCTCAGTGTTCTCTGTGCGCTCTGTGGTGAGCGTTTTGTACTTGGAGCATTTAATGCGGGACGAGCAAATCAACCGGCGGAGATTCTTGCAGACGGCAGGCGCCAGTGTGCTGCTGGCCGGGTCCGCCGCCAATTCCAATTTACCCGCGGGGCAGTCCTCAGATTCCGAATGCTGCTCCACGCCCCCACACGGAATGGTCGAACATATGGGAGATCCTACCCTGGTCAGACTCATCACGCTTGATCCCGCCCACTTTCACGCGGCGCTGGTGCAAAAGCAGATGCTGCCGGGAATTGCCAAGCGCGTTTCCATTTACGCTCCGCTCGGCCCGGACCTGCTGGCGCATTTGAAACTGATCGAGCAATTCAACAGCCGGCCAGACAATCCCACGAGTTGGGAGCTGGATATTCACTGTAGTCCCAAGTCGCTCGAGGAAATGGTTGCCGCGCGGCCGGGCAATGTGGTCGTGCTGGCGGGCCGCAATCGCATCAAAATCGGCAAGATCAAAGCCTCCCTCGAGGCGGGACTGAATGTGTTGTCAGACAAGCCCTGGATTATCCGCGCCGACGATTTCCCCGCGCTGGAGTTCGCCTTGTCGTTGGCCGACCAAAAGGGGCTGGTGGCCTACGATATGATGACCGAGCGTCACGAAATCACCACGCTCCTTCAGCGCGAACTGGTGAATGACCCGGCTGTCTTTGGCGCGATAATTCCCGCTGACCAGGACCGCCCGGGCGTTTTCATGGAAAGCACCCATCATATCCTCAAGACTGTCGCCGGGGCCCCTAACCCGCGTCCCCCGTTTTTCTTCGACATTCTGGATGAAGGAGAAGGGCTCACCGATGTCGGCACGCACTTGGTGGACCTGGCGCAGTGGACGCTGTATCCCGATCAAGCCCTCAATTACCGCCAGGACATTCAGGTTCAGGGCGGCAGGCGTTGGGCAACCCCCATCACGTCGGCGCAGTTTCGGCAAATCACCGGGGCGGCGGCTTTCCCCCCCGAGCTTGCCCATTATGTTCACGGAGACCGATTCGATTACTACTTCAACAATCAGGTCGATTACAAGATTCGGGGAGCCCAAGTGCGGCTGAAAGTGCTTTGGAATTGGGAATCACTGGCGGGCGTGGATTTTCATCATGCCATCTACCGGGGAACGAACGCCAGCGTTGAGGTACGCCAGACGGCTAAAGAGAATTACCGGCCGGAATTGTTCGTGGCGCCGAACGGACCGGAGGGTCACGCCGCCGTCGCCACGGCCGCGCGCGCCCGCATCGAGCGCCTCCAGGGAAATTATCCGGGAATCGCCTGTGAAACCGCCGGCGACGAGTTGCACATTACCATTCCAGACCGCTATCGTGTGGGTCACGAAGCGCACTTTGCGCAAGTGGTGGCGGAGTTCTTGAAGTACATGAAATCGCCGGAATCCATGCCCGCATGGGAGCGGCCCAACATGCTGGCGAAATACTTCGTTACCACCTCGGGCGTGCAACTATCCTCACCGCGGATTCCATGAGCCTTCGGCTCGCCACTGTACATGAAAATGTGCGAAGCACCTTGGACTGCGGCGGCTCGACGCCGCCTTGAAATAACGGCGAGGACGATGGGAAAGGGGGCGTCGAGCCACCGCCTTGAAATAACGGCGAGAACGATGAGAAAGGGGGCGTCGAGCCGCCGCCTTGAATAACGGCGCGGACGATGAGAAAGGCGGCGTCGAGCCGCCGCAGTCCAAGGTGCATTGGGCACATCCTTTTTCATAGCCGGGGCGCTGAGAGGCAGAGAAAAACAGGTATCAGGTGTCAGGTGTCAGGGTTTTACTGGTGCCTGACACCTGACACCTGGCACCTGACACCTTTTCATTGTTTGTAAACCCGAACCAGTGTATAGTTGCGCCCGGCCTGAAGACTAAGCTGAGTTTCGCAGCTTACGCACCAATCGTGCCGATTTGAGCCCACCAAGATTTCGGTGTGAGTCTCACTCCCAAGATGCTCCACGTGCGGACCGGCCAAAGTGGTTTCCAATCCTGACGGCAGGGCTACGACAGTAGGGAAAGAACTCCGGCGTTCATTGTCCTTGTGCAAGGCTGCCCAGGGTGGAGATCCACGTGATAAGGATCCCCTATGATCCCCACGGCCGCTCCATCTCAAGAAGCAGCACCGACCTTTCCTCCTCTCGGCAAGAGAATCAAGGCTCTCTTGGTCTGGCCCAAGATTCCCAATTCCTTCTGGGCATTCAGCGGGATGTTGGAATTGCTTCCCGAGAAGGCCGTGATGCCGCCTTTGGGGCTTATCACGCTCGCGGCGCTCTGTCCCTCGGAATGGACGCTGCGCCTCGTTGATGAGGCGGTGGAGGACCTGACGGACGACGACCTCCGCTGGGCCGACCTGGTTATGGTGGGAGGGATGGAAGTTCAGAAAGCGGGGATGCAGGAGATTTTGGCTCGCGCTCGCCGCCTGGGCCGGCGGACGATGGTGGGCGGCCCCTACGCGAGCAGTGAACCGGCCCGCATGCTGGCGCTTGCGGATCATGTGGTGGTGGGTGAGCCCGACGAGGTGTTTGCGGAGATCGCCGCAGCCCTGGAAGCGGGCACGGCGAAAAGGCACTACGAAATCACCGATAAGCCGGACGTCACCCGCACCCCGATTCCCAGATTCGATCTGCTCAAGCTCGCGAGTTACGCTTCCATGTCGATTCAGTTTTCCCGCGGTTGTCCGTTTCAATGTGAATTCTGCGACATCATCATTCTTTACGGACGAAAGCCGCGCACCAAACATCCGCAGCAAGTCCTGGCGGAAATGGACGCGCTTCTCAGCCTGGGATGGATGAAGCAGGTATTCCTCGTCGATGACAACTTCATCGGCAATCACCAGCGCGCGCTGGAGCTGTGCGTGGAGCTGGAAAAATGGCAGCAGGCGCATGGATTTCCGGTGATGTTCTACACCGAAGCGTCCATGGATCTGGCCCGAAAAACCGCCCTGGTCGAGGCCATGGTCAAGGCCAACTTCTTCTACGTTTTCCTCGGCATTGAGAGCCCTTCCAAAGAATCCTTGCAGGAGACCAAGAAATTCCAGAATCTGGCGGTGGATCCGGTGAGTTGTATCGACATTCTCCACGCGAAGGGGTTGTGGGTGACGGGTGGATTCATCGTCGGCTTCGATTCCGATACGGACGACATCTTTGAACGCCAGATTGAATTCATCGAGCGCACCGCCATCCCCTGGGCTTTGCTGAATTCCCTGCACGCCATGCCACGCACTGCCCTTTACGAACGCATGCAGAAAGAAGGACGCCTGCTGGCGGAGTCCCAACACTCGAGCGGCGACACCAATCCTCCCAACTTCCGCACCAAAATGGCGCCTGCCGCTCTGCTGCGGGGGCTGGCGAAAACGCTTTCAACTATTTACGAGCCGAAGGCGTTTTACGAGCGCGCGTGGCGGTCAATGCAATGCTGGGAGATCAAGAAGAATCAGCGGGCCGCCCGGCAACCGAACGCCGCCGGCATCGTGGCCATCGTTGCCCGGTCGATTTGGCATCAGGGCCTCCGATCATCCTACAAAAGAATTTACTGGAAATACGCGTGGCGGATTCTCAGCCATTACGCCTTCAATCCTCCCAAAATTTGGATGGCCGCGACCATCATGATTTCCGGCCACCACTTTATTCCTTATGCCCGCGAAGTCGTGGGGAAGATCGAGCGGGAAGTCGAGAGAGTCGAGGAAATCCCGGATCTTGTCGCCGCGCCGGCGGGGAAGTAGCGCAGGCCTCCGATCTTGAAGGGTCCGCCGAGGGGGTAGCCCCGAGGATAACCTTCTGACAACGCCAATGACCTTATAGCTGGGCTACCGGCTGTTGGGATTCTTCATGGCCCTTCGACTGAGTCCCATAGATGGAGAGGTGGTTACCGTCAGGGTCATCGAAGTTAGCGACCCAGGTGGTGGGCGTGACGCTTCGTGGTTCGTGAGTGAACTCGACTCCTTTCGCTCGTAGCGCTTGATAGGCGGCGGTTACGTTCTCAACCGAGAAGACGATCTCGCCGGCGCCGGCAACCTGGGCACGGACTTTGGCCGCAGGCTCGCTGAGGCACAACGTGACCGCGCCCGCGTCTACGAACGCGAAGCCAGGGCTCTCTCGCTGAACCTTCAGGCCCAGCTTGTCGCGATAGAAACCCAGCGAGCGCGTCACATCGTGAACCCCCAGCATAACGATGCTGACTTGAGTGAGCTTGTAATCCGTCTGTCCCATGTTGGGTTAGTCTCCTTCTAGGCTGTCAACTGACAGGGGAGCAGGGTCAACTGCCGGCTGCCCGCTGTTCTTCCAGCCAGATACACTCCGTCCCTTGCCAGAGTCGAGCTCTACGGCTCTTGCTTATTTTATCACACTCATATATTGCCGTCAATGTCAAAATCGAGACGGCACTGGGTCAATTTGATGTGGTAATTACTCCGCGGCTTTTCGTGACCGGGTATTAACAAGTATGTGGGTTATCATGTTAACAAGCGCAGAGGAAGGCAAACTACGCCTGCCTCTGCGCTGCCTGCTTGCAACCCCCGTTACACCTTCGACTTCAGTTCAGTTGTCCCGTAGCCTTCAGATCATCTCGATGACGTACAGTTCCGCTGCGTCGGCTGCGTGACGCGCCGCCTTTTGTGAGTGTCCTTGCGCCAGGTGCGCATGGTGAGCGGCGGCCTTGTGGTCACCGGCCTCGTGAAGCCGAGCGGCTTCGCGATGCTGCTTCGCCGCGTGCTCGTGCTGTTCTGCTGCTTTGATGTGATGTTCCGCTGCCTTTTTTGCCATTTTATCCTCCAACCCTTTTTTAGAATCGACCCAAGATCCTCTGCTCGCTTCGCGCTTGCCGCGATCATCGTGCTTCCCGTGCAACCTTGCCTCAGTCTGCAACCACGATGCAGTCGATCACTTCATTGACCCCCGGCGCCGCCCAGGCGTCGCTCTCTGCCTCATCGCGCTCCGCCCAGGAACCCACACAACCGGTCAGGGTAACCTTGGCCCCGTCGGCCTGGACATTAATCTGCTGAGCATCCAGAATCGCATCGCGCTTGAATGCGGCTTCGATCTTTTCTTTGATGCCGGTTGGCGCCACGCTCGGCTTGACGGTGATCTCGTTGTTTACTCCTGTTACTCCCGTCAGGTACTGCACCGCCCGCTCAGCAGCCGATTTCTGGTATCCCCAGTCAACCTGGCCATCCAGGGTCAGAAAGCCTTTCTCCACCGTCACCTTAATCCCATCGGGTACTGAGACGTCCCACTCCAAAGCGTTCTGCGCGGCCTCGGCGATGTCCGCGTCGGTGCGCTTACAGTCGCCGGGAAGTTTGACTTCGAGCTCGACGGCGAGGGCTTTAACACCCGACAACCGTTTTACGGCCGCCTCGGCGGCCCACTTTTCGGGGAAGCTATCCACGGTACCCGTCAGCGTCACCACGCCGTCCTTGACCGTGGCCCCGATTTCTGTGGCATCCACACCCGGTTCCCACCGGAGTTCGTCGACAACGTCTAGCTGTAATTCCCTGTCAGTTTTCATAGCTCATCTCCTTTACTTCTTCCCAATCAATATGACGCTTGCCTTGCACGCGAAATAGGAGCAGTTGGTGTGCCAATTTGGATTTTCATGAAAATTTTCGAAGTGCCGGAAAACAAGAAGTTTAGAGATTGAGATGACGCAGGCTCAGGCCAGCCGCTTGGGTTGGTGACCGTCATATGACGGCTTGCGGTCACATCGTCGAGTTAGCCCGGTTTCGGTAGTGTCTCAATTTGAAAAGCTGCGCTCGGGGGGAGCAGTGCAGGGGGGTGGGAGCTTTGGCTCCGACATGATGGGGCCGCTCGTAGTCGGGGGCTTTAAGCCCCTGAAGCTTTAGGGCCTAAAGGCCGGGTGGAAGTTTGGGCTATTGTCCGACCTACGGTCTATATTGTCCTACGCGCCTCCAGCAGTTCCGGCGCCACCAGGACGAGATTACCCACCACCTGCCCACTTTCGAGGAGCGCATTGGCCCGCGCCGCTTCGAGGAGTGGGAACTCGCCACTGATGACCGGCCGAATCTTGCCCTCCCGGAGCAGCCGGAAGAGGACAGCCCAATCCTCCTGAAACGGCCTGCGGTTGAAGAGCAAGAACCCTGATGCCCCGTAGAGCTTGACCCTCCTGCCGTTCGGTTGCAGGTTGAGCATGAGTATTTTGGCAAGAACGCGCAGCAGGCCGCGCATGCTCAGGGGATTGCCGTACTCGACGAGCACGCCGCCCCGACGCAACAGCGGGAAGGCCCTTTCGACGTAATCGCCGCCGACACCGTCGAAGACCGCGTCGAGTCCGCCGGGCTCGGCCCGACGCATCACCTCCACGAAATCCTCCGTGCGATAGTCGATCGGCATGGCCCCGTATTCGGTCAGGATCGCGTGTTTGCTCTTGGAAGCGATCCCATACATGGTGAGACCGGCGAGCCTGCCGAGCTGCAAGAACGCCGTCCCGCACCCGCCGCTGGCGCCGATGATGAGCACCTTGTCACCTGTTTTGACTTTCGCGGATCGGTGCAATGCCTGGTACGCGGTGACGTAGTTCAACACCAAGGTGACGGCTTCGGCGGGAGGGAGGGATGGAGGTAACGGGATGATCTGGTTTTCCCGCAGGTAGACATACTCGGCATAGCCACCGAGTATCAGATATGCCGCCACTTGTGCTCCCGGAGCGGCCTGCGTAACGCCCGGGCCGGCCGCATCGACGACGCCGACGATGGCGTAGCCCGGTGCGAAGGGCACCCTGGGTGCGAAGGGGCTGAGTCCGTAACGCGCCTGCACGTCCGGTAGGCAGACACACGTAGCCAAAACCTTGACACGGACTTCCTTGGCGGACGGATCCCGCAGGGCGCACTCGGTGATCTGGAGATTCTCGGGTGGGCCTCGTTTGGTGACGACGATCCGCTTGTATTTCATCGGCTTCATGAGGAATCTCCTTCTTTCCGCGCCAATCCGCTCGAATTGTACTGCTCTCCAGCGTTTCTGAACACTCTGCGCGTGAACAAATGAATTGTAGCGCGCGTGCCCCACCCGCGCTTCATCGTTATTCCTTGACTCGATCTCGAAAACGCGGGCGGGTTGCTTCGTCGTAGCTTCAGACCACAAGGTTCGGAACCGCAGGCCGGCGCGACCTTGGCGGTTGCCCCCGTCCGCCACCTGCCCCTGACACCCGACACCCTGGCACCTGACACCTTTATGCTTCGGCAGCGGCACATTCTTTGCATTGCGTTTGCGTGGACCCTGATGCTAACCTCGTGGTTTCATGGTGTTGTGGTCAAGATACTGATTGACGACGCCTTCGTCGTGACCGCGTACCTGACCGACCGGGTGAAGAAAGGCGCCCTTCTATGGCCGAAAAAATCGTGAAGATGTGGCTGGATCCCGAGGCCGACTTCCTGGAAGTCACTTTCGAGAACAAGCCGGGCTATTCCCGCCCCACCGAGAACGATCAGGTGATGGAACGAGTGGACGAGGAAGGAAACGTCATAGGGTTTTCCGTGCTGCGTGTCAGTTCCCTGAAGAAGACGCCACTCGAAGTCGCTCTTCGGTAAGCGGGATTCTGTTATC
>Ga0326727_10016662_pt1 | contig 15451 bp, 19 predicted proteins | sample MB2enrmetagenome_FD_207643 | JGI IMG/M metagenome (GOLD analysis project Ga0326727, IMG submission 207643) | Lab enriched peat soil microbial communities from McLean, Ithaca, NY, United States - MB29MY | ecosystem: Environmental > Terrestrial > Soil > Wetlands > Peat | place: USA: New York... | reverse complement strand
TCACCTGTTCCATAATTGGGTAGAACTCGTTCGTCATGGGTGCAAGATTTGTGTTTCTTGCGTTCCTCTGTTGAGTCCGTCGTTATGGGTGCTCATTTTTGGTGAGACAATAAAAATAGGTGTGGAGGTGTTGGTTAAATGTTACTGTTTGGGTTACTTGTATTTTTTGAAGATTTTTGCTTCTTCCTTGGTAGAGAGTTAGTCATGGTATCTTCTGAGAGCTAAAACGCTAATTCCGATTGGTAAGGTTTAAGTGTGACATTCATGCTTTATGTGCAAGGTGCATTAAATGCCAACTCACGGTTCATTATCCAAAGCTGGAAAAGTCCGCTCTCAAACGCCGAAAATCCAGGCGACGCCAAAAACAGCGCCAAGCCCAAAAAACCGAAGCAGACGCAACTACGAGAAACGCGTGATTCTGCAGCGGAAACCTGGGCAAAACTGGATGTAAGTGCCAAAGCAAAAACTGTTTTTTCAAGCCTAAACATTTGCGTAGCGCTAGCGTAGTTTATTTATCACTTAACTAAACCATATTTTGGTACCTTAAACCTTGAAAAACGAAAATGCCTTACGTGAAATCATAAACACGCTAATGGAAATGCCTCATCCTACTCGTGAAGAGTTAAACCGCCTAAAAGTAAAAACCGCTGGCAAATACCAACTGGAAGAGGTGCCGTCAAACGCTGATTTAATTAGCCTCTTAACGCCAAGCGAAACAAAGCGTCTTTTACCTATTTTGCGAAGGAAGACAACACGTACAATTTCAGGTGTAACGGTAGTTGCCACCATGACTAAACCCTACCCGTGTCCGCAGCCTGAACCATGTGCTTACTGCCCCGGAGGACCAGCCCAAGGCAGCCCGCAAAGTTACACGGGGCATGAACCAGCAGCCATGCGCGGAACCCAAAACAACTTCGATCCGTACATGCAGGTCAGAAGCCGCATTGACCAGCTCTCGGCGATTGGGCACAAAGTTGACAAGATAGAGTTAATCGTCATGGGCGGAACCTTTCCCGCCACACCCACGGAGTATCAAGCTTGGTTTATCCAACGCTGTCTAGACGCAATAACAGGCAAAAACTCCCAATGTTTGGAAGAGGCAAAAGCAAAGGCTGAAACAAGCAAAATCCGCAACGTAGGCATAACCGTGGAAACGCGTCCCGACTGGGCAAAACAGCAACACGTTGACGCAATGCTTGATATGGGAGTGACCCGCATCGAACTTGGCGTACAGAACCCAGATGACGAAATTTACCGCTTAGTCGGCAGAACCCACACTGTAGCCGACGTAGAAGAAGCAACACGGATCGCAAAGGACGCTGGATTAAAAATCGTCTACCATCTAATGCCTGGAATGCCCGGCTCCAACCCGCAAAAAGACATTGCCGCTTTCAAACGGGTTTTCACAGACGCAGCGTTTAAGCCGGACATGATAAAAATTTACCCATGCCTATGCATAGCTGGCACAAAAGCGCATGAGTGGTACAAAAAAGGCACTTACAAACCCTACACAACAGAGGAAGCCACAGCACTAATCGCTGAAGTCAAGAAGTATATTCCGCCATGGGTAAGAGTCATGCGTGTTCAACGTGACATTCCTGCAGCACTAATTTTAGCTGGAGTTAAAAAAAGCAACCTTCGCCAACTTGTGCACGAGCAACTTAAAGCGCAAGGCGACAGGTGCCAATGCATCCGATGCAGAGAAGTCGGGCACAGAATGGAAGTTGACCATGTGAAGCCAGACCTGGAAAAAGTCACAATCCAATCCATCCGATATGATGCTTCCGAGGGCAAGGAAGTCTTCATTTCAGCCGAAGACCAACAAAACAAAATCTTACTAGGCTATTTGCGCTTACGTGTTCCATCTGCGAAGGCTCACAGGCCAGAAATCACCGCTGAACCTTCGGCTATTGTCCGTGAGCTTCACGTTTATGGTCCACTTGTGCCAGTTGGAAAGCATTCTGCTGGCGCTTGGCAGCATAAGGGTTTTGGTGCAGACCTGCTTAAAGAAGCCGAACGCATCGCCCGAGAGGATTTTGGTGTCAAAAAGCTTTTAGTTATAAGTGCGTTAGGAACAAGAAGGTATTACATGCGTTTCGGTTACGAGCGCGATGGAGTTTACATGTCCAAAAAACTGGAGAATCATCTATGAGCCAACTTGAAAATTCAGGTTACAAGGGCGCAGCCTTAGAAGCCCTCAAAAAAGCAGACTGCGACGTTGGAGACATCATACGAGTCGTCAGCAAAGGCAAAACCTATGAAGGCATCCTTATACCTCGCTCAGAACTGGGCGAAGGCACCGTAGTCATCGTTAAAATGAAAAGCGGCTACAACATCGGAATCCGCATCACAGCCGACGTCAAAATTGAAAAGGTAGGAAAAGGTGCCAAACCAGCTTTTGCTTCGCCACAACTGCCAAAACAAAACCTAGCTTTGCCCCATGTTGTGATAATGAGCACGGGTGGAACAATCGCAAGCCGCGTTGACTACCGAACGGGAGCAGTGCGCTCAGCGCTTTCCGCAAGCGACCTCTACGGTGTAGTCCCTGAATTATCTGATGTTGCTCAAGTTGACACTGAAATAGTCTTCAGCTTGTACAGTGAAAACATAACTCAGAAACACTGGAAAGAACTCGCAGAAACCGTAGCGAAACGCATTGAAGAAGGCGTAGATGGCGTGGTAATTGCGCATGGCACGGACACGATGGCTTACACCTCAGCTGCGTTAAGCTTTGCACTGCAAAACCTGCCTGTCCCAGTCATAGTTGTTGGTGCTCAACGTTCCAGTGACCGACCAAGCAGTGACGCAGCAACAAACCTCATCGGTGCAGTGAAAGCCGCTGGAGAGGGACCGTTCGCGGAAGTAGGCTTAGCCATGCATGAAACCGTTTCCGACATCGCTGTCGCGATTCATAGGGGAACAAAAGTCCGCAAATGTCACACGAGCCGACGAGACACTTTTAAATCAATCAACGGGTTCCCAATAGCAAGAGTAAAAAATCAACAAGTAACCATGCTAACAAACCAGTACCAGCACCGCGACACATCAAAAAAGCTGGTTCTGAAACCGAATTTCAGCGAAAAAGCCGCTTTAATCAAGTTTTATCCGGGGCTTGACCCAGCAATCATTGACTGGTACGTTGACAAAGGCGTAAGGGGCATTTTGCTGGAAGGCTCAGGTTTGGGGCACGTGAGCAAATACTGCTTTGACAGCATCAAACGCGCTGTTGCAAAAGGCGTAGTGGTTGCGTTGGCTTCCCAGTGCATTTGGGGAAGAGTAAACATGAACGTGTACGACACGGGCAGAGATCTGCTGTCCTTCGGCGTAATCCCATTGGATGACATGTTCCCTGAAACAGGACTTGTCAAGCTAATGTGGGTTCTAGGACAAACCGACAGCCCCAAAGAAGCCGCCAAGCTTTTGAAAACTAACATCGCGGGAGAATTCTCGCCGAGAACGCTTCCTCAAGAAGACATCTTTGAAGGAGGAGAAAACGTTGGCAATTGACTACGCAAAAATAGGCTTAAAAGTTGGGTTAGAAATTCACCAACAACTAAACGCAAAAACAAAACTGTTCTGCAGTTGCCCACCTGAACTCTTCAAAGAAGAACCAGAAATCACTTTCCTACGCCAACTGAGACCAACACAGAGCGAATTAGGCCAAGTTGACCCCGCTGCATATTTTGAGTTTCAAAAAGGCGTAAGAATCCTCTATGAAGCAAACAAAACAAGCAGTTGCCTCGTGGAAATGGATGAGGAACCGCCACACCCTATAAACCCGGAAGCGGTCGAGATTGTTCTGACGGTGGCGTTAATGACGAATTCTGTGCCGATTGATGAAGTTCACGTTATGCGCAAAACCGTCATTGACGGCTCTAACACGAGTGGTTTTCAGCGAACATGCATTATTGCCTCTGACGGATGGGTTAAGGTTGGAGAAAAAACCATTCCAATCCAGGCTTTAAGCTTAGAAGAGGATGCAGCGCGCAAAACGGGAACAGAAAACGAAGGCAAAACGATTCGTTACCGCATAGACCGCTTAGGCATACCGCTCATCGAAGTCACCACTGGACCAGTAATCTATTCGCCGATGGAAGCTCAGGAAGTCGCGTTCGCCATAGGCAGGATTTTACGTGACACCGGCAAAGTCATGCGTGGTTTAGGCACTATTCGCCAAGACCTGAACGTATCTTTGCCAAATGGCGCTTTGATTGAGATTAAAGGTGTCCAAGAGCTTGAGTTAATCTCTAAAGTGGTGGAGTATGAGGTCCAACGTCAACTTGGGCTTATCAGCGTAAAAGAAGAACTCACAAAGCGAGGCGTCAAAACAGAAGATCTAAAGCAAGAATTTGTAGATGTTTCAGGCATCTTTAAGGAAACAAAATGTAAAGTCATCCGAAAAGCGGTGGATAAAAACCAGAAAGTCATGGCTGTTAAGCTGCCAAAGTTCGCTGGAATCTTGAAGCGTGAGCTTATGCCTGATTTCCGTGTTGGAACCGAACTTTCGGACAGGGCAAAGTTCTGGGGGAGAGTCGGCGGCATATTTCACACTGACGAAATGCCCAATTATGGCATCGCTCCTGAAGAAGTAGAAGCAGTACGAAAAGCGGTTGATGCAGGTGAATTGGATGCCGTGGTTTTCGTGGCTGATGCGGCGGAAAACGTTTTGGATGCCTTAAGAGCCGTTGTTGAACGTGCACAAGAAGCAGTGACTGGTGTTCCAGCTGAAACTCGCACGGCAAAAGAGGATGGAACAACGAGGTATATGCGTCCAAGACCAGGAGCAGCAAGAATGTACCCTGAAACCGATATCCCGCCAAAACCGATAACCGACGACTTAATGGAGAAGGTTCGCAAAAACTTGCCTGAGCCTGCCGAAAAGAAACTCTCACGTTTGATTAAGCAGTACGGTTTGAATGAGAAGTTAGCCAAGCAAATTGCCGACTCAGAATATAACCTTCTATTCGAAGAAATCGTGCAAGAAACTGGGGTTCAAGCTTCAACCGTGGCAGCGTTCTTAACTGAAACACTCAAGGCTCTGAAACGTGAAGGTGCCCAAGTTGAAAAAGTCGGAGAAGACCAAATAAAAAGTATTTTTAGGGCTGTCGGTTCAGGAGAACTTACGAAAGAAGCTGTACCAGATGTTTTTAGCTGGCTTTCAAAAAACGAGGGCAAATCCGTGCAGGATGCTGTAGCAGCTTTGGGCTTGAAAATGTTAACTGAAACTGAGCTAGCACTGATTATTGACCGCGTTGTCGCAGCTAACAAGCAGTCAGTCGATAAGTTGGGTAAGAATGCTTACGGAATGCTTATGGGCGCTGTAATGAAGGAAGTCCGTGGAAAAGCTAACCCTGAATTGGTCGCCAAACTGTTGAGGAACCGTCTCAAATAACCCTTTTTTCTTGCAAAAGTCAGCGCTAAGCCGCAAATCCTAAAAAGGCTTAACGTAGTGTATAGCAATGGGTAAGTGGAAGCGTTAAAATGAAGCACATTGAAGCACGTATAAAAACTCCTTTCGGAGAAGTCGTCATCGAGGGAGAGAACCCCCAAGAAATCCTTGATATGCTGGGAGTTATTCCTGAAAATTTTGTTGAGAAACTAAATGATTTTGTCTCAAACAAGCTAACGCCGTCAGGAGCACAGTTAAAAGGCATAGTTGAACCTACAACCGAAGGCCCAGTAATAGTCACCCGCGAAAGCCTCACCCATTACGAAGCAGTCGGCTTGGTTCTTTACGCTTCTCAAGACCGAAAAAACACGGCGGCGCAAGTAACTAAGCTTTTGGAATCCAGCGGAATAAAAAGCATGGTCCCAGCACGGCTCAATGAGATGACTAAACGAGGACAAGTGTTCAAGCCCGACCCGAATAAACCCGAGTTTAAGCTTACAATTCAGGGTGAAAAATGGGTTGAAGAGGAAGTTCTCAAGAAGCTCAGAGGCAAAATGAGTTGAGTCAAAAACCAGAAAAAATCCAAATCCAAATCAGATATAAAGGAATTGAGCAGCAGTTTTCCGCTGACCCGCAAGACGCATGGCTCTTGGTAAACCAGTTTTTCAAAGAGTTTATTCCCTCATTTGAAATAGCCCAGAAACTTTGGCTCAGCGTCGACCTTCAACAACTCGCCAAAGACCTAAATGGCATAGTGGCTTTTTCAAGCGATGGCGCAAGCCTGCTGGCTCCCAAAAACAAGTTGACAGATAATGAAGCTTTATCGATTTGGCTGACAGCCCAGTTTCTTGGGCATAAGCTGGGCATGCTAAACAGCGACTCACAATCGAAAGATGAGCTGCAAATTAAGCTTGGAAAAAGCGGCAAAATCACCAGCACACGCCTGGGCGAACTGGCAAAAAACGCTATGGTGCAGAAAACTACTGACGATAAGTTTAGGATAACAACCTTCGGCGTTATTCAAACTCAAAAAGAGGTTATTCCAAAAATCAAGGCAAAAATTAAAGCCTAATTTTTTTAACAAGCTAGCAAAAATGTTATTACTTGCTTGCTACACATTTTTATTGAGGTTTACTGATGAATTTTTCAATCTTGCTGCCGACGATATATTCAGTTCTCAGCAGTTTGGGGCTCGGATCTTTAAGCATTCCTTTTCTTATCATTCTGGTTATAATTGGCTTGGTGATAATAATTCTGATAAAGCTGTTTCTAGTGCTGATTCCTGCAATCATCGTTGCTGCCATAGTGTATTTTTTTACTGGCGACCTGTTTTGGACGGGCATTGCCTTCCTAATAGTTGCGCTCCTATCGATACTAGCCAAAATCTGACACAATCACGTAAATCACATTAGACCGCACATGGCACTACCGCTGAAACATGTGACGATAGAAAGAAAAAACAAATGGAAAACACAAATCAAAAAGTAAGAATTAAATTTTTAAGGTAGCCACAGGTATACCGTAATGGTGTTCACTCTGCTCACATTTGGTCAAAAGATGTGCTTAATTGGATTTGCTCTCATTTTCTCAACTTGGGCCATTGATGTCGCGCTTCCTGGAACCACAAGTATACCATTGGTTCTGCTTTTTTTTGTCGGTATGTTGTGCGTAACTTATAGCCTATGTGAAAATGTAGAAATCCCAAGTAATGCTCATACTCGGTGAGTCAACAGACGAAAAATAACATGGAAATGAAGCAGACGGAGACTTGACAGAACCGTGTTTCAGGTTCTGTTACTTCTTTATCGGATTGATTAAGCTGTTACTTTTCATCGGATAATCACAGTTTAGCTAGTTCATCAAGAGCTTTCTTGTTCTTCCTTATGCTCTCGGCTAGTTGCCTCTGAAATTCTGCACTAACCTTTTTCTCTGTTTTAGCCATAAATAACCAGCCTTATTTTTTAGCCATTCTTTCGAGAAATTTCTTGTTACGCTTAAGGCTTTCCTTAACTATTTTCTGAAGTTCAGGTTCCACAGTTTATTCCCGATAAGCATACTTTCACTGTTACTTATTTCTCTTTTGAGGTTGATTAGGTTTGAGTTATCGGAAATACCCCAAAAGGCAACATGAAGTTAGGCATAGGCATGGCACTTTCAAGTGGAGAAGCGGTGGCAAACAATGGATTGGCGGAAACCAATTTGTAAACGCATCAAACAACTACGAAATGACAACCAAAAAAGAGCCGAAACAGCGAGAACCCGAAAAACCGTTTGAGCCAAAACCAATTAGCCACAGCGAAACAATGCAAAGACTAGCCAATCACAGACTTAACGGAGTTACCCACTAATGACTGAAAAAAAGAAGCAAAAAAGCTACGGTTTAACTGTTACATTCTCAATAAAACGCGAAAACGGTGTCACGGTGAATGTTTCGGCAATGTGCGCAGACTGGGAAATGATGCAAAAATTCTTAAACGATTTCGAGAATACTCTTCAAAAGGGTAATGATGGAAAAACAGCATAACATTGAATTGAATTGTAAAGGAAAATGTCCTAAATGCGGTGAAGGCGAGCTTCTGCCATTCTTAAGAGCAGTTTCTACACAAGGTTTACAATATGGGCGGGGTTTAGATACTGAATTTGACCATTACGAAGTCTATTATCGCTGTGACCACTGCAATTTTCACTTGGAAGGCGACACCTTCATAGATTCGCTTCTTTAGAAGCATTTTGTATAAGAGTTAGCCATTTGTTTTTTCCCTCAATCGTTATTCCGCAAGCTTCGCTCGGAGTTTTACCTTCGAGTGCTTCATGTGGTCTAAGGTAATTGTGGAAAAGTTGATAACCTGTCAGAATCGGGGTTTCTTTGGTTTTTAATCCTCTCATGGTTTTTTCTCGGTCTCTGATTTCGCCATTCATTCTTTCCATTTTGTTATTGTTTTTATCGCCTCTTATCGTGATGTGCCTAATGTGTTGTGTTCTTGGATATTTTTTAGTGTAAAATTCCTTTTTGTAAGCAACATTATAAGTGAACAATCCATCTGTTATGAACGTTAAAGGTTTCTTTCCCATTAGCTCTTTTGACATGCGTAAGAGGTTTCTTGCGTCATGCTCGTATTTTGTCTCTGCCACTTCTTGTGCAATCCAAAAGCGGGTTTCATCATCCATCATAGCGAAAAGATATTTCTGATTGCCACTAATCTTAACAAATAGCTCGTCTGCTCTCCATGTATCTGAAACATTGGGTTTTAGAGTTTCAACGTACTTTTGCATGAGAGAAATGTATTTTTTAATCCACATAAAAATGGTTTTATGCGATACCTCAATACCTAACAACTTAAGAGATTTCTGTGTATTTCTGAGACTTTCACCTGAGAAGTAAAGTTGCATCGCTGTGGTTATGGCTTGAGGATTATGTTTCATGTGTTCAAAGCCTAAATTGAAAGTCATGTATTTGTGACAATCCTTGCACTCAAAAATCTGAATTATTCCTGCCTTGTTTTTTCGTACACCATCTTTTCTTAAATTGCTTGAACCGCAAAATCGACAGTTTTGAATGTTGACTTCTTGGATTGTTCGGCTATCTGACACTTGAAGCCTTAGTTGTCTTGAAAAGTCAACGGCGAAAATGTGTTTGCAGATTAAGTGTCGGTAAACATTATCAGCGCATTCGCATACCCATTCTTCACCGACTCTGCTTACGGTGTACCATCCATGATGAGATTGTGATTTTACGTTGTAAGTGCGGTCGTCTATGCGTCTTACTTGACCGTATATTTGGGCTATTGCTTGACCCCGTTCTTCCCGAGTTGTTATCAGTTGGTTGCTCGCAGTTATCGCCACATATACTCATATCCACACAACTATATAAGTTTAACTCTCCAACCACACAAACCTAAAAACTTATATACATACAGCCATATATGGGTATGTGGTGATGATGTGGGAAAACTAAACATAGTCTTAACTGATGAACTTGAAAGTAAGTTCAGAAAAACAGTCTATGAGAAAAAAGGATATAAAAAAGGCAATATTAGCGAAGCTATGGAAGAAGCAATCAAATGTTGGATAAAACAGAACGAGTTGGAGAAATAGTTTATGAGCGTAGACCAAAAGGCACCAAAAGAAATTAGGCTCATTATTAACCCAAATGATTCAATAGCTTATGCAGAGCAACAACTGACTGAATGGAAAAGACGATTAGACCAATGGAAAATAGAACTCGATAAGAAAAAGGAATACATCGACGGCTATGTTAAAGGAAAAGGCAACGAAGAGATTCGACCGATACTTGAGGGCTTTTCGAGTTGGAACACGGAATTTTTCAATAGGTTTTCTGAGATTTGCCTAACGTTAGATTTATCGATAGATATGGTGAAACTAACCATGAGAAAAACCATGCATCTCTATGACATGGTTGACAAGATGTTAGGTCTTCCGAGTGGAACCAATGAAGAAACTATGGTTAAAAAGGCTAAGGAGTACGGTAAAATTCTCAAATACTTAAGTGATAAAGTCGCTGAAGAAGAGGAGATGCGCAGGATTGTCAAAAAATGATTTTCTTGGAAAGTGCATTAACGAACTTTCTTGTTCAAGGCAACTCTTCGAGTTAAACGGTGAACTTGCCGAAATTTTTGAAGTCTTATTCTCTGAACTTATAGCGTACTGTAAAGCTAATAATATTCCCCTTACGGATTTAAGAGGCACAAGAAACTTGTTGAATAGAGCGGAAGCATTGTTCAATCAAATAGCCGAACTCAAAACAAATCCTAAAACACTTCAGATGAATTGGCTATCCGACGTTTGGAAACACTCAGAAGAATCCGACGGCAAGGGAACAGAACCGTGTTTCATAAGACTTTTATATTGGGTCATGGGTTCTTGGTTATTACAAGAAATCCATTAGGAACACGATAATATGATGGAACCAAGTAAAAAACCGTTGAATGTCCTCATAAAACAATTGCACGGAAATATCGAAGTCATTCTTAAAAATGGTTACGACTACAAGGGAAAAATGATAAAATGTGATGGGCACATGAACATTCTTCTTGAGGGTGCAAACGAATCCAAAGATGAACAATTAATGACGAACTACGGCAATGTGCTGCTTCGTGGAAACAACGTTCTCTACATTGTATTAGACGCCGATAAGCATTAAACAGCCAAGCTTCTGGTTTTCCCAGTCACGTAATCGCAGGCTTCTTCAATAGCCACTTTTACATTGAATTTACGGTTGAAAAAAGTAAGTACGTTTTTTAGGTCTCGCTCAAGCAATTCCTCCGCGTTTGCATGATCAGACTTCACGTATTGTGGCCAGTCAATAATGAGGATATGCCCATCAGGTTTTAGGATGATGTTGTAGTCGCTGAGGTCTCCGTGAATAATGTGCGCTTTCAAGTACGCTTTCCTTACGTTGCGCAATATTTCTTTCAGGATTTTTTCAGGTTTTTGAATCTCTTTATATTTGGATAATTCTGCACCCTCAATCATTCCCATGGCAATAACGTGTCTGTTTTGGCTTATCGGCTCTGGGACTGAAACGCCGTTTTGGTAAGCAAGTTGCATGGCTTGGAACTCTTTTTCTGCTGACACATGTGATTGGAAAAGCCATGAGGAATGCTCGCGTATGTAGCCTCTTTTTCTTCTTGTTTGCCTAAAGCTTATTCTGCCCAGCCTGTGAAATTTTACGGCTATGCGTTTGCCGTCGGGGCTTAATGCGTCATAAACATCCGCTTCTTTTCCAACGCCTAGGGATTGCCCAAACGAGTCAATTACTCCTGCTTTGACAAGGGTATTTATCGCCAGGCAATCGTAGCCTGCATAGTTTAAGGTGTATCCAACGTAAGCTCCTTTTATTCTGTAAATTAACCCCAGCTTGTTCAGCTTGCTTAAAGTAAATTCTATACGCTCCATTGGCAGTTTTGCATATTTTTGTATTTGTTCTATTGGTACAAATTCGCGTTTGCTCATAGCAGCCTCGATGATGTGGAGTATTCTGAAATCTTCACTTTCCAAGTTTCGAAATACTTCGACTGCTACTTCAGCACTTGACACACCTATGATATAGGTTGCTTTCACTATAAACACTATGTTTCCATAAGATTAACTGAGTTTTTTGAGTTGAACTTATATGGAAGTAATGTAAGAATATGATTAAAAAAGCTAAAACCAGCCATAATTAACAGAAGTTTAAGGAAGCTCGGTTTTGAAACATGGCAGTAGATCAAGAAAATATTTCCAAGATACTTTCGATCCTTTCCCATCCTTTACGACGGGAAATACTGCTAAACCTGAGTGAAAAAGGCGAGTCCTCCTTCACTGACTTAATGAACCTGCTAAAAGTTGATACTGGAAAATTAAGTTTTCACCTTCGCTCGTTAGAGATTTTCATAGAGCAAACCCCCACGGGCAAGTACAAATTAAGCAGGGCTGGTGAAAGCGCAGTAAGAGTTATACATGACGTCGAAGGCTGGGCAGAAGTAGCGGATGTACAAAGAAAAGAAAGCCAACTTCCGCTTGCTTCTCTAAAAAACAGAATCACAGCTTACGTAATTGATTTTGCGTTAATACTTGCAATCACGATGGCAATTATTTTTACGCCCCAGCTCATTTCTATATCTTCTGCAACCTTTTTCGCTGCATTAACCAGCACAGTACTTTTCATCACTGTTGGTCTTCTTTGGCTTTACTCTACTTTGCTTGAAGGATTCAACAGTCAAACCATAGGCAAACGCATTCTGGGTTTGAAGGTCGTTAGAACTGACGGAAAGAAAATGTCCTATGACCATGCAGCAGTAAGGAACTTTGGGAAAATTTTGCCGCTGTTACCCTTTGACTTAATTATTGGATGGCGACTGAAAAATCCCTCATTCATGAGGTACTTCGACAAATTTGCCGGCACAACCGTCATAGACCTGCGTTCCCGCCTATAATATCCCCCTTATTTTTAATGTAAAATCTTATTTGGTGCCGATGTAATAGTCTACTACTGGACAGGATTCACATGAGCGAAATGGAACTGCGTGTGTCAAAAATCAAAAACGGCACAGTCATCGATCACATTAGAGGCGGATACGCTTTGGATGTCATCAAGATTTTAGGGATAACAGGCAAGGAAAAACGGGTAATTACTATCGCCATTAATGTTCCAAGCAAACGTTTCGGAGTTAAGGATATCGTGAAAATTGAGGGTCGCGCACTTAACTCACAGGAAGTTAACAGGATTGCTTTGGTGGCTCCTCACGCATCAATCAACATTATTCACGATTACAAGGTTGTTGAAAAACTGGAAGTTAAGTTGCCGAAGACCATTGAAGGCATAGTTAAATGCGTAAATCCATGCTGCATAAGCAACAGCGATGAACCAGTAGTCTCAAAATTTTACGTTAAAAACCAGGAACCTTTATCGTTGAAATGCCATTACTGCGGCATCACTTTAGAACAGGCTGATGTTCTCCAACAACTCTAGCAATGGGTTCATCATAAGCTTTCTTGTGCTAACGCAAACAATTTTTTAAAATCTTTTTTATGAAAAACTTTGCCTTGATTTATTCCTGGGCATTCAAGCGTAAAATCAAAATTATGCAACCCTGTCTTCTCATCGAATTTTAACTCAAAGGGATAAAACATGCAGATTAATGGTCTCAACTGGTAAATGCTGCATTGGTTGTCTTTTAAGTAGACGCATTTGCCTTCACTTGTCTTTTTCATTTCATAAACGTAAGGAAGCTTATCCTTAATTTCCCCTGAAAAATCAGGTATGAGCCGGGATGTATGTGAGGCAATCTTTTTGGCTTCAGCTTCTAAAAGGAGAATATGCCTAGTTTTTTGTTTAGTGTCACCGCAGCATAAACCACATCTATTGCAATCAAACTGTAGGTCAACAGGATAGGTAAAATCCATTTTATTCAACAACTATAGCTTAAACGAGGTGCAATAAAAACTTCGTCAGTCACTTTTTGTTTTCTTCTGGTTGTTTATTGCGGTGGCCTTCTCCATACTGGAAAGAACGGTTGAAGTTTTTCTCAAGTTTTCTTTGGAAAACTTCGTCCATGTTCATGTTTGGACAAGCTAAGCGGCTTGCATCTAAAACATAAAAGATCACGTCGATTAATTCTTCAGCTATTTTCTCTTCAGGTAATCCTTTTTTCCAAGCATCGCTGGCTTCGCCTAGCTCTATGAACGCAAAAAGCAGTTTCTTTGGAATGTCCTCAGGCTTATTGTAGAATCCTTTGGCAATGACAAGACATTCTATTTGCTTCTTCATCTCTTCCAAATTCAACTTGGTTTCGCCTCAAGCGTTAACAAAAACTATAGCTCCCTTATTTATAGTTAAATCTACGTAAAAGCTTGCGTTTGCTTGTGACTGATAGGGCACTACCACAAATTTTTATTTGCCTATTAAACACGTAAGGTATCATCGGCGAATTGTGAGTCGTTTGGCAGATAAACCTGCTGCCATGATATGGCTCCGTCCCAAATCTGCACTATGGGGCTTAGGCTCCCAAATGTGTATTTCTGGGCATCCTTTTAGGCAGTTAGAGAAGTCTGCCAAACGGCACCTAAAAGTTACTTTTTAATTTTACGGGTTTTGTTTTTTCTCGCTTTCCAGATGGATTTAGGCAGGAACTTGTAAAAGAATGGGCTAAATTAATTGTCAATATCGTGTAAAAATCATTCTTTCTAGATAAACTTTTAATTTAGTGTAAGCAATTGGATTAGGCGATTAGATATGGCTAGGCTAAAATGCAATAAATGTGGAAACGTCTTCGAAAAAAATTATAGACCATTCGATTCAATGGTGCGCCTTGGACCTTACAGACGATACCAATGTCCAGCCTGCGGGAAAAGCAGTTTCTTTAACGTACTCTCCTCAGTCAACGACCCAATCACTTGGCCTCCACAGGAAAAGAGGCAAGAACAGCAAACCGCTGAACCTAAATTAACCGAGGAAGAACAGGAAAAGAAACGCATCGAAGAATCCAAATACGAAAAAGCTTAGACTTAAATGATATTGGACAGCGCATGGCATGATTGACACCGAGAATCTCACCCGAAGATTTGGCAATCTAACAGCTGTAGATAACGTTACCCTACATGTGGATGAAGGCGAAGTTTTTGGTTTTCTTGGCCCCAACGGCGCAGGAAAAACCACCACTGTGCGCATGCTCTGCTGTCTAATCGGCAAAACCAGCGGCAGTGCCAGCATAGGCGACTTTGCTGTCGACAACGAAGCTGACTGCCTCAAAATAAGAAAAATGGTTGGCATACTTCCCGAAAACGTCGGCTTATACGACAGTCTAAGTGCTTACCGCAACCTTGACTTTTACGGAAAACTCTATGAGGTTCCAGAAGCGAAACGGCGAGAAAACATTGAACATCTCCTGCGGCTACTGGGCATCTGGGAACGCAGAGACGACGCAGTCGGCACATTCTCAAAAGGCACCAAACAGAAAATCGCCATAGCCCGCGCCCTAATCCACGACCCTCAAGTGTTGTTTCTGGATGAACCTACGGCGAATTTGGACCCTGAAGCCTCAAAAACAGTTCGGGACTTTGTTCTGGGCCTCAAAAAAGAGAAACGCACCATCTTCCTGAACACCCACAACCTAGACGAAGCGGAGCGGCTCTGCGACCGCATCGGCATCCTGAAAACTCGCCTAATCGCGGTTGATTCACCCAAAAACTTGGAGCGCAGCCTGTACAACCGAAAAACCATAGTGCACCTAGACAGCGTTACCAGCCCGGTTTTAGACGCTGTTAAGGGGCTGAGCATAGTGAAGAACTTGAAAACCAGCGACAACAAGTTAATTCTTGACATGGATAATCCAGAAAAAGACAATCCTGAGCTGGTGCGGGCGATTGTAGCTGCTGGCGGCAATATCCAATATGTCACGGAGTTGCGGTCCACACTTGAAGATGTTTATTTGAAATTGGTTAGGGAGGCTTCTGCATAATGAGATTATGGAAGTCATGGATTGTAACCCAAAAAGACATTAGCGTTTTTAGAAGAAACAAGTACTTGCTCTACTCTTTCATCCTATTTCCAGTACTGATGGG
>Ga0326727_10016661_pt1 | contig 15452 bp, 12 predicted proteins | sample MB2enrmetagenome_FD_207643 | JGI IMG/M metagenome (GOLD analysis project Ga0326727, IMG submission 207643) | Lab enriched peat soil microbial communities from McLean, Ithaca, NY, United States - MB29MY | ecosystem: Environmental > Terrestrial > Soil > Wetlands > Peat | place: USA: New York... | reverse complement strand
AGAAGGCCGGAAAAAGATCTGCGCGCCCCGGAACGGTCCGAGTGACCATCGGTTCCCCAGTCCAATACGATCCGGGAAGGGATCCGTCCAAAATCGCTCTCGATCTGGAGGAGAGAATTAAGAATTTAAAATTCAAGATTGAAGATTGATAGCGGCTTTCCAATCTTCAATTGTTAATCATGTAGTAATATCGTGCCCGAAGTTAACATAATGTATTTAATTGAAAGCAGAGATGCTCCGATAGGGCAACGGTTTCGAGAGTGCGTGACTTGTTTTCCCTATCGGCCTCAAGAGAGGATTGTCCGTCGGCGATACTTGGCGGGAGGAGGTGTCGGCCTACGAGAAGGATGCTCTGAGCAACCGTTAGTGAAGCAGCCTTTGCGACAACCAAAGAAAGCACGGCAAGCAATCGGCAGGAGATTCACGTGAAGCCAACACGCAACCAGCTGCTGTTCCCGTTCCTTATGATCGCCACCCTATTCTTCATCTGGGGGTTTTGCCATGCCATGTTGGATGTGTTGAACAAGCATTTTCAAAACATACTCCATGTCAGCAAGACACAGTCGGGCTTCATCCAAACTTCTGTCTTCGGCGCTTATTTCCTTGTGGCACTGCCTTCCGCCTTGCTGATCCGCCGCATTGGCTACAAACGCGGCATCCTGCTGGGCTTGGCAGTGCTGGCTCTTGGAGCGTTCCTATTTATCCCAGCGGGTTTGGTCTATAAGACGTTTTGGGCGTTTCTGCTGGCGCTGTTCATCCTCTCCAGCGGTCTAGCCTGTATCGAAACGGCTGCGAATCCTTACGTTACCGTGCTTGGCCCGAAGGACGGGGCGGCAGGCCGCTTGTCTACCGCGCAGGCGTTCAACTCTGTCGCATACATCATCGCGCCCACAGTTGGCGGCGCGTTCATCTTCAGCCAGCGTCAAGCAAGCGGTGCGGCGGATTTCCATTCTCTGTTGACGCCCTACGTCGTGCTGGGCTGCGTAGTGTTGGTGGTGTTTGGCATCTTTTCCTTCGTCAAGCTGCCGAGCATTGACGGCGACTCGGAAAAAGCGCCGGCACCCGATGACGCCTCAGTTTACAAAGCCCCAATGTTCCGTCAACCGCATTTCACCTGGGGCATCGCCACCCAGTTCCTTTACATTGTTGCGCAAGTGGGCGTGAACGCCTTTGCGGTGAACTACATCTTGGAAAACGCTATTACCAAAGACGCTTCGGGCACGACCGTCACTTCGCCGCTCTTCGCCTGGTACGGGAGCCTCACAGGCGCAGCCAAGCCCGATTCCACGGCTGCCTACGTAGTTACCATTGCTATGATCCTGTATGCCATTGGACGTTTCTCCGGCCCGCTGATTACTCGCTTCATCAAGCCGAACCACCTGCTGGCCCTCTACGGCATTGCCAACTCGATCATCATCCTGCTGGTCATGGCGGACATCAAGCAGGTGTCTTGGATGATCCTGCCGTTCTGCTGGCTGTTTATGTCCATCATGTTTCCGTTCATTTTTGCGATGAGCCTGCGCAACCTGGGTCCGCAAACAAAGCTCGCGGCCTCGTTCCAGATCATGTCCATCGTGGGTGGTGCGATTGCTCCCCCATTCATGGGTTGGCTTGCGGACCATTACCATAGCATGGCTATCTGCTTCATCCTACCGCTAGTCGGTTTCATCGCCCCGACGATTTACGGTCTGGCTTATCCGCGCCTGCTGGAGAAATCCAGGCTATCTGCATGAATCTGCCGAGCGACATGGGAATGCGGGTGAGACATCCGCACCCCAAATTATAGGAATCGAACGCTTTACGGATTTTGCGGGTCAAACCGTCGACCGTAGACGAACAGGAGGAGCGATGAAGACAGGCAGGACAAAACGGCGACGGAGGTTTAGCCCCACGAGGTGTTGTCCATCCGCCGACAGGTGGATTTGTCATACCCACGCGAAAGCACTCTCCCGCATGTGGCATCGAATTAGAAGCAGGCAATCCGTAATTCGAAATCGTCACCCGCCGGGCGAGAGTGTTTGCCCGAACAGGAGAATCGAGACTGTCGTCGCGAGGAGGAATTCGGATTCAGGAGACCAATCTGAACTGTGCTGAGCCCTGAAAATCCAATTGAGTACAGATCCGCAGATTCATGGATGGGCAAGCCTGGGATGCATGCAAAAAGGAGAAGTTATGGGATCGAACTTGGAAAACGGAGTGCAGGCGCGCGGATACAGGACCATTGTCTACCTCATATGTATGGTTGCAGCCCTGGGCGGGCTGCTGTTTGGTTTGGATCAAGGCTTCATCGCCAACTCGCTCGATACTCTCACACAACATTATCAATTTGCGGTTCATGATAAAGAAAGTTACTCCGCAATCCTGGCAACAGGCGGGATTTTCGGCGCTCTCCTTTCGGGGATCTTCGCGAGATTTCTTGGGCGCAAAAAAAGCCTAGTGCTCGCGGGCTTCATTTTCACTGCGGCTTCCGCTTTATCTGCGCTTCTTCCACCGCTCCCCCTGTTGTCGGCTTGCCGCTTTGCACTGGGCTTCGGAGTAGGGATCGCCTCCTTTATCGTTCCCCTCTACCTCTCCGAAACAGCGCCGGCCGCCATCCGCGGTTCCATGGGAACCCTCTTCCAGCTGATGATCACGATCGGCATCTTCCTGATTTCGCTGAGCAATGTATTTATTGCCCGGACCTTCATTAACCCTGCGACTTCACTGCCGCTTATGTTCCTGACGGTTAGTCTCTTTGCCGGGCTGATGTTCGCCGGCAGCTTCATCCTCCCTGAGAGTCCCAGGTGGTTGATGCTCAAGGGGAGAAAGGATAAGGCTGTTTCTGTCCTCCGAAAAACCTTGAGGACCCAGATGGAGATTGACACGGAAATAGGCGAAATTGAAGAAGCGCTGCACGGGCCTCAAGGAGCGGGGTTCGAAATAGTCTTTCGTGGCTACTTCTTCAAAGTTTTGCTGGTGGGCGTGTTGCTTCAGATGTTCCAGCAGCTCGTCGGCATTAACATGATGATTTATTATTCGCCCACCATCTTCGGCTATGGGGGGATGAAAGGGCTCCTTGCTATGATGACCGTTCCTACCGTCAACATGCTCTTCACTTTTCCAGCGATCCACTTGGTCGAAAAATGGGGACGCAAGAAGCTGCTTTATGTGGGTGCCCTAGCGATGATCCTCACGATGTTGGCCGCAGGTTTCGCTTTCCAGTCCATCGGAAGCGTGTCCGATCCAACGCTCATTGGGGGTGCACCCAAAATGTTGCTGCTTATCTCGGTCATAATATACATTTTGGGTTTCGCGATATCCTGGGGGCCCGTTGTGTGGCTAGTCTGTTCTGAGATCTTCCCGCTCGAAGGGCGCGAGGTCGGCATGACCATCACCACCATGATCAACTGGACGTTCGCGGGCTTGGTCATGAATTACGCCCTTTCATTTATGGGCAAGTTTGGGAATGCATCGATCTTTTACGTGTTTGCGGGCTTTTGCGTGCTCGCGATCCTATTTGTCGCAATATTCGTCCCAGAGACGAAGGGCATTACACTTGAAGAGCTGGAATTCAATCTTAAGAAGGGTGTTCGGCTACGGGATCTCGGAAATCGCTGATTGGACGATTGAACCGCGGATCCTCGCTAATTTGCACGGATTCAAATCTGTGCAAAGTCGGAAAGTTTGTTCAATCCCAGTTGATTTGGCACAGGCAGCATAAGACGATGATTTTCATGGTTTGGATTTCCGAGCTAAATCGAGTATCTTCGGCATATGCGCCTGTAGCTCAGCCGGACTAGAGCGTCGGTTTCCGGATCCGTCCATAAGGGATTTGATAAGTGTATGGAAACACGAGCCAAATCCCTTTTTTGTTTATATTTAAGCCTCGTTTTTGCTCTATAAGATTTTCCGTTATTTTCCCCCATTTTTGCATTGTTATGGACATCACGGCTCCGTTTTGTAGATCACTTGTTTTTTCCGATTTTGTTATTTCCTACAAGGCCGTATCAGGGGAGTCTGAATCAAGGTCATTGGTTTGATATCCTAACAGTACGTCAACCGGAACTGACGGCCTTCCAAACCCACTCCTATTTCCCCGCAGCACAGGATTCCGCTGTCGGCGATAAAGACAGAGAGTGGCACCGGGCAACAAGCACAAATGGGCGATAATGCCAAAGCTTGAGAAAACTCCGAACTCTATTGTCCCAACTGCCCCGATGGACAAAATCGCCGGCAGCGCCCGAATTAACGGCCTAATGGGAATTGGATGATTACATAATGCGTGATTTCCGGATGCAACGGAGGAGGTCGTAACGCGGGTTCCGATCAAAATCGCGGTTTATTCGCTTTATCTTACGGGGATGGCGGGAAATCACTTCCCGAGAAGATGGGGCTCATGGACGGCCTTCATCCCGTCATGCCTTGGCGCCGGAAGCGCGGCGGGCTTACGGTTTATTTGGGCAGGAATTTTTCAGATATCATGGCCGAGAATAAAATTCCAAATGAGTTCGACTCCTCATCGCAGAGTTTCGTGCGGATTTCACCCAACATGGGTTTCTGTTTATTCAAATCCCTATCCATCCATACCATTTTTCTAAACATATTCCATATCCAATCAGTGGTTGATGAATCAACCTTTTGAATTTGCGATGATTCGGATTCATCCGATAAAGTCGTGAGAAAAGGGAAAAAACAGTATCCGACGATCTTCTTTTCATAGATCAATTTCCTTATATAAAGGTCATATTCAAGGTTAAGAATATTTTCGGATTCAATGAAATCAAAAAATTTTCTTTTAGACTCGTTATTCAGGATATAGGCCGTGGAGCCGGCAAAAGGCATGCCGTGCAGATTCAACACAGTAATCTCGTTTTTTTTGAATAATTGATGCCTCAGCGAAATCAAATCGGCCATAGTGGCCAAATGGGGAACGCAAACATCGGTGAATAAGATATCCCACTCGAAATTTTTGTTGTTTGACAAAAACTTATCGATGATTTTGCAAGTGTTTTTTCCAAATTCAGCATCATCTTCCAATAAAAAGATATGACCTTTGCTGTCGAGATTGGCCTTGATCAAGTTTTTGTGACTTATAAAACAAGCCTTCGCCGATGGTCTTAAAGCGCCGGCTATTCCATGGGAATCGATGTAATTGGCATCGACGGCTTGGAATCTCGATAGGGTCCAACCATCACTTTTGTTCTTTAAGAAATTATTTTCAAAACACTCTCTGCGCGCGGCCGCCGAATCCAGATTGATGTAAAAACATTCCATGTTTTGGTTCCATCCGAATTTCCGATTTTCACGGCATTATACCTTAAACCCCAAAAGTCAGCCGGGCCGGAATTTACTTCCGGACCAGGCGGGGTTCATTGACGGCCTTCACCTCGTCTAGGGGGGACACCCGCGTGGTGCGGAGCGCTCCCTTGGAGATGCCAGGGTTGGTTTCCATCTCGCCGCGGATAGCAAGCATGGAATCCGCGAACCCGTCCAGGGTCGGCCTTGGTCTCTGTGGGCTCCACCGTCAGCGCCTCGTGCACCACGCGGGGGAAATAAATGGTGGGTGCGTGGCGGTTGAAGTTGATAAGGCGTTCGGCGATATCCAGGGCCGAGATGCCGCCGCACAGTCTTCCCATATTGGCGATTAAGACATAAACCAGCGCCGGGCATCAGGCACAAACTGGGCGATAAGGGCAAAGCTCGAGAAGACTCCGAACGATCTTGTCCCAACCCGGGACAATATCAGAGGCAGTGCCCGAATCTACGGCCTGATGGAAAACCTAAGCTTACATAATGCATGTTATCGGATGCGACAGAGAAAGTCGTACCGTGGTTTCCGATCAAAATTGCGGCTTGTTTTGCTTATCAACACTTTTCGCCGGTCCCTGTATTTTATCCGCCAGATTTTTGGAGAAGCTGGAGGAACTCGGAGATCAGTTTTTCGATTACGGGTTCCCACTTCTCCGTCTCGGCTTGTCGAAAAAGGCGAGCAGTCGGATACCATGGACTGTCTTCACGATCGAGCATCCAGCGCCAATCGGAAGGCCACGGGACCAGGATCCAGGTGGGCTTGCCCATCGCCCCTGCCAGATGGGCTACCGAGGTATCCACCGAAATGACGAGATCCATTTCGGCAATGATGGCAGCCGTGTCTGCAAAATCGACGATCGAACTCGTCCAGTCGATCAAATTCATGCCCGCCGGCCTCTGGGTCGCCTCTTCGGCCGCCGGTCCCTTTTGAAGACTGAAAAGGCGCACGCCCTTTGCCTGCGCCAGAGGCGCAAACGATTTTAAAGCAATGGAACGGCGGCGATCACGAGTGTGCGCCGGGTTGCCGGCCCAAACCAACCCGACATTGAATCCCGCCCCTTCGATCCGTTTCTTCCACATGGCATGATGCCCTAGATCAACCCTGATATAGGGCACTGACGCAGGGATCGTCTCCAGAGTGGTTCCGAAAGCGAGAGGGAGACTCATGAGCGGACAATGGATATCGAAGTCCGGCAACCTTTCTCCTGCAATGATGACCTGCCTCATCCCGGGCATCCATGAAAGCAAGCGGTGAAGCGACGAGTCAACTTCGAGAATTACCTCCCCTCCTTTCTCAGAAACCATCGGAGCGTAGCGGACAAATTGAATGGTATCTCCAAGGCCTTGTTCGGCATGGAGCAGAACGCGCGCTCCATTCAATGGGGCGCCGCGCCAAATCGGCTCTAAGAAATTGTGGCGACGGCTTGTGAATTGCGGCCATTTCCAACGCCATTCGTACTGCTTCCAACCTTCGAGAAGATTTCCGTAACGCAACAGCTCATTGCTCAGGTTCCAGTGAGCTTCGATATGATCCGGCTGAATTGCGAGCGCTCGCCTGTAGGAATCGAACATTTTCTCAGTCTCGCGCCGGTCTGATTGCAGTGCAGCCATAGACAAATGGGCTAAAACAAGGCAGCCTCTGGCATCCGCGCGCTGGGGATCGATTTGAACCGCGCGTTCAAAATGGATGAGGCTTTCTTCATTCTTCTTTGCGAGTAGAATATTCCCCAATCGAATTAGGACCGACACATTGTTCGGATTCAGTTTCAACGCACGACGGAAGCAGTCGGTGGCAGCGTCGATTTTTTCTTCTACCTGATAAACCGCGCCTAGGTTGAAATACGCTTCTGCCAGGTTGGGATCAAATTCTATAGCCCTGCGCAAGCTCAGTTCAGCCGCGGCAATCTGGCCGGCCTGGGATTGGATGTGACCAAACAGGTTGTGATAATAGGCGGATGAAGGTGAAAGCTGAAGCGCTTTTTGTATCAGCGAAAGCGCAGTTTCATAATTCCCTGATTCGGCGGTGAGCAATGCCAGCAGGGACAGCGCCTTGTGGCTTTCCGGGTGGGATTTCAACAACTGCCTGCAGATTCGTTCCGCATCATCGCTCCGGCTTTCCCGATGATGACGTATCGCGCTATTAAGCAACTCATTTTCCCGGTCCATAGCAAAGTCCCGCCATAAACTTTTGCCGGACGCCGATGAAAGCGCCGGGCTTTAATGAACAATCATGAAGCCGGGATTTTACAATGAAAATATAGGAACAGGCTACGTGATTACGAAAGACCAGATAGCCCTTCATTGAAGCGGACGAACAGATCTCCCTCAGCAGATTTGACGATTGGAGTCGGGAAATCGAATCCGAACCTAGGCTGAATAATTTGTATGCAATCACGCTGTCTTTTGCCTCGGGAAGGCGCCAGGTTCGAATTCCCCCGAGTCGCATTCGCGGAAGTTACCGCTGCGCCCGGCAGAGGGCCGCTTGCTCACCTCTAAAAAGCCCGTCCTCTGTCCTTTAGTCAGATATCACTCCCGGCACCTTCGAACCCATCTTCTGTACCAGGTACACAGAATCTCAGAGCATCCCTCAATCATAAAAAATAACCACCGCTCATTGTCTAACGTAAAGGATTGCGGAAGGAGGCACTTCCACAGGCCGCAGCCGGCAGGTGATTCGTTTTTGTACATCGCAACCATTGGTGGGCAGTTTCGAAAGAGTTGGCCGGTCTCTGTATGCTGTTCTCCGATCAAGCCCGGGCTGAGCCGAATCGGCGGACACGGGATGCAGCAGAGCTGGAAAAAGCACGGCGGTGATTGGCTCGGATGGAGGTATGATAGGATCAGCTCAGAGAAGATTCCTAATTACGGTCCATAATGATTTAGTAATCCACGGAGGCGCACCCATGGCTGGAAAGACGATTCAGGTGGTGATGCTTTTCGGATCTATGTTGTTTGCGGGCGATCCGTTTTCGGGCGTCTGGGTCCTGAATCTCTCAAAGTCGAAAATGCCCCCTCCGGTTCCCAAAAGCCTAACAGTGCATCTGGTCGTGGACTCAGTCGACCTCGAAGTAACCGAGGAGCTGGTCAACAGCTCGGGAGAAAGGCAGACCATACACGGGAAAGCCAAGTTTGATGGAAAGGACTATCCAGAAGCGGGCGTGCCCTATGCAGACACGTTCGCATATCAGCGCGTAGACCGGAACACAATTAAGAGTGTGGCAAAAAAGGCCGGCAAGGTGATCGTGCATGAAACGGTTGTGGTTTCACCTGACGGTAAGACCATGACCGCCACCTACTTGTCCACGGACGCAACCGGCAAACAAGTTACCACCATCGCTGAATTCGAAAGAAAATAAATGTGTTGACTATTTTTTCAGCGGTACTTGGAAACATGAATCGAAGGATTGGCGTCCCCTGGTGGACGATTTTCGCAACTGGATCATGCAGGCGGCATGATCGGTGACTGTTCTCGGCAACCGTTCGATGACGGCTGTCACGGCTAGATCAAATCGTAAACAATGGATTTGCGTCCCAATCGCTTACTGGATCATATTGTCTCTATTCAAATCAGAAGGTTCAGACGGTCGCTTCCATAGCCCAGATATCCCAAAACCCGCAGCTACTGCCAGAAATCCGAGCAGGATATGATGGTAGCGAGGCTGTGCCTCAAGTAGGATGTGCGGTAGGATTGATGCACAGATAATCGCCACTAGTAACAAAGGTAGCAATCGGTCCTGACTATTAGGGATACGTAAAAAATATACGAAACCAGCCATCAGTGTTAGGAAATATGTTATCTGGGCCAGAGCGGCCATGCACATTTGGGCGATGACGATTTGCTGCGGAGTCCAGGGTCCGTCCAGTGAATAAAAGGCCCAGTGGGAGCCGTAGGTATTATCTGCCAATAAGGAGACCATCTTTTCCCCCACCAGTCTGACAAAAGCGACCGGATGAGCGGTAATGCGATGAATGGCTTCTGAAATTGACCGTTGCAGACGTTCCGAATCGGGCCATGACCAGTACATTTCAGCCTCTTCGTCGTCGTAGTGACCCTGGCTTTCAAAATTCGTTCCAGAAAGGAGTGTGTATGCCGCCGATGGGTTCATCAGCGGGAGGAGGGTAAACCTACCGGAAGCGATTGAAAAAGAACCAACCAATAAAGCATGTGTTGACAGCAGCGCCGCAAGGAAAATAGCGCTGGCAGTCCAACGCTTGATGTTTGAACGGCGATCAACTACCCAAATGCTAACTAAGAAAACCGGCAGATAAACCAGTGTGACGGGTCGAAATAATGCAGCAGCTCCGAGCAAAAGTCCCGATAAGAACGCTGCGATCCGGTCTTCTGGCTTACGCAATGTTTTGAGAATGAAGTAAAAAGAAGCTACCATCGTCGTCAAGCTTCCTACTTCTGTGCAAAGGACACTCGTCATCATGATATCTGGAACTGAGAGTGCCATGAGCAAGGCTGAAATTAGACCTGCCAACGGGTCGAAAAACAGTTTCCCGATGCAGAAAACCAGGTAGATCGTCGCACAGCTCAGGATGACATTTAAAATCCGACCCGAGATTGGATCCGGGTAGATCCGGTAGACGAAGGAGAGAACCGCCGGATATCCAAGGTTACGCGCATAATCTGACAAAATCTCCCCTTGGCTGAGACTGACTGCGATTTCATCGTTTACAGCAAAGTCGCTCTGCGGGATTGTCGGGAATTCGTAAATCCATACTAATCGCAAAAGCGCACCAACAACCAGAATCGTGATTAGAAAACACGACGTGCTGCTGGCCTTTTTGGTAGCCATAGACTTGATGGCCCCTTCCGCTCGAACGAACAATCCAGGGTTTTGTGAGCGAAGCCCGACCGGTTGCGACTCCCTCCGCATTTTACGGATTGTATTTGTGATGTCAACTTCTTGGGTCGCTCGGGAGCCACCATGGAACCGTGACTGCGGACTTCATCTGGCCGGGAATTCCAAATCCATACTAATCCGTTGGGAGATCCACCGGCTCTGCCGGTGAGGCAGCAAAAGTTTGGCAGATGCGGAAGTCCATAGAAATCGATTTCCGTCCATGTGTCTTTTCGGTACCGACTTCCGATCGGGGTCGCCATCGGGATTGGCATCGGAATTGGAACTGTAGTTACAATCGAAGTCAGTTATTCCGAATACTGGCAACACTGCCGCGAAACCGAATCCGATTGCGACCCCGATACCGATTCTGACTCCGACAGCTGCTTTTTCAGCCGCTTTGAGCGGCTCACAAATTAATGCCACCGGCTTTGCCGGTGTGATAATTACTCTACAACTAGGTAATCAGGGGTTTTAGGGTGATTCACGCAAACCCTAATTAAATCGAAGATGCCAAAAGAGTTGAGAAGATTGGCACAAATTTGTCAAAACGTTTGGGGTGACATTGGTAGTCGCGCTTCGTGTTTGCTCTGCTTGGCTGCCAGTTGCGAAAAGAGGGGCTGAGCGGTGTTGGCGCTGGCCTCCGTGGAGAGATTCGACCGGGATCAGGCATGAGGAGACCATCGAAAATGGATTTCAGCCGGCCTATTCCAATTTCTTTTAAAAAGACACCATCGCATCGGCTTAGGATTGCGCAAATTTGCTTTCCGCCCTCTCCTTGTCCGGCGTTTGTCCGGCGCGGGATCGTTTGTGATTTGCAGCGCGGTCTCTGAGTTGACAGCTTGACACAGATGTTTTCATTTCCTCCCTTTCCACCGTCCCAGAAAAAAGCCGCCTGTTTCCTGTCCGGAGAAAGACTCGGGTACCGCTCATAGCCTGCGTAGTCGGTCAGAGGCGGCACGGCGGGCGCAGGAAGAGAATTGTTCCCGTGTTGCCAAAGAAATAAGAGAGAGGCGGCCAGACATGCCAATAATCCCACGGCTGCAAGTGGCAGCCAAAACCGCCTGCGCGGGGCAACGGGGAAGAACTTTCCAATCCGCCGCTGTCCGAATCTTCTTTCAATTCCTGCAATGCAACTCTGAGATCCTACATGGTCTGAAATCGCCGTGCTACATCCTTACGAAGGCACCGCGTAAGGATCTTTTGCAGATCGTGTGGAATCTCCTCACCCAAGCGATCGGGTTCCTTGCTAAGAATGGCCGACATTGTTGACATTTTTGTGTCGCCCTTGAATGCTCGCTGCCCTGTGACCATTTTGTATAAACCGACCAGAGGGAAAAATATCCGAACGCGCGTCAACCGTTCTGCCTTCGGCCTGCTCGGGGACATATAGGATATCACTGCTGTCCAAATTAGCTCCGAAAAGTGCAATTTGGACAAGGTAAATCATTGATAACCAAGGACCGATAAATTCTAAGAAAATTGAGGTTCCCTAACTGAACATATGCTGTCCAAATTATGGCCATATGAAAACTCAAATTCCAAAATGGCCAAAGCGGGCCCCAGGAGCCTTGTCAGAAGCCTTTCGGTGTTATTTTTGGGCATTACGATGGCCGTTCTTTACGCATTTTGCCGTTCAAATTATCGGGAGCTAAAAAGCTAATTTGGACAAGAGTGATAGGATATGGTCCCCATGATTACGCCCTTTTCCGTGACCGGTTTGCCTCCAGCGTCAACAGTGGCGGTGGAAGCAAACTCGTCCACCTGGATTTGTTCCGTGAGCTTGGCCAGTCCGAAATCGAGAATCTTCACGGTGCCGTCGTGGTTCACCGTGATGTTGGAGGGTTTCAGATCCCGGTGGATAATTCCAGCTGCATGAGCCTTGGCCAGCGCATCGGCGATCTGAATGGCATATTTCAATGCGAGCGATAGCCGTATGCCTTTTCGTGGAATCAACTCATCCAAGGTTTTTCCTGGAACGTGCTCCATGGCGATGAAGTCCGTGCCATTGGCCTGGTCGATGTCGTAAATCGTAGTGATGTTGGGATGATTAAGCGCGGATGCCGCTTTAGATTCTTGGATGAATCGGCGCTTCCGGTCGGGGTCGGACACTTCTTCTGTTGAGAGAATTTTAATTGCGACAGAACGGTCCAGATGTGTATCGCGGGCCTTGTAGACGACGCCCATGCCTCCTTCGCCAAGCTTCTCTGCACCTGATAAGGCAAGATGGTCTTGATCATGAAGAGAAGCTCCTCCACGGCGACAGCTGGCACAATGCAATGAAAAGCAGTTCAGATGTTGGGGTGTTCTACCGAAATTGTATAACGCAGAGCAATGGAGATCAGAACTGACGGCCGTGATTGAGGCTACTGCAAGCTGTCGCACTTGAAGGCGTTCGGCTCACAAATCCAACAAAATTAGCTGTTGGCAAATCCGCTTATCACAAGGAACGAGGACGGCCTTGTGGGAGATCACCCCGGAAAACCAAAGTTTGTCAGCCGATCGGCCGGATTACGTCCTCGAACGCGAGCGATGGTACTTGCAAAAGATTTGTTTACAACGACAATGCTCTGCTGAGTCCAGAATCGTACCGGAGCAGTTTGCAGATAGTTTGGAAAGCCGGGAGGTCGGAGTAAAGACTCACAGGTTCCTGTAACCTCTGAAATATTAATACTTCGGTTGGGGCGGCTGCACCTTTGCGACCGCATCCCAGTCGATCGGCCCGAGATGCAGCGGCTGGTGCAGGAACTTGATCCGATCGTGCCGCGCCTTTGCGTTCAGCGCGTGGTTCGTCTCGTACACCTTGAACTTCTTTAGCTTGCTCACGAGCGCAGCATACAGGCGGGCCCGCTCGACTGTCAGGTAATCTTCATGAGTGGCGTGCTGCATGAACACGATTGCGGGCGCTGCGTGCGGTGTGTAGAGGCTGGTGTCGAGCCATTGCCACTTCGCCATAAACGCGTCCCACTTCTCCGGACCGATCTGAAGCCGCGCGTCCTGGTATTCCGTGCTCTCAAGATCTACTTTGTCTGACAACTTGCCGGCCATCAGCACAAAAGCCGACAGACCGTACGATGTGTTTCATCATTCGCCTCTGGCACCCGAGCACGGCTTAGATATTCCGGCCAATTATGGGAAATGATCCGCCCGGGGAATTCGCGTAACGCATTTCTGGTACCGGAATTTGCAGTCATTATAGATTGGTTGGCGTGGCCAGTGGTAGCTGAATTGGAAGCACTTCTCGGGATCGCGCACAGTACCAAACCGGTGGGCGGTCCAGAAAGGGCATTATGTCCCACAACGGACTTCGGCGGAGTGTCGGATATTTTGCTCCTACGATTAGAGCGTTCCACTGAACGCGCGGCGTATGAACCGAAGGCATCATGTTAAATTTGCTCGTCTGCTGCGGAGATCCCCTGATGGCGACAACTCTTAATTTTACATCGGAATTGTGTCGCGGTGAATAATGGTAGGGACATGCGATCAATAGGGTGCTGCTTTCCGTTGCCGATCATACGAACTTGATTGCTGTAAACTCACGACCTTAGAGCCTGCGTAGAAATAGCTTCATACTATGCGGCAGGCCCTAAGCTATAATTTCAATTTTGGGGAGAAAGCTTATGCAATTGTCGCTGCCCAGAAGTCCAAACTTTTAGCCTATTATTAATTTCTATGATTCTCGCCTTTATCACCGGCTTGTTGATGAGCTTCATAGGATCGATGATGCCGACCGGCCCAATCGCCCTCATAGTGCTCAAGCGTGGCCTGGGCCGCCAAAAGCTGAGCGCGCTTTGCCTCGTTTCCGGTGCAGCCCTGGCTGAGGCGGGATACGCGCTGCTTGCCTATTTAGGGATCGACTTCGCCCTCTCACGCTATCCTTTGCAGGCCTCCATATTCAGGATGCTTGCCGGTGCCATATTAATAGGATTTTCTGTAATATGCCTTCTCGACAGACACATTTCCCAGAAAAAAGCCATAAACCATGATTATACGGGGACAAACTTTCTGTTGGGATTAAGCATTGCCGGACTCAATCCCACCCTTCTCGTAACCTGGACCGGCGCGGTGGCGGCCGCGCGTGCGACAGGATTGATTTCGGGGATTCATGCTGCCCCAGGATTTGCGCTTGGAGTTATTGTCGGGCCTATCCTGTGGTTCTGGATTTTGCTTAAAATTCTGACCCTGCACGCGGAATTTATAAGTCCGAAGACTCTAGGAATAATTGAAAAAGTGCTGCCCATTGCTCTTCTAGTTCTGGGGGGGATAATTCTGGCGCAAGCTTTCATCCCACTCTTGAATCATCGCTGAGGAGCGGGGCGCAGGCTACACTTTCGCCAATTTCCAAATCAGAATTCCCCGGCAAGGCCGGAGGCCTAAATGGTAGGATTATTCATGCTGTTTTAGACGCGGACTTGTGCGGGAAATTGGTGAAATGTAGCATGGCGTAACCTAGGCGCCAGTCTTGTCTTGCAGCCTACGCAGGATGCCGCTCAGCTTCCGAGCTCAACTCCCCATCAAACGGCGATCGAGGACGTAACCCGCCGATCGCACCAGGCGACTTGTCGGCCGCCGGATTGCTTCCCACATAGCATGTTTGGGACCGGGATCATGGCAGAACCGCTCTCGTCACGGATTACCCTATCTGCTGCAATTTTCTTCTTTTAGAGAAGGCAGGATAATTAGAGCTTTCCCTTTTTCTTCAGATTATAGTTCTTGCGGGAAGGGCTGTTATTAGCATCTATCTGACGGCTAGGATTCACGCTTGATTCGAGTACTAAAACTGCAAAACACGCAATGCTTTAAACGATAAGCATGGCCGAGATCGTGGAAGTCGATCGGAACTTCTGTCATGGCTTCACCTCGCCGGTCACAGGTTCCTTTGTGGCATCGGTCGCAATGCGCTTGGCCTCCTGGAATTCCTCTGGCTGAAGCATGGAGTCCCTCAATTTCTTAAAATGGGGACCGATGAGCTTATCAAAGAAGCGAAACATGGCGGACTTTTCCTCCAACTCTGCTTTCATAAACCGGACACATCCTCGGCACTCAGCACGTCGAACCACATGCTTCCGGACGTCGATTCCATTCCACCAGGCTAGAACGCGCATACATATGACCAAAGGCTCGCGGACAAGCCGGAACCACCAATGGCGCTCGTAACAACGCCGGATGAGGAACAAAGCACAGATCTTGCAGATGGCCTCACTCACGTATCCATCCCTTGCCCTGCGTCTTCCAGAAGAGGAAGCAAAAAACGGGCGCACCGATCATTGCGGTGAGCAGACCGATGAGAATTCCTCGGTGGCCCACGCTCCTGGC
>Ga0326727_10016660_pt1 | contig 15452 bp, 13 predicted proteins | sample MB2enrmetagenome_FD_207643 | JGI IMG/M metagenome (GOLD analysis project Ga0326727, IMG submission 207643) | Lab enriched peat soil microbial communities from McLean, Ithaca, NY, United States - MB29MY | ecosystem: Environmental > Terrestrial > Soil > Wetlands > Peat | place: USA: New York... | reverse complement strand
TTCTGCATTCATCCCTCAGGGGCTAAAGCCCGCGTTGATTTTGCTGGACTTTTTCGGCATGGCTGAAGCCATGCCCTTTCAAAAACGATTTCATACTATAAGTTTTTAGACAGGTTCCAAAAGATTATTTAAAAACTGCGTGTTTTGAAAGGAACGCGTCTGCAACGCGACCGCTGGATCAGAATTCAATTGCATTCAAGCCGTTCTACTTTACCCTTGCGCGGCCCGCAGCCGGCCGAGAGCCCACCGCGCCGCCGCGCGCAGCCCCTCGCTCACATCCCCGGCGGAAGATTCTAACTCCCAGCCTTCCAGCCAGGGAATGAAGCGGCCCATTCCGCTATTGCCCATCGCAATCGCCACATTGCGCTGGAGCCCGAGCAATCCCGTGCGGCGCAGCGGCGAGCCGTTGAACTGCCGCTCGAACTCCGCCTCCTCCATGGACGCCAGCCACTCCAGCGGCGGGTTCACCAGCTCCGGACGAGCCTCCATCTCCAGGTCCGTGCCTGCTGGGCTCGAATTCTCTCTGAACTTGCGATTCCAGGGGCATACGTCCTGGCAGATGTCGCAGCCGAAGACCTGCCGTCCCATGCTCTCCATGAGTTCGGGCGCAATGGCTCCGCGGTGCTCAATGGTCAGGTAGGCGATGCAGCGCGCCGCATCCATCTGATAAGGGGCGATCAGCGCCTTGGTCGGGCAGGCCTCCAGGCAGCGGCGGCAGCTCCCGCAACCGTCGGGCACGGTGAGCGGCGCCTCTTCCGGTCGCGCTTCGAGTGAAGTAACGAGCACCGCCAGAAAACTGTACGATCCCAGCCGGGGATGGATCAGGCAGGTGTTCTTGCCCGTCCAACCCAGCCCGGCCTCGACCGCCAGTGCCCGCTCCACCACCGGCCCGGTGTCCACATAGGCCCGCGCCTCGAACGCGCCGAAGCGCTCGTGAAGCCGCTCCTCCACGGCCTTCAAGCGCTTCAGCAGCACCTTGTGATAATCGCTTGGCCGCCGCCGGCCGGGCTGGCCCTGCCGGGCCGGATCCTCTTTGCTTGACCAGGCATAGCGCGCAATCCACCCGGCTCCCGTGGTGGCTGGATCGGTCGAACGCGGCTGCGGACTGTCATAGCTGGCCAGGCAGACCACGACCGAGCGCGCCCAGGCGAAGGGAACCCGCGACCGCAGCAGCCGCCCGTCCTCGCCCCTCCGCTCCAGGTAGCGCATGGAGCCTGCCCGGCCCGCCCGCGCCCACTCCTCGAAGCGCTCCGCGTCCCGCTGCTCATGCGCGTAAGGCAGCGCCACCAATCCAGCCTCCGTGAAACCGGCCTCGCGTGCCAGCGCCCGCGCCTGCTCCCGCTCGAGGCAGGCGGCAGGGCCGGCCATGTGATGCGGCGAGGCTTCGGACGGCGGTTTGGGCAAATAGGCGGACACGGAACCAGCAGCACTCCTGTTAACCTATTGTGCCTCAGCGCGTTTATTTGCAAGCGCCAAGTGCGCAAAGGCTCGGTTTTACAGTTGTATTCCCTTCAAGTCCTGGAAAAGCGGCAAAAGCCCACGGATGAAGACCTGTCCGTGGGAGCCTCGTTGAGGAAAAAGCCACTTCCAGGCTGTTTTTGTAAAGAACAAATGTAAAAATGCTGTAGAGCGGGAATGAGCAATTGCTGGTTACGCCGTCGGCCGCCAGCGGAGAATTGGCTTTCTGGCCGCCGTTACCTCGTCGAGTTTGGAGACGCGGGTCGAGTGCGGGGCTGTTTTAACCAACTCCGGGTCTTCGTTTACTTCCTGGGCGATGGCGCGCATCGCCGCGATGAACAGGTCCAGCTCCTCCAGCGACTCGCTCTCGGTGGGCTCGATCATCAGCGCGCCGTGGACGATCATCGGGAAGCTGACCGTGTAGGGATGGAAGCCGTAGTCGATCAGCCGCTTGGCGATCTCGCCGGTTTTGACCCCCTTGGCCGCCTGCCGCTTGTCGCTGAAGACCACCTCGTGCATCGAGGGGGTCTTGTAGGGCAGCTCGTAGAGACCTTCAAGCTGCGAGCGGATGTAGTTGGCGTTGAGAACGGCGTCTTCGGTGGTCTGGCGCAGCCCGTCTGGCCCGTTGGCCAGGATGTAAGCCAGCGCGCGGATGAACATTCCCACATTCCCGTAGAAGGCGCGAACCCGGCCGATGGACTGGGGTCGGTCGTAACTCCAGCCGAGCGAGACTCGCGGCTTATCGGGGTTCTTGCTCTCCCAGGTCTCAGAATCGAGACCTGGGGCACCCAGCGTTTGTTGCTCTCCCACCCTCTCGCCAGAAAGACAAAAAGCAGGTCCTTCGACTCGCTTCGCTCGCTCAGGATGACAGAGGGATGGGACGCCCAGGTTTTGCGGGTTGCGGACGAGGACCGGAATCGGCAGAAACGGCTCCAGAAATGCCTTGCAGGCTACCGGGCCGGAGCCGGGACCGCCGCCGCCGTGGGGGGTCGAGAAGGTTTTGTGCAGGTTCAGGTGCATTACGTCCACGCCGAAGTCGCCGGGACGCGCTTTGCCGACAAGGGCGTTCATGTTGGCGCCGTCCATGTAGAGCAAAGCCCCCTTGGCGTGGAGAATGTCGGCGATTTTGTGAATCTGGCTCTCGAAAACTCCGATGGTCGAGGGGTTGGTGAGCATCAGCGCGGCGGTTTCTTCGTCCACCTGCCGGGCAAGCGCCTCCAGGTCAATGCCGCCCTCGGCGTTGGACTGGAGGGTTTCAACCGTGTAGCCGCAGATGGCCGCGGAGGCCGGGTTGGTGCCGTGGGCCGAGTCGGGGATGAGAATCTTGCGGCGCGGATTGCCCTGCGACTCGTGCCAGGCGCGAACCAGCAGGATTCCGGTGAATTCGCCGTGCGCGCCGGCGGCTGGTTGGAGGGTGATCGCGTCCATGCCGGTGATTTCAACCAGGCAGCGCTGGAGCAGGTCGATCACTTCCAGAGTCCCTTGCGCCAGGGAGTCGGGCCGGTAGGGGTGGGCCTCGGCCAGGCCCTCGATGCGAGCCACGTACTCGTTCACCCTCGGGTTGTACTTCATGGTGCAGGAGCCGAGCGGGTACATTCCCAGGTCGATCGAGTAGTTCCAGGTGGAAAGCCGCGTGAAGTGGCGGATGATCTCGATCTCGCTCAACTCCGGCAGCTCCGCGCTCTGCGAGCGATGGGCCACGCCCAGCAGGGCGGCCGGATCAATCGCGGGCACGTCGAGCGGCGGCAACTTGCAGGCGCACTTGCCGGGCGAGGACTTCTCAAAGAGCAGAGCCTCGTTCTGCGTCGGGTGAAGGCGGACTTTCCGGTTGGCCTTTGCTACTGAAACCTCGGATGATGCCATTTTTGCCTCGCTGCAAACTCATAAAGCCCGTTCAGGCTTGTTCCTAATTGAAGGAAGATCATCGCCTTGTCTTGAACCCAAAGCGCCTCTCGTTCAAAACCCAGGTACAGCGCCCCCAGACGTACCCGGCCAGCAAGCAGACGGGCAACCTGCTCACCACGTAAAGCCAATCCAGTTTCTGGTGGCGCACAAAAACATTCGTGCATGTGGTCAAAATGAACATGATGCCGCCCCACTTCAGCACGCCCCGGTACAAAATAAAAGCTCGCTTGCCGTGCCTTCGCATCTTCTCCCACTTCCGGAGCTGCCGGTTGCGTACTGCGGATCGGAAGCGATCGAACATTTCCACCCCTCTATTTGCGAATGCAAAATCAGACCGGGCCAATCAGTCCTGGCCTATGCTCCCGCCGACCGGTCCGCCAGCGCCGTGGCCGCGGCGTCGATCTGCTCGCGGGTCACAACTTCGGTGGCGCACCAGAGGGTTGCATTGCCGAGTTCGGGATACCAGCGGCGCAGTTCAATGCCGCCGACGATTTTTTCATCGAGAAGCCGCTGGCTCCATTGCGCCGGAGACTCCTCCGTCTGCAGAACGAACTCGTGGAAGCGGGGCGCGCCCGTGAACAACTGCGTTGCGCCGGGCTGCGAACCCAGTTTCCGGGCAGCGTAGGCGGCCTTGGCCAGGTTGTGTTCGGCCAGTTCGCGAATTCCCTCCTTGCCGTAGACCGAGAGGAAGATGGTGGCCATCAGCGCCACCAGGGCCTGGTTGGTGCAGATGTTCGAGGTGGCCTTCTCGCGCCGGATGTGCTGCTCGCGGGTGGCGAGAGTGAGCACAAAGCCCCGGTAACCGGAGCCATCGGTGGTCTGGCCGACCAGGCGGCCCGGCATCTGGCGCAGAAACTGCTCCTTGGCCGCGATGACGCCGCAAAATGGACCGCCGTAGCTCAACGCCACTCCAAACGATTGCGCCTCCAGGCTGACAATGTCGGCCTCGACGGGCGGACGAACGACGCCGAGAGAAATTGCTTCGGCAATCGACACGATCAGCAGCGCGCCCTTGGCGTGGGCGATGGCGGCAATGGCCGGAATGTCCTCGATGACGCCGAAGAAGTTGGGGCTTTGCACCAGAACCGCCGCGGTCTCCTGGGTGACGGCGGCTTCGAGCGTGGCCAAATCGACGCGGCCGGTTTCGCGGTCGTAGCCGACCACAGTTGTGGGCAAGCTACGGAATTTCGTGTAGGTGGCCAAAACCTCGCGATACTCGGGATGAACGGTTGCAGCGACGACGGCCTGGTGGCGGCCGGTGGCGCGCGCGGCCATCATCACCGCCTCCGCCGCACCTGTGGATCCGTCGTACATGCTGGCGTTGGCGACGTCCATCCCGGTCAGCTCGGCGATCATGGTCTGGAACTCGAAGATGGCCTGCAGAGTGCCTTGCGAGATTTCGGCCTGGTAAGGCGTGTAGCTGGTCAGAAACTCGCCGCGCTGGACGAGCGCGTCGATGATCACCGGCCGGTAGTGGCGATAGGCGCCCGCGCCGAGAAAGCTGGCGTAATCGGTCGAGTTCTTCGCTCCGGCCGCGCGGAAGCAGTCGATGATCTCGCTCTCGGCGTGCGCGCGGGGAAGCGCCAGGTCGCGGTCGAGGCGGTACTCGGCGGGGATGACGGCGAACAGGTCGTCGATCGAGGCCGCGCCGACGGCGGCCAGCATTTTTTCGCGTTCGGCGGGAGAGTTGGGAAGGTAGCGCATTTTTAGCTGCTAGCTCCTAGCTTCTAGCTTTTAGCTAAAAGCCCGTAGTGCAGGCTGGATTACAGCCAGCAGAAAGAGAATTTACAACGGGGAAATTCAGCCTTCAGCCCCCAGAAACAAGCCAGTACTGCGGCCGCATGAATTTGTAATTTCCCAGGTCCCAAAACGGGACCTGGGGCCCCCAAATTTTCATGACCGGCATTCCGAACATACGGTCACGGTGCTAGAAGCTAACAGCTTGCTTCTAGCTTTCTTCCGCGATGAAGGCCTCGTAAGCGGCGGCGTCGAGCAGGACGCTGAGCTGTGCAGGGTCGGCCAGCTCGACCTTGACGATCCAGGTCTCGTGGGGCTTCTCGTTGAGCCTGTCGGGCGAGTCCTTCAGCTCCTCGTTGACGGCGGTGACCGTGCCGGTAACGGGCGAGAAGAGGTCGCTGACCGCCTTCACGCTTTCGACCGAGCCGAAGGTCTCGTTGGCGGTGACCGGGTCGCCCACCTTGGGCAGGTCCACGTAGACGATGTCGCCCAGCGAGGCCTGCGCGTAATCGGTGATGCCGATGGCGCCAATTGAGCCCGAGAGCTCGATCCATTCGTGTTCGCGGGTGTAACGGAAGTTTGTGGGGTAGACCATGATGAGTCCTCTCCTCAGGGAAGTGAAGCCCCAGTGTACGACCAGAGGGGAGTGAAGGAAAACCTCATTTGCGCGGGGGCAGGGGCCGTTTGGCCCAAAATGGGGGCTGACAGCGCGGAGCAGGACCCAAGAGGCCAGTGTGCGGCAAGGTAAGAAAGGAGCATCGGCAGCCTTTGACTGATAAAGCGGTTCTCCAGTTGCTGTAGAGGAAAACCACTGCCTCTGAGTGGCTTTTTCTTGAGAAAAAAGCCACTTAGCATTGTGCTTTCGGTTTACACCAATTCCGAAAATGCTATAGCTGCGGAGGCTTAGGAGGTTGTTCCTGTTCAATCGTCCGCCGATGCCGCGCGCAGGTACTGGTCGCTGATGGCGCTGCAGTCGATCGACAGGCAAGAGCCCAGTTCGCTGAAGTCCTTTTCCCAGAGCGGGCGCTCGTCGGGATCCAGCGCGGTCAGCGCGTAGCTGGAGGTGCGCAGGATCTCGTACCAGATGTTCTGCGCCTGCCACAGGTTCAATTCAAAGGGCAGTTCGCCCAGGGTGCGGCCCAGCGCCAGCGCCCGGTCCAGCGTCTCCAGCGCCCCGGAGGACATTTGCAGCTCGACCATGGCGCACTTCATGCGCTGATCGGCGAGATAGGAGAGCGTGGCCGTCTCCAGAGGCACCTGATCGGCCTTGGCCAGCGAAAGAAAGGAGCGCAGTTGGGGTTCGTCGATGGGGTCGGTCTCCAGGGCGCGGCGCAGGCCCGCGTTGATGGCAAAGCCAGCCGCCAGGGTGAGAGCGGGCGGCTTGGGCAGACCGGCCTGGGAGAGGAAGTGCAAGAGGGTGGCGTGGTCCTTGTAGATAGAGGTGAGCGAGTTCTCGATGTCGGCCAGCGTCGAGTTCAGAATCAGTTGCACGATGCGCCGCTGCTCGTCGGTAAACAGCGAGGTGAGCGAGTAGTCCATGTGGCCGTAGTAGCGGTCCAGCAGGCGGATCACCTCGGGAAAGTCGGCGCGCTGCACGTGTTCGGCGGCCTGGGCGGCGAAGGCCTCGAAAGCGGTCGCGTCATCTGGCTCGTATGCTTTGACCGCAGCGGTGATGTTCTGGTCGCCAAAGTGCAATACGGCAAAAGAGAAGCCCCGTTGCTTGCCGGTGATGGTGCTGACGATTTTGATTCGGCCCAGCGCCAGCCGTCCCGGGCCGGAGGTGTACACGTCGTACGAGCTGCGCCAGATGCGGAAGCAGAAGAGGTCGGTCTCCTCGGCAAAGGAGGAAAAAATGGAGCTGATGGCGTAGTGGGCCGTGACCTGTCCCAGGCCCAACTGCTTGCTGCTGACCTGCACCTTATAGATTTTGGCGCCGTCGCCGGCCGTGGCCACATTCGAGCGGGCCAGGGCCAAGCGAGCCAGAAACGCCGGCTCCAGCGGTGCGGCCGCCTCGCCAAAGGCCTCCCTGGCCAGTTGCAGCACCCGTGCGGCATAGTCGATCACCTGCACCGTCTCGATGCCCGAGATGTCGTCGAAAAACCAGCCGCAACTGGTGTACATCAGCTGGGCGTGGCGCTGCATCTCCATCAATTCCAGGGCGCGCACCCGCTCCGCCTCGGAGAGCGGGTGGTTCTGGTGCATGGCAAAGAAGCTTTCCACAGTCTCTGGGCTGCGGTCGAGCATTACCGGAATATATTCGTCGCGGGCGGTCCAGACGTCTTTGAAGAGCTTGGCGCCCTCACGCTCAAACACCGGGGCGAGAGCGTCGCGCAGCTCGTCCAGTGCCTGGCGAAGTGGTGCGCGCCACGCCTGGTTCCAGCCCGGCTTGCCGCCGTCGCAGCCGCAATCCGAGCGCCAGCGTTCGACACCATGCTTGCAGCTCCAGGAAGTGTTTTCGACGATCTCGGCTTCGTACTCAGGGGGGAAGTGATCCAGAAAGCTGCCGTAGTTGGTCAACTCGACGGTCTTGTCCTCTTCCAGCAGGCGTAGCGCGTAAGCCAGCGCCATTTCGCCGTACCTATGGTGGTGGCCATAGGACTCGCCGTCAGTGGCCACATGGACCAGTTGCGGCTGGGAGTTGTCTTTGAAGCCGGCCGTGAGCCGCGCGGCAAGGCCCTCGCCAGAGTTCAGCAGCCCACCGAAGGCGATGGCCCGCGCGACGGGGTCGTCGTAGAAAAAGACGGCTATCGAGAGGCCGGAGTTGAAGCGGACAAGGTAGGGGCGGGTGGTGTCCACACTGGCGCTGGGAGTATCTGTCCAGATCGCGCCGGTCCCACCCACCCCGCCCACGCCGTCTCTCAGCGGGCGAATGCGCCGGCACTGGTGCGGCGCCAGCACCGTAAACTTGATGCCGTGCTGGGCCAGCAGCTCCAGCGATTCGTTGTCAGCCGCGGTCTCGGCCAGCCACATACCCTCGGGAGCAATGCCGTAGTGGCGCTGGTAGTCGGCGATGCCCCAGCGAATCTGGGTGATGCGGTCGCGGCGGCTGGCCAGCGGCAAAATGATGTGGTTGTAGACCTGCGCCATGGCGGAGCTGTGGCCGTTGAAGTTCTTGCGGCTGCGGTGCTCGCCATCGAGGATCGTGCGGTAAGTCCGCGGCGCATTCTCCAGCAGCCAGCTCAGCAGCGTGGGCCCGAAGTCGAAGCTGATGTGCGCATAGTTATTGATGATGCGCGTGATCTGGTTCTTGCTGTTCACCATACGCGCCGCGCCGTTGGGGGCATAGCACTCCGCGCAGATGCGCTCATTCCAGTCGTGGTAGGGCACGGCCGAGTCCTGCGTCTCGACCGTCTCCAGCCAGGGATTCTCGCGCGGTGGCTGGTAAAAGTGACCGTGGATGCAGACAAAATGTTTGCTTGCGGACATGAAGTTCCCCATCAACTAGCCGGAATATAGCATTTTCAGGCTTGGCATGAAGTGAAGCCGCATCTTTCAAGTGGATTTTTCCCTCTGGGGTCCCCGGCGACAGGCCTTCGTCGCAGGGGTGGAAGTAAAATCCACCCTGAACTCACTTCGCGACTCCACGGTCATCCTGAAAATGCTCTATAGGCGGTGTTTGATTATTGTAGGCTTGACCTCCCCGATGCCGCTGTCCCTTTGGCCAGATCGCAGGCCCGCCACAGGTACCAACTGGCCACGGAACGGAAGGGCGCCCAGCGCTTTCCCCTTTTGAGCAGCACTTCGGGAAGGGGCAGGTCGTCGGCGGCCAGGGGACGGGTTTTGGGGACTCTTTGGAATGTGAGCGCGAAGCCCTTGCGCACGCCGTAGTCGGTCGCCGCGAGCACGTCGGGCCGGCCCAGGCGGAAGATCAGCAACATTTCCACCGTCCAGGGCCCAATGCCGCGCACCTGGGTGAGCCGCTCGACGATCTGGGCGTCACTCATATTTTTGATGGCCGCGTGGCTGGGAACAGTGCCGTCCAGCGTCCGCGCGGCCAGGTCGCGCAGCGCCCTGATCTTGTTCGTGGAGACGCCGCAGGCGCGCAGCGGGTCATCGGGCGTGTCCAGTAGCAGTTGCGGCGCCGGATCGCCGCCAAAGTAAGCGCGTACCCGGCCGTGGATGGTGGCCGCGGCCTTGCCGTGCAATTGCTGGTAGAGGATCGATTCGACCAGCGAGGCGAAGGGCGAGGGCGAGGGATCAAGCTTGAGCGTGAACGGGCCGGCCCGGTCGATCAGCGCGCCCAGTTTCACGTCGCGGGCGCGCAAGTGAGCCAGCGCCTCGGCGGCATCGAAGGGGAGTTTCCGGCTGCGGCCGTCATGGATCATAGGGGAACAGTGTACCGCGCTGGGATTTCGTAGCAGCAGCACCGGCGGGCACGGCACTGGCAAGATGCGCCGTTTGCCCGGCCCTTGTAACATCTAGGGCAGGGACGGACAAATAGGGCAGGGACGAACAAAGGAGCGCCAAACCATGAAAATGCGGCCAGGGACACAAACAGGATTTCTGCTCTGCGGCAAGGAGTGGACGGAGGGTGAAGCGCTGGAGGTGCGCTCTCCCTGGGACCAGGGGCTGGTGGGCCGCGTGACGATGGCCACCCGCGCCGACGCTCGCCAGGCCGTGCATCACGCCGTGGCCAGCCTGCGCCGCGCCCGCGCCCTGCCGCGCTGGAAGCGCCGCGAGATCCTGGAGGACGTGGCCGCCGCGCTGATTGAACAAAAGGAGCGCTTTGCGCAGTTGATCGTGGCCGAAGCCGGCAAGCCGGTCCGCCTGGCGCGAGCCGAGGTGGATCGCTCCGTGCTCACCTTCAAGATTGCGGCCGAAGAAGCCGCGCGGCTGGGCGGCGAGAGCCTTCCGCTGGATTTGACCGAGGGCAACGAGGGCCGCTGGGGGCTGGTGCAGCGTTTTCCGGTGGGTCCAGTGCTGGCCATTACGCCCTTCAATTTTCCGCTGAATCTGGTGGCGCACAAGGTGGCGCCGGCCATGGCCGCCGGCTGCCCGGTGATTCTGAAGCCCGCCCCTGAAACCCCCTTTACCGCGCTGGCTCTGGGCGAGGTGATTCTGAAGGCTGGCTGGCCCGAGGAGGCGCTGGCCGTCTTGCCGCTGAGCGACGCGGACACCGCTTGGCTGGCCGAAAAGGAAGACCGCATCAAGCTGGTCAGCTTCACCGGTTCGGCCAAAGTGGGCTGGGAGCTGAAGGCCCGCTCGGGGCGCAAGCGCGTGCTGCTGGAACTGGGCGGCAATGCCGCGCTGATTGTCCACGGCGACTGGCCCGATCTGGACGAAGCGGCCGTCCGCACCGCGCACGCGGCCTTCGGTTACGCGGGCCAGTCCTGCGTCAGCGTGCAGCGGGTTTTTGTCGAGCGGTGCGTCTTCCAAACCTTTTTGTGGAAGGTGGTCGAGGAAACCGCCAAGCTGCCGGCCGGAAATCCCTCTGATGAGGCCACGGAAATCGGTCCTCTCATTCATCTCGCCGATGCCGAGCGCGTCGAGTCCTGGATCAAGGAGGCGGTCGCGGGCGGCGCCAAGCTGGTGGCCGGCGGCGAGCGCCACGGCTCCGTGGTGACGCCGGCAATTTTGACCGCGACCAAGCCGGGTATGAAGCTGCGCGACGAAGAGGGCTTTGGCCCGGTGGTGGCCATCGAGCCCTACGACGACTTCGAGGAGGCGCTGGCCGATGCCAACCATTCGAAGTACGGCCTGCAGGCCGGTCTGCTCACCCGCGACGCCGGCCGTATCCTCACCGCCTATCGCGAGTTGGAGGTAGGCGCGCTGATTGTCGGCGACACACCAAGCTGGCGCACCGAATCCATGCCCTTTGGCGGCGTCAAGGACTCTGGCCTGGGCCGCGAGGGCATCCGTTCGGCGATCGAGGAGATGACCGAGCCGCGCATACTGGTCATGGCGGGGCTGGATTAAGCCGGTATCTTCCTACTTGGCGAGCATCTGTAGCATCGCTTTTACGTCGGCGGCGTGAGGGCCGTCCGGGGCGAGAGCAAGATACTTCTCCAGCGCTTCTCGCGTCTCTGCGGTGGCTACGACTTTGCCGTTGTCTATAGGTGCATCGGCAAAGAGATCTGACCCGAGGATGTACCAGGCATTCGCTCTGGTTGGGTCCGCTTGCACGCACTTGCGGCAGGCCGCCGCCGAGTCCTGCGTGTTGCCGCTGTTGTAATACACGGCGCATATATTGAAGTAAGCCCGCCCGGCGTTGGACGCTAACCCCGCGGCCTGGTTATACGTCTCGATCGCCTCCGCGGTGCGTTTGAGCTTGAGCAGCGCGTTGCCCTTGCCAATGTAAATCTCTGCCAGGCCGTCTTTCCACTCGTTCATTGGCCGGCCTTCGGCGGGCTTTTCCTTTTCCGCCGCGGCCAGAGCCTGTTCATTGGTCGCCAGGGCAGCATCCGCCGCGCCGGAGTAAAGCTGCGCATTCGCCAGCAACCGCAGGTTTAGTGACGTTGCCTGTTGCGCAACCAGTTGCTGCGCGAGGGTGATGGCGCGGGGCCATTCCTTCGCGTACATGGCCTGGTTATAAACAGCCGTCAATGTTTCCGTATTTTGTGCTCCGGCGCTACTGGACATTTGCGCGCCGCTTGTACAGACGATAAGCAGCGGCAACAGAGCCGCCGCAAGAATTGGAATGAATCTGCGCATCGCGTTCTCCCTGCAGCTTCTACTTTATCCAATCAAAACCATAACGCCAGGCTATAGCATTTCCACTTCTGCTCTTTACAGAAACCTCACGCTCAAGTGGCTTTTTCAGACCGGGGCCCCCGGCGACAGGTCTTCGTCCGTGGGGTGGAAGTAAAAGCCACCTTCAATGCTGCTGTAGTGTCAACATATGAAGTGAAAATGCTCTAGTGCAGAGGTTCCTTCGATTGCGAACTCGATGCGGGCGTGCTGATTGCCGGCGGCACGCCCAGTTGGCGCGCCGAATCCATGCCCTTTGGCGGCGTCGAGGACTTCGGCCTGGGCCGCGAGGGCATTCGCTCGGCCATCGAGGAGATGAGCGAGCCGCGCATACTGGTCATGGCGGGGCTATAGAGGCGGGCGAGCAAGCTGGATAAATTGATTTCCACGCGACGCCGCGGGAACGAACTACAGACGGGGCGAGAGGGGCAAAAAGCCTCTCCCGTGCTCCATCCGTCGCCCTGTTTTCTCTATCTCTAACTGTCCGCTTTCTTCTACGCCTTGGCCTTCTGTGCGGCCCAACGCTTGCGCTGTGCATCGGCAATCCGCTGGCGCGCCTCAGGACTTAGCACGCGGCGCTTCTTCGCCTTGGCGGCAGGTACTACCTTTGTGCCGCGGACGGCCTTCACAGCCTTCTTGGTTAAGCGCTCGGTTACTTTGGCGGTAGCTTTGCCGGTGGTGGCCAACAGGGAGCGGACCTGCGTAAGCCTTGCGATTTCGTCGTCGATTAGTGAAATAATGGAGTCAGTAGCCATTAGTCAAGATTAACCTATAAATCCACTTTTGCACAGTTTGACAAATTATTAGTTCCATATTCCGAAGTAAGTTGAACGTGCTTGATTCACTTTGCTTGCGTGCCTCTGCCAGGTCATCTCCAGCAATGTTGGGTTCAACCCGGCACATATAGGTAAGTTGCGCCGCAAAAACTAGGCGCGGGTAAAAACGGAAACTCAACGGCCAACTTTCTGGCCGCTTGATTCAAGCAAACGCCCCTTGATCCAAAAAAGTTGCCCCAGATCCCGTTTTCGGGAGCTGGGGCAGGATAAAACTCAATTGCGATAGATGAAATTACACGAGCAAGGACTTAGCGCCCTGACTTAGGTCCGCGCAGCCACGCATAGAGCGGAAACTGGTCGGTCAGCTCGGCTACTTCATGGCGAATCTTGCCCAGCGCCGCGTCGTCGTTGCGCTCGTCCAGAGCCTTGACGATCCAGGCGGCGATCAGCTTCATCTGGGGCTCCTTCATGCCGCGGGTGGTCAGGGCGGGCGTGCCCAGGCGAATGCCCGAGGCCTTGAGCGGCGGATTGGCGTCGTAGGGGATCGAGTTCTTGTTGACCGTGATGCCGGCCTTGCCCAGCGCCAGTTCGGCCTCGGAGCCCAGAATGCCCTTCTGGAAGACGTCCACCAGCATCAGGTGGTTGTCGGTGCCGCCACTGACGATGCGGAAGCCGGCCTCCTGCAAGCTCGTGGCCAGAACCTTGGCGTTGGCCACAATCTGCGCGGCGTAAGTTTTGAACTCCGGCCGCAGCACTTCGCCAAAGGCCACCGCCTTGGCGGCGACGATATGCACCAGCGGGCCGCCCTGCTGACCGGGGAAGACCGCCCGGTCAACAGCCGTGGCCAGCTCCTCGTTGCAGAGAATCAGCCCTGAGCGGGGTCCGCGCAGCGTCTTGTGCGTGGTGGTGGTCACAATCTGCGCATGGGGCACCGGCGAGGGATGCACGCCGCCCGCCACCAGTCCGGCGACGTGGGCCATGTCGATGATCAGCACCGCGCCCACCTTGTCGGCGATCTGCCGCATGCGGGCAAAATCCCACAGCCGCGAATAGGCGCTGGCGCCGCCGATGATGGCCTTGGGCCGCTCGCGCAGGGCGATGGCCTCCATCTCGTCGTAGTCGATCATCTCGGTGTCGCGCCGCACGCCATAAAACGTGGGCCGGTAGAGCTTGCCGCTGAAGCTCAACTTGTAGCCGTGGGTCAGGTGGCCGCCGTGGGCCAGGTCGAGGCCCAGAATGGTGTCGCCGGTCTGCAGAACGGCCATGTAGGCCGCGGCGTTGGCCTGCGAGCCGGAGTGCGGCTGCACATTGGCGTGCCCGGCGCCGAAGATCTGCTTGGCGCGGTCGCGGGCCAGGTTCTCCACCACGTCGGTAAACTCGCAGCCGCCGTAGTAGCGCCGCCCAGGATAGCCCTCGGCGTACTTGTTGGTGAAGACGGAGCCAGCCGCCTCCAGCACCGCTTCGGAGACGAAGTTTTCGCTGGCGATCATCTCCAGCCCCTCATGCTGGCGGAGGGTTTCCTGTTCGAGAGCGGCAGCTACCTCAGGGTCGGCCTGGGCAAGGGAGAGCGAGATGCGATCGGTCATACTGAAATTCTAACTCGTGCCGGTTCAACCTTGACAGACCAGGGAGCCGGGACCTTTATCCCCCTGAAACCGCGCCAAGGCTGGAAGGGTAAAGCGCTCTATGGAGCCTCTGCACAAGGGCTTGCTGTGCTGTTTTGAAAGGGCACGGCTTTAGCCGTGCCGAAGGAAGAAGCAATAATGGAGTTGTGGCTTTAGCCCCTGAGGGATGAATGCAGGAATTTGAGGTTTGTGTATGAGTTGCGCGATAAGAATCATCCCTCAGGGCCTAAAGGCCCGTCGTTTTGTGCATCGATTGGCACGGCTGAAGCCGTGCCCTTTCAAAACACGGAGTTTTTAGACAAATTCTCGGGGGCTAAAGCCCAGGGCTTTTCAAACCGTCTGGCGGCACGGCTAAAGCCATGCCCTTTCAAAACTGAACTCGTGCAGAGCTTCCATATGCAAAGCACAAGATCACGCGCTCAGAGCCCCAGGCCACCATGCTCGCAAAACTTGTGTCACCTGCGAATCACAGACAAAGGTGTTCTGCGTCACATAATATGAATTTGCCGTGAATTACGGTAGTTTATCGGGTTGGTCTTGGGCTACAATTGCTCAATCGCTCGAGTTTAGTTGCTCGAAGTTTAATTGCTCGATTCGGTCGGATTGATATTGGACTATAAATGTTCAATCACTCAACAAGGATCGTCTCACGCGCTGCTGGTTTGCGCTGTTGGCTACGCTGGTTCAGCCATGATTCGTATTTGGCTGGCCGTTCGTCGGCTGCGCGGGCGGCGTGTATCATGTAAATGGGTCATATCGGATTTCGAAGATTGCGTTCAGAGGGGCAATAGGACGCGCTTTGCGATGTCTGTTTTCCTCGGATTTTTACTGCCGGGGCAGCGGATTCGGCCCGGATTGAAGAGCCCCACAATGAATCACACTAAGGAGAAAGCCAGTATGAAGAATTTCTTACGTTCTGCCGCCAACTGGAAGCTGGTTGTGCCGGCTCTGTTTCTAGGCCTTTGTTTTGCCGCAACCGCCGCGCAGGCGCAGTTGGGCGTTGAAGGCCCCACGGGCATTTACGTTACCCCGCTCGCCTACACCGTCGCCTCCCCGGCCAATGGCCTTGGAAAGCCCACTATCGCCTATCACTTCATGGGCTTGGGCAGCATCCTCGGCGACTTCAGCACCTTCTCTGTCACCGAAGGCTTTGGCAAGCGCTTTGAGGTTGGCTACACCAGCGTGATGCACTCCGGCACATCCTACCTGGGAAGCGACGGCGCGATTCTCTATGATGAAGGCAAGTATGGCACAAACCATGACT
>Ga0326727_10016659_pt1 | contig 15452 bp, 13 predicted proteins | sample MB2enrmetagenome_FD_207643 | JGI IMG/M metagenome (GOLD analysis project Ga0326727, IMG submission 207643) | Lab enriched peat soil microbial communities from McLean, Ithaca, NY, United States - MB29MY | ecosystem: Environmental > Terrestrial > Soil > Wetlands > Peat | place: USA: New York... | reverse complement strand
CGTGCGCGGCGAGCAGATTGCCACCGCGTTCGGCCGCACCATGCGGCGCCTGGCCGGGCGAGGCGCTGCCTCGCGCTCCGCCAGGGCTCTGCCCTGGACCCGCCAGGGGCCATAAGGCCCCTGGACCCCAACGAATGGGATCAAAGGGCCTCTCGGCCCTTTGCGGGGTCCAGGGGCTCCGCCCCTGGCCTTTTGCTATCAATTGGCAGCATCACCATCCGGCGGAACGCCCGTCGTATCAGGGTTCTCCGTGTAATCGGGCGCGACCGGAGACACCTCAACCCCGCTGCTGCTGCCTTGCAGGCGCAACATGTCCCATTCGGTGATCCAGCTCCGAACATGATGCCGAAGCGTCAAGTTGCTCCGTCGCGCCGCAATTGAGGGAGCCGGCGCGGTCCATCCATAAGCTGTCGAGTAGCACCCCCTGAGAGTCTCGGCATGCCGCGCCAGGTCGGTATCCGTCGGTGCACGGAGCGGTCTCGCACCTTGGATGGCACGCATCGCCGCACCAGCCAGTTCCACCATGCAAAGCAAATTCTTCTGCGTCAGGAGTTCGGGCAGTTTCTCATCGTCCTGCCGCGCGTTGATCACCACATCCGCGAAGTCGTCGCTAACGGCGCAGCATGCATACAGCCCAGGGTCACGAAGCTTCGGCTCGAGCCCCAGCCAATAGGCCAACTGAAAATACGCCTTGGCCCGTTGCATCGGGCCATAGCGGCCAATCAGTTCCACCTCGTCGATCAGCACGCACCATCCTGCGTAACCCGCTGCCTGGACCAGTTGGGTCATGAATCGGGGCCGTTGCAAATGCAATGTCGCCGCCTTGACGCCGGAGAGGTCGAACATCCCCCTCGCCCCAAGGTCCGCAAGACGCCGGCGGGTTTCCGAGGTCGGTGGCTTGGCGCCGCTCAGGAATGCTTCGACGCCACGCATCAGCTCGGCCGGCATGCTCCGCGTCAGGAGATGCGTCAGTGCGGCGAACACTGGCGCCACCCCAGCCTCCGGCGTGCTGGCCCACTGCTCCAGACTCTGAACCGCCTCGGCTCGGCCCTGCACCTTGCTCAGCAGCACAGTTATCGCATCGTCGAAGCTGTCGGGAACAGCTGCACTGCGCATCGCGGCAGCGAACACCAGGCCGAGGTGATAAAGCGGCGTCTCCTTGCTGACCGTCACCCAACTGACGACAAAATTGCGCTTCAATGCCACTTCGCGCAAATAACCCAGAAGATGCGACTTGCCGGTGCCGAAGCCGCCCGCGATCGCCATGCCACCAAGCGGTTGCGGACTCCCGACCGCGTTCAGTGCCTGCGTAAATTGATCCTCGATCGCCGTCTCGACGTTTCCCAGCAGTCGAATCGCTGCTCGATTGGGTACACCGGCGCGTAGCGCCTCAATGACAACGCGCGCGGACTGGGCCGAACTACTCATGGTGCAATGACCACCAGGGGCGACAGTGGATTGTCCTGGCCCCGTGGGCGAACATCGTCCACCACTCGCATCTTCAGCGCGGTATATTGGCTCAGGGCACGCCTGGGGACGTCGTCGTTCAGCAACCTCGCATTGGCGAGCACCATCAGAAACAGGCCTTCGAACAGCTCGCTGTCATCAATCATCTGGCGGAGGACCTCGTAGCAATCCATGACTGCAGCGGGCGTGTAGGCAACGCCTTCGGAGATCTCCTTGCGCTCTCGCAGCAGCCGGCGAATGTCCAGAAACACCACAAGGCCGGGATGTCCACACGTGCGCAGCCAATGACAAAGCGACATCAGCATGGCACGCGCATTGTGCCGGCCGATCCTTGCACCAATCTGGGCGTCCCGAACCTCTCGGAGGCTGCGAAGTTTTCCCTGCAGCCAACCAAGGACAGCATCGCCCGGGCTGTCCGGGTCGTCGGCCAGGCGGGCGTCGAGCAAGGCCATCATCGCCTTGCGGAAATCCTGCGCCAGGCGGGCGTCCTGCCAGACCGTTCGCGTAACCTCTTGCTGCAACGTGCGTCGCACGACCGGTAGGGCGATATCATTAGCCTCGGCAAGCCTCGGGAGCGTCATTCGCGTGCCCGGTTCTTCCCAACGATAACCCGCCTTCCCTGCCAGGATCTCCAGCCGCGTTTGGATCAGGCCTTCCCAATCAAGCGAACCCGCAACGGCAAAGAACAGTAAGTGCAACATGTGAAGGCGCATCATTGCGGTATCAATTGAGATGATCGCAAGCCCATTCGCCCTCGCCATCGCGGTCAGACGTTCCTGCGCCACAAGCAGGGTTTCGTCGTCGGCGACCACGAAACGCACAGCGCCACCGCCGGCCGGAATGAATGTACTCAAGTACTCCCGCTGGATCGGTCCCACCCAATCTTCAAGTCTGATCGCCATGGGTCCCGCTCCCCGGTGCCGCTTCACTGGTGAAACGGATGCCGACATAAACGTGTTGTGTGCCCGCTTCATCGTAGACAATCAGCCGGTTGCGCCCCTTGCTGCCTGTCGAGGCCGGAAAGGTAAAACGATGGCCGGCGCCGGTCCGGGTATCCGGCGCCCGGTCCAGACGCAGGAGATCGCAAGCGAATGCCTCACGCGAATAGTCGGCCGCAGCCTGGGGCAGAAGGGTCAGCAGGGCGTGAATTTCGGCCAGTGGAACCACGGGACCGTCGCCCGGTCGGTCAGGTCGCCAGCCGCGATCGTGGATGCGGGCGAGATAGGAATAGCCGCTGAACAGCCTCGCCAGGAACCATTCCGCATCGAACCGGCTCGTGGCCTGCGCCTGCCGCAGTCGCTTCACCACCGCGCCCGGGCGGAGCCCTCGCTGCAATTTGCCGCCAATTCTTACGGCTGGAATTCTCGGCTCCAGCTTCAGCAACAATGGGAACGCAGTCAGCCGCCCATCATTCTCGGTGATTATCACTCCCTGGGCGCGTGCCTCGGCCTGCAACTCGGCAAGATACGATCCGTCCGCAAGTGCTGTGGCCGCGTCGTAGCGGAGCGATTCTCTGGCGACCTGGACGGACTGCGCAAACTGCTCGATCAGCCGGGGAACCGGCTCGAATATGCCGGTCAATGACGCGAACTCGCCGTCGTTCGTCTTCCTGCGAAGGCCGCGAACACGCGCCAGCAAGGCCTTGCCGTGCTTCTCCGACTCTGCGAGCAGCTGGTCCAATTCTAAAATTTGCGACTCGAGCGTTTCGGCCACGTTGTCTGTTCCTTCCTGCCGTTAGCAGAAGGTTCCGTCGAAAACCGCCTGGGAAACCTGGCTTATCCGGCCGGATAAGCCGGATCGTTCCGCTTCAAGTTAGCGCGTTTCCTCGGCCTTGTTAAGTAGGCTCGAACCCTCCTCACGGCCGAGGACGCAGCGGGCGAAGGCGTCGGACTGCCCGGAGCGCTTCGGTTTTCGTCGGATGGAGCCACATCGGCTTGCGGGGTGGGACGGTTGGCCCTGGGTGAGAACAGCCACTCGCCGCCGCGATCCCGGATGAGCTGAGCCGTATACCGGCCTCACATTTTCGTGGTGCGGAAACTGCTGAAGCACATCGCGCCCTATATCCTGGGCTAATGCGGGGCGGCGGCCGACGGGGCCATGCCTCGCTGACGGAGGATGAGACGGACGGCAGGCGCCCGCACGGCGCCGGATGCCCAATCAAACGAGCCGGTCCGGCCTGACCCGCGGTCGGACCAGAACAGGGGAGGAAACCTGCATGGCGTCCTTGCTTGATCGCAGTCGAACGGTCGCTGGACCCGGCTTCAACCGGTGGATGGTGCCGCCGGCCGCGCTCTGCGTGCACCTTTGCATCGGCCAGGCGTATGCCTTCAGCGTCTTCAACCTGCCGATGACCCGACTGCTGGGTGTCACGCACTCCGCCCCGGGCGACTGGAAGCTCACCGAACTGGGCTGGATCTTCAGCATCGCCATCGTGTTCCTCGGCCTCTCGGCCGCGGCGCTCGGCCGATGGGTGGAGGACGGCGGACCGCGCCGCGCGATGTTCACCGCCGCGCTCTGCTTCGGCGGCGGCTTCCTCATCGCCGCGCTCGGAACCGCTGAGCATATCCTTTGGATCGTCTACCTCGGCTACGGCGTGCTCGGGGGAATCGGACTGGGGGTCGGCTACATCTCGCCGGTCTCCACCCTGATCAAATGGTTCCCCGACCGCCCCGGGATGGCCACCGGCATGGCAATCATGGGGTTCGGCGGCGGCGCGTTCATCGCTTCTCCGTTGTCGGTCTGGCTGATGGCACGGTTCAGTTCGCCGACCCACGTGGGCGTGACCGAGACCTTCGTCGTGCTCGGGCTGCTCTACGCCGCCTTCATGCTGGTCGGCGCGGCCATTGTCCGCGTGCCGCAGCCTGGCTGGCAGCCGCAAGGCTATGTCGCCCCGGCGCAGCCTCGCAAGTTGGTGACCGACGGGCACGTGCACGTGTACCAGGCGATCAGGACGCCGCAGTTCTGGCTGATCTGGTGGGTGCTCTGCCTCAACGTGACCGCCGGGATCGGCGTCCTTGGCCAGGCCTCGCCGATGATCCAGGAGATGTTTCCCGGTCGCGTAAGCGTGGTCGCGGCCGGCGGCTTCGTCGGCCTGATGAGCCTCTTCAACATGAGCGGGCGGTTCTTCTGGGCCTCGGTCTCCGACCTGATCGGCCGCAAGAACACCTATGCCGTGTTCTTCGCCCTCGGCACCGTGCTTTACGCCGTGGTGCCGAGAAGCGGCGAGGTCGGCAGCCTGAGCATGTTCATCCTTTGCATTTTGGTGATCATCTCGATGTACGGCGGCGGCTTTGCGACGGTGCCGGCCTACCTGAAGGACATGTTCGGCACGCGTTATGTCGGCGCCATTCACGGCATGCTGATCACCGCCTGGTCGGCCGCCGGCATCTTCGGGCCGGTGCTGGTGAACTACATCCGCGAATTCCAGATCGACCACGGCGTGCCGAAGGCCCAGGCCTACAACGTCACGATGTACATAATGGCTGGGCTGTTGGTGATTGGGTTCTGCTGCAACCTGGCGATCAGGGCCGTGCACGAACGCCATCACATGACGGCCGACGAGCGCGAAGCGCTCGGCGCGATCTGAGGGGAGGGACATCATGGAACGCAGTGCGACACGCAATGGGACCAGCGGCCTGCATCTCGCCCTCGCCTGGGGATTCGTGGGCATTCCGCTGGCGTGGGGCGTCATCGAGACTCTGCTCAGCGCGGCCAGGCTGTTCCATTAGCCGGATGAGGTGAGGTAGCCGCGGCCACGCTTCGCCGAACGTCGGCCAGGCGGAAGGGGCTTCGAGGAAAGCCGCATGGAACCTGATGGCGGGAGTGGCGACCCGCCTGCCCGAACGGCTATCCTCGATCCCGCGGTCATACCGGGTCTTGAATCGCCAATGTCGTTTCCTGTTCATGCGGGGCGGCTGCCCCGCCGGCTGGTCCTGCGACGTGTGACGGCGGGCCTCCGATGGCCGGCGTGAAGGCCACCAGCGTCGCCCTGGTTATCGTTGCGCAGGTGCTGGCGTTGTCACTGTGGTTTTCCGGCACCGCCGCCGGCCCGGGCATGATGCGCGAGGCTGCGACGGCGGCCGGTCCCGGATTTCAGGCGCTGCTGAGTAGTGCCGTGCAGGGCGGCTTTGTCATCGGCTCGCTGGCGAGCGCGGTGCTGGGCCTGGCCGACCGCCATGATCCCAGACGGGTTTTTGCCGGGGCCGCGCTTCTGGGCGCAGCGGCGAACGCCGCACTTCTGCTGCTGCCGATCGGGGCCGGCGACATCGCGGCACGGTTCGTCACGGGAGCGGCGCTGGCGGGCATCTACCCGGTTGGCATGAAGCTGGTGGTGGGCTGGGCCGATCGCGACGACGCCGGATTATTGGTCGGCCTGCTGGTGGGCGGACTGACCGTGGGGTCGGCTTTGCCGCATCTGGTCAACGCCCTGGGCGGTCTCGATTGGCGGATCACGTTGGCAGGCTCCTCGGTGGCTGCGGTCGCTGCGGGGGGACTGGTGGGGCTGGTGCGGCTCGGCCCTCGGCACGCCCCGGCTCCGCCATTCAGTGCGGCTGCCGGGTTGAACCTTTGGCGCGACCGCGGCATGCGGCTGGTGACCCTCGGCTATCTTGGGCACATGTGGGAGTTGTATGCCATGTGGGCCTGGGTCGGGTTCTATCTTGCCGCCAGTTTCGCGGCGCGGCAGGGCGGCGTGTTGCAGCGGCAGGCGGCCAGGGAAGCGGCATTCGCCACGTTCGCCGTGATCGGCGTGGGCGCCATCGGTTGCATCGTCGGCGGGTTGCTGGCTGACCGCATGGGCAGGGTGCGACTCACGGTGGGGGCGATGGCGATCTCCGCGACCTGCTGCCTGCTCGCCGGGCCCGCCTTCGGGCTCCATCCTGGCGTGACCATCGGGCTGTGCCTGGTTTGGGGCGTGGCGGTGGTGGCCGACTCCGCGCAGTTCTCGGCGAGCATCACGGAACTAACCGAAGCCGGGCTGACCGGAACGATGCTGACGGTGCAGAATTGCCTTGGCTTTGCCCTGACCCTGGTGGCGATCCAACTCCTGCCCGCCCTGGTGGCGCGCCTCGGCTGGGGCGGCGCCTTCGCTACCCTGGCGATTGGCCCGGCATTGGGCTGCGCGGCCATGCTGCGATTGGGCCGCAGCCCGATGGCCGCGCAGCTTGCCGGGGGTCGCGGATGAAGGCCAGGGGCGCTGCCCCTGGCCTTCAGGCCGTCGTCGCAACCTGCATCTCGCCGAGGTAGGCTTCGCGGATCAGCGGGTTTTCCCGCAGTTCGGCGGCGGTTCCGGACAGCACCACCTGGCCGGTCTGAAGCACATAGGCACGATGCGCGATCGACAGCGCCATGCTGGCGTTCTGTTCGACCATGAAAATCGTCGTGCCCTGGCGGTTGATCTGTTGGATGATGTCGAAGACCTGCTCGACATAAAGCGGCGACAGGCCCATCGAGGGTTCGTCCATGCAGATCAGTCGGGGCCGCGCCATCAGCGCCCGCCCGATCGCCACCATCTGCTGCTCGCCGCCCGACAGCGTGCCCGCAATCTGGTTCCGCCGCTCCCTGAGACGCGGAAACAGCTCATACACCCGCTCCAGGTCTTCCTCGAACTGTGTGCCCTTCGGCCGCGTGTAGGCGCCCATCTCCAGATTTTCGTAAATGGTCATGCGCGGGAACAGCCGGCGGGCCTCCAGCACCGGGGCGATGCCACGCCGCACGCGTTCGCTGGTCGCCATGTCCTGGATTTCGGCCCCATCGAACAAGACCCGCCCGCTGGCCGGCCGCACCACGCCCATGATCGTCTTCATGGTCGTCGATTTGCCGCTTGCATTGCCGCCAAGCAGGGAAACGATCTCGCCGCGGCCGATCGTGTAATCGACGTTCTTCAGCACGTGCAGGTCGCCATAGTACGTATTGACGGCATCGAACTGCAGGATCGTGTCGGCAGGGTCAGACATTGACCGTCTCTCGTGCCGCCCGTCCAAGATAGGCGCGCAGCACCTCCTCGTTGCGGCGCACCTCGTCCGGCCTGCCTTCGGCGATCTTCTCCCCGTGGTCCAGCACCACCACGGTGTCCGCCAGGCGCGTGACCACATCGAGTTTGTGCTCGATCAGCAGAATGGCCAGGCCGAGGGCGTGCAGGCTCTTGATCTGCTCGGCCAGTTCCAGCGTCTCGGCCGGATTCATGCCCGCGGTCGGCTCGTCCAGCAGCAGGACGCGCGGCCGGCTCGCCAGGGCGCGAGCCACCTCCACGCGCCTGCGATTGGCATAGGACAGGCCGGAAACCGTCTGCTGCGCACGTGGGGTAAGACGGCTGCCGAACAGCCCGATGATATCCATCGCCCACATCGCTGCCGCACGTTCTTCGGCACGCGAACGCGGCAGGCGCAGGACGGCGCCGATCGGCCCCGTCGAGAGGCGGGCGTGCTGGCCGATCAGCACGTTCTCCAGCACCGTCAGGTTGGGGAACAGACGGATGTTCTGGAAGGTCCGCGCCACGCCACGCGCCAGGATCTCGTGCGGCAACAGGCCGTGGATGTCGGCTCCCTCGAAGCGGATGCTCCCCTCCTCGGCCGCCACCAGCCCGGTGATGGCGTTGAACAGCGTGGACTTGCCGGAGCCGTTGGGCCCGATCACCGCCACCACGCCGCCGGCCGGCACGGCGAGATCAACCCTGTTGAGCGCGGTCAGGCCACCGAATCGCACGGTGACGCCACGGATTTCCAGCGCATTTCCACTGCCCTTCTCCCATCGCCCAATGCGGTCCAGGCCGACGAAGCCTCCGCGCTGCACGCCGGCGACGTGCTGCGCCTCGAAGCTCAGGGCCGGGGTCCTGCGAGCGGCGGGGATAAGTCCCTCCCGGCGGAACAACATCATCACCACCAGGATGATGCCGAAGAACAGCTCGATGGCCTCCACGAAATCGACATGCTGCAGCCATTCACTGCCGATGAGTTCGCCCAGCGCGTGGGTCCATGACGTCAGGTCCGGCAGAAACCACGACTGCAACAACTGCAGGACGGCGGCGCCCAGCACCACGCCCCAAACGCTGCCCATGCCGCCCAGCACCACCATCACGAGGATCATGGCGGAAACCGGGAAACCGAACATCTCCGGTGTCGCCGTCTGCAGCTTGGAGACGTAGAACACGCCGGTGAACCCGGCGAACGCCGCCCCCATGGCAAAGGCGAGCAGTTTCAGCCTCACCAGGTTGACGCCCATGGCGCTGGCAGCGATTTCGTCCTCGCGGATCGCCATCCAGGCGCGCCCGATGCGCGAATCCCGAAGCCGGATGGAAACAAAAATCAAGAAAGCAACGAGCGCCATCCCCACGTAGTAGTACGGGGTGGCGCTGACGCCGAAGCTCCAGCCGAACAGGTGCGGGGCCTGGATGCCGTTCAGCCCGGCCGCGCCGTTGGTCACCGAATCGACGTTTCGGGCGACGATTGGAACGATCTCGCCAAAGCCAAGCGTCACGATCGCCAGGTAGTCGCCGCGCAGCCGCAGCGTGGGGGCGCCGAACAGCACGCCGAATGCCGCCGTCAGCATCGCGGCCGTGGGCAATGCGAGCCAGAACGAGAGAGTGAAGTGGACCAGGTCGGGGCCGCCCTGGTTGATCTTTTCCACCAGTCCCAGGGTGGCCAGGGGAGCCCAGTACTCGTTCCACAGCGGCATCACCTGGAAACTGGTGAACACGCCGTAGTAGTAGGCCCCGATGGCGAAGAACGCGGCGTAGCCAAGGTCGAGCAGGCCGGCGAAGCCGACCACGATGTTGAGCCCAAGCGCCAGCGTGGCATACGCGGCGGCATTGGCCATGCTGTCGATGTCGGCGTCGTTGTTGTGCACGACCGGGAAGAGGAGGATGCAGGCCACCAGCACGGCCAACGCGAGCTGGCGGCGGCGCGCAGGAAGCAAACGGTCGAACGGACGCGTAAGAGCGGCGGCGAGAGCGTTCATGCGCGCCGCTCAGGACTTGTTGGGCGCCGGTTGCCCGAGCAGACCGGCCGGCCGAAACACCAGCACCAGCACGAGGATGCCGAAGATGATGACATCGACCCACGCGGCGCCGACGAGCTGACTGCCCAGCGCTTCGGTCAGCCCGATCAGCACACCGCCCAGCATGGCGCCCGGCACGTTGCCGATGCCCCCGAGCACGGCAGCGGTGAAGGCACGCAGGCCGGCGTTGAAGCCGATGATGAAACTGATGACGTTATAATAGAGACCGAAGATCAGCCCGCTCGCGCCAGCCAGGGCCGAGCCGAGAAAGAATGCCGTCATGATGACGCGGTCGACCTCGACACCCATCATGCGAGCCGCTTCCGGATCCTGCGCGGTTGCCCGCATGGCCTTGCCGAGCTTGGTGCGCTTTACGAAAAAGGTCAGCGCCAGCATCAGCAAAAGGGCGATCACCCAGATCAGGATTTCGCGCAGGCGAAGCACGGCGCCGCCGACAGCAAACTGCACCGGCGGCAGCGGATTCGGGAAATTCATCGAATCCGCGCCCTCCGTCAGCAGGATGATGTTGAACAGGATGTAGGATACGCCGATGGTCGTGATCATCGCCGCCGGCCCCTTCACGTTGCGCAGCGGACGCAACAGGAAGCGTTCGATGCCGACCCCGATGCCACCGGTGGCCAGCATGGTCGCCACGAAGGCAACCGCCAGCACACCGACCAGCGGCAGGCCATAGAGGATCGTGTTCTGTCCGGACAGCCCGAATTGCTGCAGCACCCACATGGCGATGAACGAACCGACCATGAACACGTTGAAGTGGGAGAAGTTGATCAGTTCCAGGATGCCGTAGACGAGCGTGAAGCCGAGCGCCAGCAGTGCGTACATGGCGCCGAGGCTTAGGCCATTGATGGCCTGCTGCAGGAAAAGGTCGGCGGTCGTCATATGCCCATCCCCCCCGGCCCGGCGCCCGCGCGCCGGGTCGGTCTCGGGTCGCAGACAGTCGGGCTCAGGCCATCGGCGCCACGCCGATGTAGGAGTATTGGTCGTCCGGGCTGTCGAGCGGCTTGTCCGGATTCTTCCTGATCTGGAACACGCTGATGATCTTGTTCTTGATGTCGCCGTTGGCGTCGAACTCGATCGGGCCGAGCAGCGAGTTTTTCATGTTCACGTCCTGGATGGCCTGGCGGACGGCATCGCGGGTCACGTCCTTCTTGTGGGCCATCAGGTCCTTCACCGCCTCGATGATGACCTGGGCCGCGGTGTAGCAGGTCACCGAGTAGTCTTCCGGCTGGATCCCGAACCGGGCCACGAAGCGCTTGCTGAAGTCGGCAATCTTCGGGTCGCCGATGACGTGCGGCGCGGCCACGGTGGCATACCAGCCCTCGACCGCGGGGAAGCCGGCGCCGGAGAGGAAGTCGGCGCTCTGGATGCCGTCGCCGCCCGCCTTGATGACGTTGGGCAGGATGTCATAGGCCTGCTTGGCCAGCTTCACCCCGGCCTGGTCCACGCCGCCATAGTAGATCGCCTGCGGATTGAGGCTTTTGATCTTGGTAAGCACGGCCGAATAGTCGGCCGCCTTGGGGTCGAGGCGGTCGCGCCCGAGCACCTTGATGCCATCCTTTTCGGCCTGCTTCTGGAACGCATCCGCGATGCCGACCCCGTAGGCGCCCGAATCATCGAGCACATACACCGACTTCACTTTCAGGGTATTCGCCATGTAGTTGGCCATGTTGGGGCCCTGGTAGGCGTCGGTGGCGACGGTGCGGAAGTAGATGGCCTTGCCGTTCGGGCGGTACTGCGCGGCGAATTTCGGGTCGGTGATGTCGGGATTGGTGGACGAGGGCGTGATGGTGCCCAGATCGCCGGCACTCAGGATCGGCGCCATCGCTTTGCCGGCGCCTGACATCTGCGGGCCGATGGCGGCGAGCACGCCCGGGTCGGACACCATCTTGCGGGCATTGGTGGCGGCCTGCGCGGGATCGTACTGGCCGGCGGTCGCAGTGCCGTCGTCGTACTTCTCCAGATCGAAGGTGATGCCGGGTACCTCATGATTCTTGTTGGCCTCCTCGAATGCGAGGATGGCACCGTCGGAGATGCGCGTGGCCGAGGTGGCGTCGGCACCGGTAAAGGAGAGGTTGATCCCCACCTTCACCACCTTATCAGCTGCCAGCGCGGGGCCGACCCCCGCGGCGGAAACTGCCGCCAGGCCGGCGGCAGCCTTGAAAGCGGAACGACGAGTCAGCATGCGGGCAAGCTCCCCTGTTTTTCATTGATGCGGCCAGTTCCTTGGCCGCTGAGCCGAACAATGGGCATGTCATGCCGATTAGACAAGCCTGCCCTCCGCTGGCTGCGGAGGAACCCGAAGCGCTTGACTGTTGGCGGGCCAGGCGGCCGGATAGGCCCCCGACAAACAACCGGACGCGCCTGATGGCTCAGCTCAGCGAGGATTGCTTCGCTTTCGGTGGCGCCATGCTGACGCTCGATGTCGCTCGGGCGCAGATCGCCGAGGCCCACACGGTGAAAGCGGGCGTCGAAACAGTGGCGCTGGCGGATGCCCTCGGACGGATCCTGGCACACGACTTCATTGCCCCACTCTCGCTCCCGCCTGCCGACAACTCGGCGGTCGATGGCTATGCCGTCCATTTCGACGACCTGCAAACCGCCGCTCCGACCACCCTGCCGGTTCACGGCCGCACCGCGGCGGGAAAGCTGTCGCCCGCCAGCCTGCCCCGCGGCCGGGCGCATCGCATTTTCACCGGCGCGGTGATGCCGACAGGGGCGGACACGGTGGTGATGCAGGAAGACTGCACCGTCGAGGCCGATCGCGTGACCGTGAAACCCGGCATTCGCCGCGGCGCCAACCTTCGCCTCACCGGCGAGGACGTCCCGCGCGGGGCGGTCGCGTTGGCCGCAGGGCGGCGGCTGATGCCGCCAGATGTTGGCCTGCTGGCGGCGCTCGGCTGCCTTGGCACCGAGGTGCGCACGCCGCTTCGCGTGGCTCTGTTCTCGACCGGCGATGAGCTCGCCACACCCCCGGCGCCATTGCAGCCAGGCCAAGTCTACGACGCCAACAAGCCCATGCTGGCTGCCCTGCTGCGTCGGCTGCGCGTCGCCGTGATCGATGGCGGCATTCTGCCGGACACCGCTGCGGCCACTCGCGATGCACTCCGCGCCGCGGCCGGATCCGCCGACCTGGTGATCACCTCGGGCGGCGTCTCCGCCGGCGAGGAAGACCATGTGCGCGCTGCCATCGAATCCGTGGGCCGCCTGCAGTTCTGGCGCGTCGCCATCAAGCCGGGACGCCCGGTCGCGCTCGGCGTGCTCAACACCACGCCGCTGCTCGGACTGCCGGGCAATCCGGTGGCGGCGCTGGTGACGTTCTCGATGCTGGGCCGCCCCCTGCTCGACCGGCTGGCCGGCGCCGTGCACCTCCCGCCACCGCGCTTCCTCGCGCGCAGCGCGTTCGGGTATCGGAAAAAGCCGGGCCGGCGCGAATACTTGCGTGTGCAGCTCGATGCCGACAGTGTCGCCCATCGCTATCCCAAGGATGGCGCCGGCATCCTCACCTCGCTGACCGAGAGCGATGCGCTGATGGAACTGCCGGAGGCGATGACGGCGCTGGAGCCGGGCGAAGTGGTGCCCTGCATTCCGCTCGGCCTCCTCCATGGCTAGCGAATTCCTCGTCGCCCCCGATCCCACCGATCCGGCGCTGACCCGAGAGGTGGAGGGCATCGACCACACCGGTGCCCCGGTCCTCGCGCGGGTGCCAGTCGAACGGCCGCTGACGCTGTTCCTCAACGGCCAGGAGATCGTCACCATGATGACGGTGGGTGATCGGCCGGACTGCCTGGCGATCGGCTACCTGCTGAACCAGGGCATGCTGCGACACGACGACCGGGTCGAGCGGATCGATGTCGATCCGGAACTCGATGTGGTGGTGGTGCGCACAGAGGGCCGCACCGATTTCGAGGAGAAGCTGCGGAAGAAAACGCTGACCAGCGGCTGCGCGCAGGGCACCGTGTTCGGCGATCTGCTGGAGCGCCTCGAACAGGTCCGGCTGGATCCCGCCGCCGAACTGCGCACGAGCTGGCTGTACGCACTGTCGCGCAAGATCAACACCCGCCCCAGCCTGTACCTGGTGGCGGGCGCGATCCACGGCTGCGTTCTCTGCGAGCAGGACCGCCCGCTGGTCTACATGGAGGACGTCGGCCGGCACAACGCGATCGACAAGATCGCCGGCTGGATGTGGCTGCAGGGCGTCGGGGCTGAGAACAAGCTGTTCTACACGACGGGGCGCCTGACCAGCGAGATGGTCATCAAGTGCGTCCGCATGGAGATCCCCATCCTCGTCAGCCGCAGCGGGTTCACCGCCTGGGGGGTCGAACTGGCAAGGCAGGCCGGACTCACCCTGGTGGGGCGAGCCAAGGGCAGACGCTTCGTCTGCCTCTCCGGCGCCGAACGCCTGCGCTTCGACGCCGACCCGCACGAGGTCGTGCCGGAAGGGGCGGAACGGAAAGGAAAGTGAGGCCAGGGGCGCTGCCCCTGGACCCCGCCAAGGGCCGAGAGGCCCTTGGAACCCATTCGTTTGGGGTCCAGGGGCCTTATGGCCCCTGGCGGGTCCAGGGCGGAGCCCTGGCGGAGCGCGAGGCAGCGCCTCGCTATCGATGGATCAGCAACTCCGCCGCGGCCAGGTCGTCGGGGCTGTTGACGTTGAAGAACGGATCCGGCCCGGCATCATCGAACGCGGCCGAGCAGACGCCCTGGCCCGCGGTCCAGGCATCGATCTTGCGAAGCCCGCTCTGCAGCGCCGCCGCCAGGGTCTCGGCCAGGGCCGCCGGCCACAGCGCCACCACCGGGTGGGTGCGTCCGCCGCTCGCGGCGCAGGCGATCGGCACCCCGGCCGCGCGGCGGGCAGCATCGAGGCGGGCCAGGAGGTCGCCAGGCAGGAAGGGCGTGTCGGTCGGCACCGACAGCACATCCGCCGCGTCCAGCACTGACGCCCAGCGCATGCCCGCCAGCACCCCGGCCAATGGCCCCGGGTTGCCGGGGCAGGGGTCGGCCAGCACCGGCAGTCCCCAGCGGGCGAACCGGGCCGGGTCGCCGTTGGCGTTCAGTGCCACCGACCCAACCTGCGGCCGAATGCGGTCGAGCACGTGATCGAGCAATGGGCGGCCAGCAAGCATGCAAAGCGGCTTGTCGCCGCCGCCCATGCGCCGGGCCAGGCCGCCGGCGAGCAAGACGGCGACCGCCATGGGGCCTATCGCTGCGCCCGATCGTGCGCCACCGCTTCCCGCCGTTTGCTGGCGCGCAGGCGATCCACCACCCGCTTGACGTCCTGCGCCCGGTCGCGGTGCACTGCCAGCACTGCGTCCTCGGTGACCACCACCACCGCGTCCCGCAGCCCGACCACGGCGGTCAGGATGCGGTCGCTGCGCACATAGCAGTTCTCGGCTGCCTCCAGCAGCACGTCCCCGACCGTTGCATTGCCGGCGGCGTCCTTGGCCGCCAGGGCCCACAAGGCGGCCCAGCTGCCCACGTCCGACCAGCCCAGATCGGCCGGCACCACGGCGGCGCGGTCCGTGCGCTCCGCCACCGCATAGTCGAGGCTGATGTTGGGAACCCGGGCGAACGCCGCCGGGTGCAGGCGGATGAAGTCGGCGTCCTCGGTGCGCCCATCCACCGCCGGGCGCAATGCCGCCAGCACCTCCGGCGCGTGCCGCTCCAGCTCCGCCAGCAGGGTCCGTGCCGTGAACACGAACATCCCCGAGTTCCACAAATGCCGCCCGGACGCGACCAGCTCGATGGCCGTGGCCTGGTCCGGTTTCTCGACGAACCGTCCGATGTCGTGAACCCCGGGCAGTCCCGGCAGCGGCCGGCCAACCTCGATATAGCCGTAGCCCGTCTCGGGCGCGGTGGGCCGCATGCCGAACGTGACGATGCGCCCCTCCCGCGCCGCCGCCACCGCCGCCGCCAACGCCCGGTGCAGGGCCGGCACATCGTGGATCGCGGCGTCGGCCGCCATCATCCACAGCACC